>Ga0126313_10000094_pt1 | contig 36176 bp, 34 predicted proteins | sample Plot105A_FD_89954 | JGI IMG/M metagenome (GOLD analysis project Ga0126313, IMG submission 89954) | Serpentine soil microbial communities from UC McLaughlin Reserve, CA, USA - Plot105A | ecosystem: Environmental > Terrestrial > Soil > Grasslands | place: USA: UC McLaughlin Reserve, Lake County...
GCCTGGCCGTAGGTCGTGAAGCAGCCGGCGAGGATCGAGATGATCGTGAACGAGATCGCGAAGTTGGAGAACCCGCTCCAAGCCCTGTTCAGAGACTGTTTGTAGCCGAGCTCCGCGAGTCGTTGTTCGTCGCGGCTCGGGGACGAGACATTGCCCTCCATCAACCTCTCCCTTCCATTAGCCACCCAAGCTTTTCTGGGATAAAAGGTGTGCCGAACCGACCTAACGGTTCGGGGCGAGCCTAGACCCAGCCCTTGACCGATGTCAATGGCAGGAGAGAATCTCCTCCTCGCCCCCCATGGCCTCTCTCGAAGAAACCCTCGGACCGATCTCAGCGCGACTGGGCGAGATCGAAGGCGACCCCGTCCCGCTGGAGGGTGGGATCACCAACCGCAACTACCGGGTCCGCTTCGCCGGCGAGGACCTCGTCGTGCGCCTGCCGGGCAAGGACACCGAGCTGCTGGAAATCGACCGCACCGCAGAGAGGGCGGCCGGGGAGCTGGCGGCGAGCGCCGGGGTGGGGCCGGAGGTGGTGGCGATGCTCGACGACCCGCCGTGCCTCGTCACCCGCTTCGTCGTCGGTGAGCCGATGAGCGCCGCGGAGCTGCGCGAGCCGGAGTCGCTGGCGGCGGTGGCGGCGGCGCTGCGGGCGCTGCACGCGTGCGAGGAACCGCTGCCGGTCGAGTTCTCCAGCTTCCGCATCGTCGAGGCCTACGCGGCGCGGATGGCCGGCCGCGGCGCCGAGGTCCCGAACTCCTACGAGTGGGCAATGGCCGCCGCGCACCGTGTCGAAGCGGCCCTGGTCGGCCCCGAGCACGCGCCGGTCCCCTGCCACAACGACCTCCTCTCCGCCAACTTCATCCGCTCGCCGCAGGGGGTGCGGATCATCGACTGGGAGTACGAGGGGTGCGGCGACCGCTACTTCGACCTCGGCAACTTCGCGGTCAATAACGAGCTCGACGAGGGCCAGGAGGCGAACCTGCTCGGCGCCTACTTCGAGTCGCCGGCGAGCGACCGGCGGCTCGCGTCGCTGCAGCTGATGCGGTTCATGTCCGACTTCCGCGAGGCGATGTGGGGGGCGCTGCAGAGCACGATCTCCGAGCTCGACTTCGACTTCCACGCCTACTGCGCGAAGCACTTCGACCGCATGCGCGAGTCCGCCGGCGACGGCCGGCTGGAGGAGCTGCTCGAGGAGGCGGCCGGTGCAACAGGCTGAGCTGCCCGACCGCGCCCGCTGCGTCATCGTCGGCGGCGGCGTCGGCGGCACCTCGCTCGCCTACCACCTGGCGAAGCTCGGCTGGGAGGACGTCGTCCTGCTCGAGCGCTCGCAGCTGACTTCGGGCTCGACCTTCCACAGCGCCGGGCTGGTCGGGCAGCTGCGCGGCTCGGTCTCGCTGACGAAGATGATGATGCACTCGGTCGAGCTCTACCGGCGGCTGGGCGAAGAGTCCGAGTTCGAGCCGGGCTGGGTCGAGTGCGGCGGCATCCGCCTCGCCTCCAGCGAGGAGCGGATGGAGGAGCTGCGCCGCCAGGCCGGCTGGGCGAAGACCTTCGGGCTGCCGCTGGAGCTGATCAGCGCCGAGGAGGCGAAGGAGATGTTCCCGCTGATGTCGACCGAGGGGGTGCTCGGCGCGGCGTGGCTGCCGACCGACGGCTACATCGACCCGGCGCAGCTGACCTACGCCCTCGCCGACGGCGCCCGCCAGGGCGGCTGCCGCATCTTCACCAACACGCGGGTGACGGCGATCGACGTCCGCGACGGCCGGGTGCGGTGCGTCCGCACCGAGAAGGGGGACGTCGAGGCGGACGTCGTCGTCGATGCCGGTGGGATGTACGCGGCCGAGATCGCCCGCATGGCCGGCGTCCGCGTGCCGCTGATCCCGATGTCCCACCAGTACCTCGTCACCCAACCGCTCGACGCGGTCCGCGAGGCGCGCCAACAGCAGAAAGTCCGCCGGACCTTTGATCCGCTATCCGGATCAAAGGTCCGGCGAACTTCTGGTCGTTTGCCCACTTTGCGGGATCCCGACCTGCTCGTCTACTACCGCGAGGACGGCGACGGGCTGGTGATGGGCGGCTACGAGCGGCGCAGCGAGCCGGCGTTCCTGCCAGGAGGGCCGCAGCGTGTCGAGGCGATCCCCGCCGACTTCAACGGGCGGCTGCTGGAAGAGGACTGGGAGCGCTTCGAGGAGATCACCGAGAACTCCAAGCGCCGCGTCCCGGCGATGGACGAGATCACCGTCACCAAGCTGATCAACGGCCCCGAGGCCTTCACCCCTGACAACGAGTTCTGCCTCGGCGAAACCGAGGTCGCCGGCTTCTTCGTCTGCGCCGGCTTCTGCGCTCACGGCCTGGCCGGGGCGGGTGGAATCGGCAAAGCGCTCGCCGAGTGGATCGCGGAGGGAGAACCGAGCCTCGACCTCTGGCACATGGACATCCGCCGCTTCGGCGCCCAGTACCGCTCCCCCGCCTACACCCACGCGCGGATCAAGGAGACCTACGAGACCTATTACGACATCCGCTACCCGCACCACGAGCGGCAGGCGGGGCGGCCGCTGCGGATCTCCCCGGCGAACGCCTGGCACCGCGAGCACGACGCCGCCTTCGGCGAGAAGTCCGGCTGGGAGCGGGTCAACTGGTACGAGCCCAACGCCGGCGCCGGGGACGAGGGACTGCGACCGCGCGGCTGGGCGGGCAAGCACTGGTCGCCGGCGATCGGAGCCGAGCACCGTGCCGTCCGCGAAGCGGTCGCGCTCTTCGACGAGAGCTCCTTCGCCAAGCTCGAGATCGAGGGCGAGGGCGCGGAGGCGTTCCTCGAAACCCTCTGCGACAACCGCGTCGCCCGCGGCGTCGGCCAGATCACCTACACGCAGATGCTGAACGGGCGCGGCGGGATCGAGTGCGACTTCACCGTCGCGCGGCTGGCCGAGGACCGCTTCTCGATCGTCACCGGCACCGCCTTCGGCAACCACGACCGCGAGTGGATGCGGCGCCACCTGCCCGGCGGCGATGAGGTGCGGGTCCACGACGTCACCTCGCGCTGGGCCTGCTTCGGCATCTGGGGACCGCGGGCGCGCCAGGTCCTGCAGCCGCTCACTCCCAAGGACCTCGGCAACGATGCCTTTCCGTACATGTCGCTGCGCGAGACGACGGTCGGCAACGTGCCGGTGCGGATGCTGCGGGTCACCTACGTCGGCGAGCTCGGCTGGGAGATCTACTGCCCGACCGAGTACGGGCTCGGGCTGTGGCGGGCACTCTGGGAGGCGGGCCAGCCGCAGGGGATGCTCGCCGGCGGCTACCGGGCGATCGACAGCCTGCGGCTCGAGAAGGGCTACCGCGTCTGGGGCGCCGACATCACCCCGGACGAGACCCCCTACGAGGGCGGCGTCGGCTTCTGCGTCAAGCTCGACAAGCCGATGGGCTTCGTCGGCGAAGAGGCGTTGCTCGGCGCCAAGGAAGGCGGCCCGCGCTCGCGGCTGCGCTGCCTGACCCTGGAGGACCCGCGCTCGATCGCGCTCGGCAACGAGCCGGTGCGCGTCGGCGGTGAGGTCGGCGGCCGGGTGACGAGCGGCGGCTACGGCTACACGGTCGGGCGCTCGATCGCCTACGCCTACCTGCCGCCCGAGCACGAGCCGGGGACCGCGGTCGAGGTCGAGATCTTCGGCCGCTGGATCGAGGGTGAGGTCGCGAGCGAACCGCTCTTCGACCCGAAGGGCGAGCGCATCCGCGCCTAGGCGCGTTTGTAAACCCCTGGTTGACTAAAGCGCCCCATCTAGGCGGAGACAGGTGCCGGCAGCAGGCCGGCGAGGATGTGCTCGGTGCCCTCGGTGTGCTCGCGCATCTGCCCCACCGCCTGGGAGCCGTCCCCCTTGCGCAGCGCCTCGACCAGGCGCGCGTGCTGCTCGTTGGAGCGGACGAGGACCTCGGGCGGATGGGCGATCAGCGCGATCAGGTCGCTCATCTGCGCCTGCACGTCGGTCATCGCACTCAGCAGCCGCGGCGAGCGCGCGGCCTCGGCGACGTCGAGGTGGAAGCGGATGTCGGTGCGCCGGTACTCCTCGAAGTTATCCACCTCTCCCGCCATCTTCGCGACCAGCTCCTCGAGCCGGTCGAACTGCGCCGCGCCGCCGCGCTCGGCGGCGAGCAGCACCGCCCCCGACTCGATCGCGACCCGGTAGTCGAGCACCGCCCAGGCGCCCTGGTCGAGCGGCTCGCCGGCCTGCTCGGCCAGCGGCGGGCGGGCAGCGACGAAGGTCCCCCCGCTCCTGCCCCGCATCGAGACGAGGTGCCCGCTCTGCGTCAGCGCCGTCAGCGCCTGGCGCAGGGTCGAGCGGGAGATTCGCAGCCGCTCGGCCAGTTCCCGCTCCGGCGGCAGCTTGGCGCCGGGCACCAGCAGTCCGAGCCGGATCGCGCTTCCCAGGCGCTCCACCGTCTCCTCGAACGTGCTCGCCGGTCGCACCGGCAGGAACACAGCCTCCAAGGCCGCGTCGCGCTCCATGCCGTCAACCGTACCGCCGGTCAGGCTTCCATGTAGCGAGTGAATGCCTCGCGGGCGAGATCGCTGAGCGAACGCCCTTCCTTGTCGGCCCGGGCCCACGCGGCCTCGTAGAGCTCGGGCGGGGCCCGGAAGCTGACGCGAGGCGAAGGGCCATTCGGACCGAGTGAGGGTCGGCCGACGTAGCGGCGCTTCCATTTCGATAGATCCGGAGGGTTCTTCTCCAAGTCTTCCGCCATCTGTTCGGCGATCTCCTCGGTGATCACCAACCCCGAGTTAGTCACCCACCGCAACTCCTCCTCGGTCTTCTCACCCTGCTTGTTCACCTTTTTTGCCATGAGCGTGCCTCCTCGTAGAGCCCTCGGTAGCGGTCCCGGAGGTTCATCGCGTGGATCACCAGGAAATCTTCTTCGTCCCTTTCGGCTGCGATGACCTCGAGTGGGACTCGCTCGAGGTCATCGCCGAGGAATACAACACGCTGGTCGACGCCAGAGTTCACCCTGTTCCAGCTCCGTTTGACAATTTGAAATCCGCAGTGCTCGACGACGTGCAGCGAGCGCTCTCGCGATATCCGATGCCTGGTCGCCGACCGAGCGAAGGTGATCCGTGCTTCCTCAGGCCAAACATTCTGTCGGACAGAATAGCGAAGCTCGGGATCAACTAGTTGTCTGAGCACCCGCATCAGCAGCCACGGCGGGTTGACCTCTTCGTATCTCGTCTTCGGGACGAAGACGAACGCCCGCCCGTCGGCGGCAAGGTGGAGAGAGCTCCTCGTCCAGTAGTGCTTGTACACCTGCAGCCGCGTGCCATCGGTCAGCTGCACCGTCCCCATCCACATGAAGTCGTCGACGTGGTCGGGAGCGAAGTTCAGCAGCGGCTCCCATTCCGGCGCGTCGACTTTCAGCAGCCGGCCCCTGATGGCTTGACGAGAAGGCACACGGAGATAAGTTCCGCCGTTGTCGATTTCTCCCCCGTCTGTTCGTCGTCCGGGTACAGGGAGTCGGAAAGAGCCGGATTCCACGAGCAAAGGAGAGCGTCATGGGGAAGATCGTCGTAACCGAGTTCATCTCGCTGGACGGGGTCGTCGAGGACCCGGGCGGAGCCGAGGACTACAGCCGCGGCGGCTGGGCCTTCGACTTCAGCCGCGGCGAGGAGGGCGACAAGTTCAAGATGGACGAGCTGCTCGAGGCCGAGGCCCAGCTGCTCGGTCGCGTCACCTACGAAGGGTTCGCGGCCGCCTGGCCCGAGCGCGACGACGAGGCCGGCTTCGCGAAGAAGATGAACGAGATGCCGAAGTACGTCGTCTCCACCACCCTAGAGCGGCCGGACTGGCAGAACACGACCGTCCTCAGCGGCGACCCGGCCAGTGCGATTGCCGCCCTGCGCGAGGAAGTCGACGGCGTCATCCTCGTCGCCGGCAGCGCCACCCTGGCGCGGACCCTGTTCGAGAACGACCTCGTCGACGAGCTGCGGCTGATGGTCTTCCCCGTTCTGCTCGGCCGCGGCAAGCGCCTCTTCCCCGAGGGCGAGACGAAGAGGGCGCTGAAGCTGGTCGAGGCGAAGTCCGTCGGCGACGGCGTCTCGATCCTCCGCTACGAGCGCCCGCAGTAACGATTAGGACGCCCGGCTAGCTCACCCTGCCCCGTCGGTAGGGTGAGCTATGCTTGCCTTCGCCGTCCGTTTCAAAGGAATGCTGACCAAGGACGAGCGCGAGCGACTGGCGACAGCCGGCCTCCCGATTACGAGCAGCGAATCCTCGAAAGTCGGCGGTACGATCGGCATCGGCCGCCCGATCTACACCGTGACCGTCGAGGCGCCCACCGCGGACGACTCCCTGGCGCGAGTCCGCGAGGCGATCGAACCGGACACGGCGAACTTCTCGGACTGGGAAGTGGAGCCGGCGCCTGGCTAGTTGTCAGATCGGCGCGGTTTCCTCTCCACAACCCTGACATTCAGCGCGCCCCACGTGCGCCCCTGCTGCCTAGAGTCAAGGCATGAACTTCACCGGCCCAGGCGCAGACGAAAGGTTTCGCTAGGATCATGGTTGTAATGGTGCCGAGAGAGAAGTGGACTGACGACCGCCTCGACGACCTCAACAAGAAGGTCGATGATGGATTTGCCCGTCTCGAGAAGAAGATGGACGACGGCTTCGCTCGGGTCGAGGGGAAGATGGAGAGTGGGATGAAAGAAATGCGCGAGGAGATGAGCGCGCGCTTCCAGGACGTGGATTCGCGCTTTACGGATGTCGACTCGCGCTTCAAGGACGTCGACTCGCGCTTCAAGGACGTCGACTCACGCTTCCACACCATTGAGGGGCGGTTCAACGCCATCGATTCCCGCTTCAACAGCATCGATGCGCGCTTCGACTCTCTGCAGCGATCGCTATTCGCGGCGACCGTCGTGATCGTCGGCGCGATGATCGGCGCCAACGCCTTCTAGCGGCATCTCTCGATCAGCGACCGGACTGTTCGAACGTGTGCTGGTACTGCGTCGAGGGGCCGCTGCCGTAGATCGGTTCGAAGGGGGCCTGCTGGGTGCAGGGCGGGGCGGCGATCGCGCCGGTGCTGGTCTGGCCGGCGAAGGCGTACTGCTGGATCCGTTCGAAGAGGATTTTGGCGTTTTCGTCCTGGGTTCGGGTGATGGCGCCCGTCACGAAGTTTTTCGACACGGCGGCCCTTTCTTTGAAGGCAGGGTCTTCCCAGTCGTTCTGATCCAGGGTGGCCACGATGCCGGTGGTGCACTGGCGCGTATCGAAGCTCGGCAGGCCCGCTACCAAGCCTTCAGCCCACTTCGGCGGACTGTATGCGCTGTTGCGATTGATGGCCAGCCGCTGCGGATAGGCAGCGAGCGTTTCCGGATTCATGGGACCCAGGGCGCGTAGGTAGTGCGCCGGTTCTGCCGCCTGTCCTTCGACCGTGAGGGTCCCGTTGAAGGTGGCCGCGAGGTTGGCGAAGAACGACGTGAGATCCACTTTGTAGAGCTTCAGGCCGGTCAGGATCGGGTTGAGGTTGCGGAGGAACGGATCGACCGCGCGCAGCAGCGGTGGGAATTCGTCGCGGAAGATTTCCCGCAGGGCTGCGAAGCCGCTGGGGGCGCGCTTGATCACCGGCCCGAGGCCTTCGAAGAAGGCTTTGGATTCAGGCGCCAGCTTCGAGAGGGCGATCAGCGTCGGCGAGAGTTCTTCCGCCGCCGGCACCAGCTGCTTCATCAGCGGGTCGGCGTCGACCGAGAACTCTTTCAGCCGGGCGAAGGTCAGGCGCGACTCGTCGAGGAAGGTCGGGAAGGCGCGGAACAGCGCTTCGATGTCGCGGTCGCGCCGGGCCGTCGTCTGGAAGACGGCGTTGGAGCTCTGGATCAGGTCGGCGAGCTGCCCTTCCCGCCCGCGCAGGGACTCGAAGGTGGTGGCGCCGTTGCGGAACAGCTGCCCGACCGCGAGGCGCTGGCTGTCGAGGACGCGGAAGAGCTTGTCGAATTCCGTGAAGGTCGGTTCGAGGCCGCCGATCGCGTAGGAGAGGTTCTGCCCCTGGCCGTTGATCGCGACCGCCGCTTCCTGCATCCATTCCTGGAAGGCGGCCCGGGTCTGGGGGTTGAAGGCGCGGAAGATCTCGTCGAGCTGGACCGATTCGGCGACGTTCGCCTCCGGCAGAGTGCCTCCGTCGGCGAGCTCCGGACCCTCACGCGAGCCCGGCGTCAGTTCGATGTAGGTCTCGCCGAGCAGGGTCTTGGTGCGAAGGATCGCCCGGGTCGACTCCGGCAGCGGCGCGTATTGCGCGTCGATCGCCGCGGTCGCAAGCGCCTGCCTGCCGTCCGGGGAGAGTTCGATCTTCTGGACTTTGCCGACGTTGACTCCCGAGATGCGGACGTCCGACTGTTCGGCCAGCTGCGTCGCCTCGTTGAAGGGAACCTTGACCTCGTAGGTCTTGGCACGGAACGGGGTCGGCCCGCCGAAGGTGACCCAGAGGAAGAGCAGGATCCCGAAGCAGGACAGCGCGAAGCCGGTGATGACCAGGAGTTGCGTGGTGCTGGGGGCGCGCTTGCTCATTTCGATTCACACGTCCCAGTGTTGGTCGCGAACGAGACGGGGATTTCTTCTTTGCGCGGTATCCCGATCAATTCGATCAGGGTCTGCAGGTACGGCTTTCCTTTTTCGGTCTGCTGCCCGGCATAGCCATACCCGAGGTCGGCGCCGGTGCAGGAGATCAAGGTCAAGCTTCGGAGCAGCGGACCGCCCGCATCCTGGACGTTGAAGACGGTGTTGAAGTTGTGATTGAGCCAGGGCAGATAGAAGAGGTAGCTCTGGCGCGATCCCTTCGGCTTGTAGCTGAGCTCGTTGAGGAAGGAATTGAAGCCGCCGAGCGAGTTGCCGAAGCTGCGCACCGTCTTTTCGAAGGGCTTGGCGGCTTCGGTGCCGTGCGTGAGGACCGGGCGGGTCTGGCGGACGAAGGGCCGGATCTGATCGCGGATCGGGGCGGTGGTTTCGCTGAAGAGGCGCTCGGTCGCCTTGAAGGCAGGCGTCAGCGCCTGGGCCTGCGGGATCAGCTTGATCAGGGTCGGGTAGGCCGCCTGCGAGAAGCGGTTGGAGCTCGCGAGGCCAGCGCGCGCGGCCTGCAGGGCGGAGGGGAATTCCTCGAAGGCGGCCTGCACCGATTGCTGCTGGTTGGCGAAATTGCCGAGCGCGTCCTTGGAGGAGGTGACGAAGCGCTTGACGGCCGTGTCGTGGCGGGAGAGTTCCTCGGTCAGCAGCCCGAAATTGTGGATCACGTTCGAGAGCGCGACGTGGCGGGCGGCGACCGCCTTGTTGAGCTTGGCGGTGTAGTGGACGAAGGGCTGGAAGCGGCGCAGCGCGTTGGACAGCTGCTTGCCGCGGCCGCCGATCCCCTGGGCGCCGCCGGCGACGAGCAGCTGGATGTATTGCCTGGTGTCGGCGTCGAGGGTGGCGAGGAAGGCGTCGAGGTTGGTGTTCGGTTCGGTCTGGGTGAGGTCGAAGTGGGCGCCGTCTTCGACCTCGCCCTTCTCGCTGCCGGGTTCGATCTCGACGATCATGTCGTTGAGGTTCGTTTTCGGCCGCAGCAGGAAGCTGGCGTCGGGGTGGATCAGCTCCATGTACTGGGGCTCGATGTCCATCCCGACCACGGCGTGGCCGTTTTCGAGGTCGACCGAGGTGACCTTGCCGATTTGGATGCCGGCGATGTCGACGGCCTGGCCCTGACCCGGCGTCACCGCCTGGGCGGTCGAGAACTCGGCGCTGATGTGTTCGAATTCTTCCCCGACCAGCGGCAGCCAGGCGGGGAGCGAGGCTTTCTGCTGGGTGAAGATCCCGAGCATCATCACGATGCCGGCGAGGGCAAGGACGAAGATCGCGATCGTGTCCTTGCGGTGGCCGCGTGCCTGCCTCCCGAGCCAGGCGCGGAAATGCTGCGAACGGCTGACTTTGGGTTCCGGGGCGCTCATGGATTCACCCCCGCGACCGAGGGAGATGGCGCGCCAACCTGACCGAGCGGTCCGTTGGCATCGGGGACGGGGTTGGTGTAGCAACGAACATCGGGCTCGAGCGGCGGCGCGGCGGCGATCTGCGGCTGGGTCCCGAGCGGGTCTTCGATCGTGTGCGCGTAGTTGATCTTTTCGCTGAGGGTTTTCTTGTTCGCCTGGGGGAACGGTTCGCCGACCAGCACGGGCCCGCCCCCGATCTGCGCCCGCGCGTAGGGACCGTTGCCGTCGAAGTTCTGCGCGACCCCGGCGAAGTTGACGAGGTTGTAGAGGAACTCCCGGTAGTTGGGTTGACCAGTGCTGAACTGGTCGTTGATCACCTGGTTCCCGGTCGGGACCATCACCTTGCTGGTGCAGAGGCTGAGCCGGTTGAGCTGCGGCACGGTGTTCTGCTTGCTCGCCTGGGCGGCGCCGGCGAGGGCGGGGGTGGATTCGCGCAGCAGCTTGACGCTGCCGCCCGCCTCTTTGCCGGAAAGCAGCGGTCGCACCTGGGCGAGGAACGGTTTCGAGGCGCTGATCAGGTCGGGAAGCTCGGCGACGGCGGGGCGGAACTCGATCGCGTAGGTGCGCAGCGGCGGCAGGGTCCGGTTGAGGCTGACCAGCGAGGCACGGGTGACGCGCAGGGTCGGCGCCAGCAGGCGGATCGTGTCCGAGAGATTGGTCGCCTGATTGGCGAGCGCGCCGGTGAAGACGTCGAAGTTGACGATCAGGCCCTGCAGGTCCCGCTGGCGGCTGGCGAAGGCGCCGAAGGCGCGGCCGGCGCTGGAGACGAGCCGGGAAAGATCCTTCTGCTGGGTGCCGAGGAAGGCGTTGGTCACCTGGGCGCTGTAGCGACCGGCGTCGCCGCCGTACCGGAAGGCGCCGTTCAGAGCTTCAGCTCCGGTTCTGCCTTTGACCTCGGGCAGCTGGGTCTCGTCTTCTTTGGCCGTCGGCTCATGGGTGAGCGCGGTGCCGTAGCTCTCGAGCAGGCGGCTGAGGTCGGCCCGCACCGGCGACTGCAGGGCGGTGAGGATTTCGTCGATCTGGACCGCGGTCGAGGTGCGGCTGACCGGGATCGTCCCGCCGCTGTCCAGCTCCGGCGCGCTGGGGCTGCCGGGGTCGAGTTCGACGAAGAAGTTGCCCTCGAGGAAGATCCGCGGCCGGATCGCGGCGAAGGCGTCATCGTGGATCGGCCGCCCGGAGGAGTCAACGGTGAAGTTGACCTTGGTGTTGTCGCCGTCGCGTTCGGTGCCGATCACTTTGCCGACGTCGACGCCGGCGATCCGCACCGGCGAGTTGAGGGCGATGTTGGCCGAGTTGGAGAAGGTCGCGTTCAGTTCGTAGCCGTGGCTGGTGAACGGCACGTGTTTGGTGAAGGCCAGGTAAGGGCCGATCGTGAAGATGAGGATGAAGATGATCGCGATCAGGACGTTGCTCGGCCGCCACTTGATGAGGCCGGAGCCGGATGCTGCCGCGCGCCTGTCTCGCTCCGGGAGGCGGCTCATTCTTCGACCTGCCCGCGGGTGGTGGTTCCCCAGAGTTCCGGCGCGTGACCGATAACGGTCTCGCCCTTGACGAACTTCTCGTTGCCCGCTTCGCAGACCTTGCCCTGCCCGGGCGCCGCGGTCTGGGGATTTGGGTTGAAATGCAGATGGTTCCTGTCGCTCCCCGCCTCATTCGCGGGGGCGCTGGCGAAGGTACTCTCGCTGTTGGGCCCTTCCGGTGGGCCGTAGGAGACGAATTCGAGCCAGTGACCGCTGTCGTTCCCCCTGCTTGCCGCGCTGGAGATGTTTTTGAAGGCAAGCGTCCAGTAGTTGCAAACCGTCTGGCTCGGCGTGATGTAGGCAAGCGACGGCTTCAGGACGCGGTTGGTGTCGGTCAGCAGGTCGAGGCCGTTGAAGACGCCAGGAGCTTCCTGGAAGGCGACGAGAGCCTCGGCCGTCGGCTGCAGCTGGTTGTAGAGGACCGGCGAGGCGTTCAGCACCGGGATGCCGGCATGGAGCGATTCGGCGATGACCGGCGAGGTTTCGGCCAGCGCTTTGACCCCGGGACGCAGGGCGGTGAAGAAGCGGGCCGAGTCGCGCAGGAAGGGGCGCACCGCCGGCAGGTCGGCGTTGACCTCGTCCAGCGTCGGCGGGCTTTTTTCGATCGTTTCCTGGATGTAGGGGCGGGAGACGCGGGCGAAGGCGGCGAAGGTGCGGTCGAGGACGACGAACATCTGCGCCTGGGTCTCGGCGACCGGGGCGACGGTGGCGGAGAGGTTCTCGAGCGCCTTCCAGAAGCCGGCGAAGTTGGTGCTCGGTTCGACGATCTTGCGGAGGATCGGCTGGCCGTTGACGACGAGGCGGCGCAGGGCGCCGAGCGCTTCGTTCAGCTGCGGCCCGCGGCCGGCAAGGGCGTTGCCGAAGCCGGCCTGCGTCTGGCGGATCGCGTCGCGGGTCGGTTCGTCGAACATGTCGAAGAATTCGTCGATGTCGACCGGTTCCGGCTTGGCCGAGCTGACCGGGATCGTTTCCCCCGCCTCGAATCCTTCGTCGGAATCGCCCGGCGTCACCTGCAGGAACTTGAGGCCGAGGGCCGACTTCGGCCGCACCGTGATCGTCGAGTCGACCGGCAGCGGTTCGGCGTTCTTGTCGAGGCTGAGCGAGAGTTCGGCCGCGACCTCGCCGTTGCCGACCTGGACCGGAACCACCTTCTTGACGACGCCGACGCGGACGCCGCCGATCCGCACCTCGTTGCCTTTGACCAGCGCGTCGGCGTTCGGAACCCGTGCCTTGAGGTTGTAGGTGGAGACGAAGGGCAGGCCGTTGTTGGCGTTGTAGGCGAGGAAGACGGCGACGATCACGACGAGCACGGTCACCGCCCCGACCAGGATCGGGCTGCTGGCGACGCCGCTGAGTCCGCTGCGATTTCTCATGGCCCGAGGAGATAGTCGAGAAGGGGTTCGGTCCCTTCGGTTTTCGACGACTGGGCGACGCCGGCTTTGCCTTCCGAGCCGGTGGCGCTTTCGGCGCTGTCTCCCTGGCCGACACCGACAGCCGGGCCCTGTTCGACGACGGTGCCCCCGTTCTGCCCTTCGAGGCCTTCGCTGAGAAGGCGGAGCAGCGCCGCGGGGTCAGTGCTCGCGGAGGCATTGGCTTCTGGGCCGTTGAAGTTGGCGACGCAGCCCGAATAGCCCTTGGCGGCGATGATGTATTCGAGACAGGTCGTGAGCGTGATCCGCGAGCGGCCGAAGTGCCCGTACTTGTCGAACCCGTTGAGGGATGCGGTGGTGTTGTAGATGAGGTTGGTCAGGCCGTCCCAGCCACCGGTCTGTTGGATGTTCACCAGCAGCTTCGCCAGTTCGGCGGTCGGCTTCACCCCGGACTTGGCGAGGTCGCGCGCCTTCTTCACCACCGGGTCGGCTTCGGCGAAGATCGGCCCGGAAGCTTCACCGGCGTCGCCGAGGCTCTTCAGCGAGACGGTCAGCGCTTCGGAGAACGGGGTCAGCGTCCGGGTGGCGTCGGTCAGCGCCGGCGCCGCGGTGCCGAAGTCTTCGAACAGCGGCGTGCCCGCGTCGGAGAAGGTCTTCAGGTCCACCATCGTCTTGCGGAACTCGCCGAGGAAGACGGGGAATTTCCGCAGCGCCTCTTCCAGTTCCGGTCCCTTTTCGGAGCTGGCTTCGGCGGCGGCGCCGGCGTTGGAGAGGAAGCCGGTGAAGCTTGCCCGCTCGCGTGAGAGCGGCTCGAGGATCGTGTCGGAGTCGCTCGCCAGCTGCGCCAGCTGCTTGCGCTGGGCGGAGAGGATGCCGAAGAGGCGGTCGACGTCGCGCAGGACCGGGTTCGCTCGCTTGACCAGGACCTCGATGTCTTCACCGCGCCCCGCGAGGCCGGCGCCGAGTTCGTTGAAGATCAGGCGGAAGCGCTGCGCGTAGGGGAGCGACTGGATGTCGTTGATCAGGTCCGGGTCGACGCTGGTGCCGTTGTTGCCGAGCGGCAGCAGGTACTGCCCTTCGCCGGTCTCGCCGTCGGGGATCTGCTTCAGCGCCGGCGCCGGCTCGGCCCCCGGCGCCCGCGGCAGGGTCGTGCGGCAGTCGACGAACTTCTCGCCGATCAGCGACTGCGGCCGGATCTGACAGGTAGCGTCGCTGCGGAAGTCCTGGAAGCCCGGGTCATTGATCTTCATCACGATGATCGCCTTGCCGGGCTTTTCGACCGCCTTGCCGTTTTCGTAGGCGACCGGCTCGCCGGGCATCGAGACGTCGACCGATTCGATCTCCCCTACGGTGGCGCCCGCGACGCGCACCTCCTCGCCTTTGACCATGAAGCCGCCGTTGTCGAAGACGGCGCGGACGCGGTAGCCGTCCGAGGAGCCGCCGCCGGAGACCAGCAGGATGACCACGACCACCGCCGCGACCAGGCCCAGCGCGAGTATCGCCCGCCTACTCATGGTCCGGGTGGCACGTCGCCGGGGTTGCATTCGGAGGAGTCGACGCTGCCGCCGCCGACCCAGGGGTTGGAGCCGTCGGGGGCGGGCTGGGTGGCGCCGCCGGGGCAGCGGGTGTGGGGACGGACGTCTTCGAACTGCGCGTACTGTTCGGATTTGGTGATCGGCTGCAGTTCGGAGCTGCCGGCGTCATAGCGGAAGAGGTTCTGCCCGGCGGTCGCCGCCCGCACGTAGTGGCCGTTGCCGTCGTAGTAGCCGGCGACCTGGCCGAGCTTGCTGAAGGCGTTGAAGAGGTCCGGCGTGTAGGCGCGGATGAAGTTGAGGTTCGGCTGGAAGTCGGCGATCGCCTGTTCTGAGTGCGGGAAGGCGCTCGAGGTCAGGTTCTGGACCTTGGGCAGCGTCGCCAGCAGGTCGGCGAGGTCGTTCCCCTTGCCGGGTTGACTGACGACGAGTTTGAGGTTGCGCGTGAACGGCACCAGTTTCTGGAAGACGGGCCGCAGTTCGGCCAGGAAGGGAGCCAGGTTCTTCGTCGCCGGCTTGGCGGTGTCGACCAGCGGTTCGAGGTCGTCGAGCGCGGCGCGCAGGTTGACGAAGGTGGTGTTCGACTGCCGCATCACCGGCGGCAGCCGCCGCAGGGTCGCGTCGAAGGCGGCGGTCTGCCCGGCGATCGCGTCGAAGGCGGTGCTGGCGTTGGAGATCGCGCTCGAGAGCTGCTCGCCCCGCCCGGCGACGGCGGTGGTCAGCCGCGAGGTGCTGACGACGAAGCGGGAGAGCAGCCGCTGGTCGGCGTTCAGTTCACCGGCGAAGGCGCTGGCCCGGTTCAGCGCGGTGCCGAAGTACTTGTAGGAGTCGTTGGCGTTCTTGCCCTGGCCGGAGTAGATCGCCGCGTTGCCTTTGATGAAGTTTTCCAGCCCCTTCAGCACCGGCGGCGGAAAGGTGTTGAAGAACTGGTCGATGTCGATCGGGGTCGTGGTCGACGCCAGCCCCAATTCCGCCCCGTCGTCGAGCGCCGGGTTGCTGTTCGGGCCAGGGCTGATCGAGACGTAGTGGTTGGCGACGCCGGAGAGCGAGGTGGCGCGGATCACGGCGGTGGTGCCTTCGTGCAGCTCCTGGTCGACCGAGACGTGGACCTCGGCGAGGTTGTCGTCGCTGAGGCCGATGCTTTCCACCGTGCCCGCCGGCGAGCCGCCGATCAGGACCTGGTTGTCAGGCACCAATTGGCCGGCGTTCTGGAAGACGAGGGTGTACTTGTGGCCGCCGCCACCGCCGAAGAAGATCACCGCGAGGACGATCACCGCCACCGCCAGGGCCGCGATCACCGCAATCCGGGCTGGGGTAGTTCCCCGGCTCGCCGCCGGGCCTCGCTCCTCGCCTAAAGGTTTGGCAGCCACGAATCGTCGCTTGCTTTCAGGTTCCCCGGCCCCTCCGACCCGGTAGAACAGCCGCAAGATCGTATCCGAGGGGTCCCCCGGCAAGCTCCGCCAGAGCAGGGACTTAACTGGAAATCAACGCGCTACTCTGGCTGGGGGAGCGGTTCGAGGGAGATGGGAGAGGCGCCGCCAAATCCGAGGTTAGGAGCGAGCAATGCGCAGACGTCCATTTCTAGTCGGGGCCAGCGCCGTCCTGGCGGCCGTGATCGCAGCCACGGCGGCCTGGGCCGGGCCTACCGTGGCCGGGCCCAACGGCAACACCCAGGCGATTGATTCACAGATCAGGCCGAAAAAGCTTTCCAAAACCGCTTTCACCCCGGGCAGCCTCGAAGTCACCACGCTGACGACTTCGAGCACCGATCCCAGCGGTGTCCCGGTCCCGGCGGTGCACGCGACGATCGACTTCGACCGCAACGCACGGATCTACACCAAGGGCCTCCCGACCTGCGATTCGGGGCTGCTGCAGAACCAATCGACCGAAAGCGCCGAACGAGCTTGCCGCTCGGCGAAAATCGGCAGCGGCCACGCGCTCGCCTATCTCAGATCCGGCAAGGTCTACGAAGTACCGCAGACCGTGACCGCCTTCAACGGCCTTCCCCAGGGCGGCAAGCCGACGGTGATCCTCCACACCTACGGGACGACCCCACTGCAGGTCAGCCTGGTGCTGACCGGGACCGTCTCGAATTACGGCAAGGAAGGCTACGGGCCACGCCTCGACCTCGACATCCCGCTGATCGCCGGGGGAACCGGCGCGCTGAAGGAATTCCAGGTCAAGATCGAGAAAAAGTGGCGCTTCAAGGGCGTCCAGCGCAGCTTCATCTCGGCCAAGTGCGCGAATTCGAAGAAGCTGAAGGCCCGCGGTGCGTTCACCTACCGCGACGGCCAAGCCCTGACCGCCTACTCGAAGCAGAGCTGCAAGCAGGCGAAATAGCGGCACCGGCACTCGTCAACAGGGGGCCGCGGAAGCGGCCCCCGAGGAAACCGTCCGCGGCGCGACCCAGACCTTCTACGCGCTGGACGGTTCCTAGACGCTGAGTTTGGGGATGATCCGCTCCAGCGGCTTCGGCAACCACCAGACGCGGTCGCCGAGCAGGAGCATCAGCGCCGGCAGGAGGACGATGCGGACGACGGTCGCGTCGAGGATGACCGCCACGGTGAGGCCGACGCCGAGCTGGCTGACGGTGGCGATCGGGGCGCCGGCGAAGGCGATGAAGACGACCATCATGATCAGCGCCGCGCCGGTGATCACGCCGGCGGTGCGGGAGAGGCCGAAGTGGACCGCGGCGGCATTGTCGCCGTGGGCGTCGTAGTGCTCGCGCATCCGGCTGAGGAGGAAGACGGCGTAGTCGATCGACAGCCCGAAGACGAGGCCGAAGATCAGCGTCGCTCCCACCGCGTCGACGTAGTTGTGGCCGCCGAGCGGCCAGTCGTCGGGGATGTGGAAGAGGATGGTGAGGACGCCGAAGGCGACCGCGACCGTGAGCAGGTTGAGGCCGACGGCGATCGCCGCCAGCGGCAGCGCCCGGAGGACGATCATCAACACCAGGAAGGTGGCGATCGTGATCGCGATCACCACCCAGGGCATCCGCTCCCGGGTGATCCGGCTGTAGTCGTTCAGCTGCGCGGCGGCACCCGCGACGCCGGTCTCGAGGCCGGATTTGTCGGCCAGCTCGGCGGCGTCGTCGTTGAGCCGCTGGTTGAGCTCGATCGAGCCGGGGGTGTTGAAGCTGTGGTCGGAGATGACCAGCATCGTCGCCGCCTGCCCGCCGCGTTCGAGGTCGATGGTTTCGTTGACCTGCGTGCGGATGCTCGGCGGCGTGCCGTCAAGCGCCGAGAGGACGAAGTAGCCAGAGTTGAACAGGCCCGGCGTCGCTTCGGCGACCTGGCCGGCCTGGTCGCGGATGCGTTTGCGGCTGGTCAGCACCTGCACGCTCGCTTCGTCGAGCCCGCTTTCCAGCGGCGCGGTTTCGTCGACGCCGCTCGCCAGGCCCTCGGCCAGCGCTTCGGCGCCGTCGCCGAGGTCGTCGAGCCCCGAGACCAGCCTCACCGCGCCGCCCCCGAGCTGGGTGAGCCCGTCCCCGAGCGTGCCCGCCGCTTTCGCCAGCCGCTTGGAGCCCTCGGTCAGCCGTTCGCTCGCGCCGTGCAGTTTTTCCAGCCCGGTGGTGAGTTTCTCTGCTCCGACCAGGAGCTGCTGCAGCTGGTTCTTGGTCGAGACCAGCCAGAAGGTCGTTCGCTTCGACTTGTCGTGGTAGTCGAGCAGCCGTTCGTCGAGCGCGGTCAGCTCGGCGACGAGCCCCGTGTAGGGCTCGACCTCCGGGGTCTCGGGGACGGGGTCATACGGGGTGCCGGAAACGGGGTCGATGCCGCTGAGCGCCGCGACCGCCCTGCGTGCCGCTTCCAGGGCCGCCGCGTATTCGGGGTCCGATTTGCCGACGCTCATCGCCTGCAACCGGGCCAGCGCCTCCTTCGCCTGTTCTTCGGTCACCCGCGCCGGAGCGATCAGTTCCGGCAGCTTTTCGTTCGCCTCCGCGTTCAGCCCTTTCTGAACTTCACGCGAGAGCGGCAGCGGGTTCTGCTCGAGGTTGGGGATGATCGTGTCCCGCAGCCCGAGCTTGAGGCTGAGGGCGCCGAAGGAGGCCGTGCCGAGCGCGTCGGTCAGCCGTTCGGAGCCCTTGGCGAATCGATCGAGAGCGTCGATCGCCCGCTGGCTGCCCTTGGTCGCCCGGCCGAGGCCGTTGGCGATCAGCTGCGCCCCCTCGCCGGCACGGTCCGAGCCGAGCGCAAGCAGGCCGGCGCCATCGCTCGCTTCGGAGATGCCTTCCCGCAGCTGGCCGACCCCGCCGGCGGCGACGCCGAGTTCGCGGCCCAACCGGCCCAGCTGTTTGACCTGGGCGATTTCCCCTTCCGAGGAGAGGACCGAATTGCCGAGGTCTTTCAGCGGCTGTATCCGCTGCACCGCGGGGGCAGGCCCGATCACCGCCTGGACGCCCGGCAGCTCCGCCAGCTTGCGCTGGAAGTTTTCCAGTGCGCCGAAGCTCTTCGCGTCGGTGATCGGCCCTTCGTCGGAGACGGCGACGACCTGGAACGGGGCGTCGAAGCCCTGGCCGATTTCGCTGTCGACGAGTTCGGCGTCCTGGCGAGCGGGGGAATCCTTGGCGAGCTGTTCGGGATCCGGCGGCCCGGTCTTCAGCCCGATCGCCGGCAGCGCAAGGAGGAGGAGCAGGCCGCCGATCAGCGCCGCCGCGAGGGCGGGCTTCTTCAGCGCCGCGCCGACCAGCGTCATCAGCCGCGAACGGCCGCCGGCCGGGGCCGTGGCACCGAGCCGCCAGCGGTCGACGTTCGGCCCCAGGAGGGTGAGGATCGCCGGACCCGCGACGATCGCGACCGTGACGCTGAGGATCACAACCATGCAGACCGTCCCGGCCAGCGAGGCGAGCAGCGAGCCGGGAAGGATGAAGAGGGAGACGATCATCGAGAGCAGCAGGGTGCTGCCGGCGAAGCAGACCGTGCGCCCGGCGTGCCTGCGGGTCAGCCGCGCCGCCTCGATTGGCTCGCTGCCTTCGGCCAGCTCCTCGCGGAAGCGGGAGACCATCAGCAGCGCGTAGTCGACTCCCAGCGCCAAGCCCATCATCGTGCAGACCACCAGCGCGAAGGCGTCGATCTCGAACCAGCCGGTGAAGAAGTACAGGATCCCCCGCGAGGCGACGACGGTGATCGCCCCGAAGGCGAGCGGGATCGCGGCGGCGATCGGCGAGCGAAAGACGAGCAGCAGGATCAGCAGCAGGAAGGGCAGAGCGATCAGCTCGCCCCGGTGGGTTGCATCGATGCTGTCTTCCTGGATCGCGCGGGAAAGGCTGGCGTAACCGGTCTGGGTCGCCTCGACCGGCGCGTGGATCTGCTTCTCGAGGACGGCTTCGAGGTGCGGCACGGTCGTGTTCACCGAGGTGCGGGTGTCGACGTGGAAGTCGGCGATGATCAGCGCCTTGGTCGGCTTCGGCCGCAACCGCTCCACGGAGCCGGTGTCCCAGGGGGAGAGCGTCGTCACCCGCGGGTCCTCGCGCAGCGCCGCGATCAGCTCGGGGCCCTGTTCGTCGATCGCCTTGGCGGGACCGCGGAGCAGGATCGCGAACGGCGCCGAGTCGCCGAAGTGTTCACGCAGGATCTGGTTGCCGTGCGAGGACTTGGTGCCGGGCACGTCGAGCGTGGTCGGGTCGAGGCGGTCCTCGGTGCCGGTCCCGATCACCGCCAGGCCAGCCAGCAGGATCGCGGCGACGGCGAGCACGGAGCGGGGATGTCGGAGCAGGAAGGGTTGCTCACGGTTCGCGCGATTGCGCGGTGAACCTCTCCGTGCCCTGCCGATCCTCCTTCCCACGGCTGGTAGTTTGGCGGTAGAGGCCTACGGGAGGAGTGGTTTGGTGCGGAAGACTCTGTTAAGAGCGAATGTGTTGGGACTGCTGTTGCTGCTCGTCGTCGCCGGCTCGGCGGTGGCGATCAAGCTGCGCGCGGCGAACCTGGTGATCACGACGGACGGGGGTTTCTCGCCGACGACGCTGCCGAAGAAGGGGTTCGCGCCGATCAAGCTGCACGGCTACGGCAAGATCGAGACCGAAGACGGCTCACCGCCGCCGGTGCTGGAAACGCTGACGATCTGGTTCGACAAGAACGGCGAAGTCGAGACCGAAGGCCTGCCGAAGTGCACCCCGGCGAAACTTGCGGCGACGACCACGGCGCAGGCGCGCAAGCTCTGCCCCGGGGCGATCGTCGGCAAGGGCTTCGGCAAGGCGGTCGTGATCTTCCCCGAACAGGCGCCAATCCCGGCCTCCTCGCCGATCACCCTGTTCAACGCGGCGCCGAAACACGGCAACCCCGTGGTCCTCGCCCATGCCCACCTGACCGTTCCGGGCCCGACCACCTTCGTCGTCCCGATCGAGATCGAAAAGGTAAATGCGGGTCGCTACGGCTTCAAAACGGTGGCGAAAATCCCGAAGATCGCCGGCGGCTCCGGGATCCCCCTCTACGGCCAGCTGACCGTCAACCGCAAATGGACCTACAAGGGGAAGACGCTCAGCTTCGCCAACGCCGGCTGCCCCGACGGACGTCTGCAGGCGAAAATCCAGACCGAGTTCAAAGACGGAACCAAACTCAACGGTTCCGTGTTCAAACGCTGTACGGGGCGCTGATTGAAGGGGCGATTCCGCAGAGTCGCGGTCCTCGCCGTCGTGCTGGCGCTCGGCGCCTGCGCGACGGCCTCGGGGATCGAGGCCTGCATCGGGCCGCTGTGCGTCAGCTCGACGGTGAGCATGGAGCCCAGGGAGTTGCCGGCCAGGGCAAACGCCCCGATCACCCTCAGCAGCATCACCCGGGTCAGGACCAAGGACGGTTCGACGCCGCCGACGCTGGGCAAGATCGACTTCATGATCGACAAGAACGGCCGGGTGAACAACAGGGACTTCCCGCTCTGCACCCTCGCCAAGCTGGAGGAAACGACGACCGCCGAGGCGCGCAAGCGCTGCGCCGGCGCCCTGGTCGGCAAGGGAACCGGCAAGGCGCTGGTGACGATGCCGGGCAAGGCCCCGTTCCAGATCAGCTCCCCGATCTCGTTCTTCAACGCCCCACCGACCGGCGGCAAGCCAACCCTGATCGCCCATGCCTACGAGACCGTCCCCACGCCGCAGGCCCTACTGGTGCCGATCTTCGTCGAGCGGATCGCCAAGGGCCGCTACGGCTTCCACGTCGCGGTCGAGATGCCTGAGATCGCCGGCGGCTTCGGCGCCGCGACCCTCGCCGAAGCAAAGGTCGGTGCGACCCGCAAGCGCAACGGCCGGAAGATCGGCTTCATCAGCGCCCACTGCTCCGGCGGGCGCCTGCAGGTCGAGGGGGTCCTGACCTTCACCAACGGGGACAACTTCCCGACGACCCTCACCTCGCCATGCCACACCCCCGGCTGAGGCGGCTTGCCCTTCTGGCCGCGGCCGCGCTGACGGTCGCCGGCGGCAGCGCCGGCGGCGCCCTGGTCGAAGTGGAAAACCTGGTCCTGCGGGCCGACGGCGGTTTCAAGCCGCAGGCGCTGCCCCGCCACCGCTTCGCGCCGATCGACTTCCAGGGGCACGTCGACCTCAGCGCCAAAGGCGGCGGCAAGCCCTCGGCGCTGCGCCAGGCGCTGATCGACTTCGACCACGACGGCCGCCTCAGCGTCGCCGGGCTGCCCACCTGCTCGCCGGGGACGATCGCGGCAGCGAGCACCGAGGAAGCGCGACGGACCTGCAAGGGGGCGATCGTCGGCACCGGCCACCTCGAGGCGCTGATCTCGGTCGAAGGTGGCGAGGTGCTGGCGCGCTCGGAGCTGACGATCTTCAACGGGCCGCGCACGGGCGGGCTGCCGACCGCGGTGCTGCACACCCGCACGACGGTTCCCGCCACCCAGACCTACGCGATCCTCGTCCCGATCGAACAGCGCCGCGGCGGCTTCCGCTACCGGGCCCGCATCGACCTCCCGCCGATCGCCGCCGGTCTCGGCTCCCTCACCCATGTCGACGTCAAGATCGGGCGGCGCTACCGGGCCGGCGGCGAGGCGCGCAGCTACGCCTCGGCCCGCTGCAGCGACAACATCCTCCAGACGCACGGGCGCTTCAGCTTCGAAGACGGCACCGTGATCGACGGGCTGGTCGAAAAATACTGCCGCTCGAAGTAGGCGCCAGCTGCCTTCCCCGAGTCGCCGACCTTCCTATACTTGCCCGTCCGCGGGCCGTTAGCTCAGTTGGTAGAGCAGGAGACTCTTAATCTCAAGGTCGTTGGTTCGAGCCCAACACGGCCCATCCGACCGCGGCGCGGCGACGCCGCCCCTATTCGCCCAATCCGCCGCCACCCAAGGAGGGGCTGAGCGGGTTTTCGAGGCTTTCGGGCGCTCCACCTCCGCCGGCTTTCTGTTCCTTTTCGGCTTTCTTCTTGGCCGTCAGGTAGGAGCTGGCGTTTTTTTCGTATTCGTCGAGCTGTTTGTCGATCGCTTCGCGTTCGGCTTTCGTGTTGGCAAGCTGCTTCGCTTCGGCCCGGGCCTTATCGGCCGCTTTGAAGTCGCCGGTGAAGTAGGTGTAGAAGGAGAGGGTGCTGAGCGAGTTCACCGTCGGGCGGTCTTTGGCGACGATCTTCTGCGCTTCGGTAGCGGCGTGGATCCGCGTTTCGGCTTCCGGGTAGCTGGTCGCGAGTTCGGCCAGCGTCAGCTGCATCGGCGCCACCACCAGGGCAAGGCCCGAGCTCGGTTCGTCGGTCGCTTTCAGGTAGTCCGACCAGGCCTGATCCGCCTTGCGATAGGCCTCGACCGCCTCCGTCGAAAGCGACTGGGCGCCGTTCGGTTCCACCGTCGTGCCGGCGTTGCCGGCGTTGATCTCGGCCCGCGTCAGGGACAGCAGCAGGTCGGGGTTCTGCGGTTCTTTCTTCAGCCGGACTTCGATCCGATCGGCCTGTTCTTCGTAGGGTTCGGCGGCGTCGCCGGCGCTATTGCCACCGCCGAAGAGTTCGCCGAGGCTGAACGGGCCGACGGTGAGGAAGAGGCTCGCGCCCATCAGGACCGCGAGCACGGCGTAGACGACCTTGACCATGCTGCCGCGGCGCCCGCTGCGCAGGTCGAACAGCATCTTGTGCTCCTTGTCGCCTCCAGCCACTTCTCTCTCCCTTACTCCTGTGGGGAGGGTTGAGCCATCCCTCCGCTCCGTCCCGGACGTCCCAGGACCCGAGCGAGCAGGATACTCAGCTCAAACAGAACAAGCAGCGGAACCATCTCAATGAGCATCGTCACCGGGTCCACTCCGGGCAGGGCGGCGGCGACGATGGCGATCACCAGGTAGGCGTAGCGGCGGTTTTCGGTCAGCTGCTCGACCCGCACGATCCCCAGCCGGGTGACGGCGATGATCGCCAGCGGAAGCTGGAAGATCAGGCCGCAGGCGATCTCGGTCATCGAGAAGAAGCTGTAGTAGTCGCGGGCGCGCAGCTGGATGTTGAACTGGCCGTCGTTGAAGTCGAGCAGGAAGTTGAGTGCGGCCGGCATCACCACGAAGTAGGCGAAGGCGATGCCGGCGAGGAAGAGGAACGGGAAGAGCAGGAGGATCGGCAACACCACCCGGCGCTCGGTCTCGCTGAAGGCGGGAAGCACGTAGGCGTAGAGCTGCCAGAGGACGATCGGCAGCGCGAGGACGACGGCGCCATAGGCGGAGACGGTGAGCGTCGTGGTGAAGGGCTCGGTGACGCCGAAGGTGATCAGCTGGTCATGATCGTCCGGGAGCGGCCCCTGGGCGATTTCCAGCAGCAGGTGGTTCTGCCAGAAACAGAGCGCCAGGGCGACGCCGAAGACGACGATGCAGACGATCAGCCGCGAGCGCAGCTCATCGAGGTGCTCGACGAGGCTGAGGCGATCTTCGTGGGAGATTGCCCTGACGCGGCGGGCCATCCTCGCGGGGCCTCAGCTGGTCTTGTTGCGGACGATCTCCGCGTCGGCGGGGTCGCCGTGGACCTTGGCCGACTCCGACTCGGCCTCCGGCACCGAACGAGGTTCCGGGGCCGACCTCGGCTCAGGCGCGTCCAGCGCCGTCTTCTCGTCGTCGTCGTGCTCCCCGCCGATCGAGCCTTTGAACTCGCGGATGCCGCGGCCGAGGCTGCGGCCCAGCTCCGGCAGCCGTTTCGGCCCGAAGACCAGCAGGGCGATGACGAGGACGATGGCGATCTCTGGAAGTCCGATGTTTCCTGGCATCTTGCCCATGGTAACGGGGTGGGTCGCCACCCGGATCACTTTCCGGCTCGCCTCGGCCGGCGAGTGGGGCCTGCGGTCCCCGGGTATAGGCGTCCGGTGCCTGTCCCCTCCCACGAGCTGGATCGAACCGTCGCCCTCGTCACCGGTGCCTCCAGCGGCATCGGCCAGGCGACCGCGCGGGCGCTGGCCGCGCGTGGCGCGAAGGTGGCGCTGGTGGCGCGGCGGGCCGAGCGGCTCGAGGAGCTCGGTGGCGAGATCGCCGACAGCGGCGGCACCGCACTCCCAATCGAGGCCGACGTCAGCGATCGGGAGCAGGCGAGCGCGGCGGTGGGCCGCGCCGTCGAAGAGCTCGGCCGCCTCGACGTCCTCGTCAACAACGCCGGCGTGATGCTGCTGGGGCCCGTGGTCGGCGCCCCTGTCGAGGAATGGGAGCAGATGGTCGAGGTCAACCTGCTCGGCCTCCTCTACACCACCCACGCCGCCCTCCCCCACCTGCTGAAGGCCGCTGAGGACGATCCCCGCAGCGTCTCCGACCTGGTCAACATCTCCTCCGTCGCCGGCCGGATCGCCCGCAAGGGCAGCGGCGTCTACAACGCGACCAAGCACGGCGTCGGCGCCTTCAGCGAGTCCCTGCGCCAGGAGGTGACGGGGCGCCACCTGCGCGTCTCCCTGGTCGAGCCGGGCGCCGTCGCGACCGAGCTGCAGAGCCACAACCGGCCCGAGGTCCGCGACGAGATCGAAAAACGCTTCGTCGAGATGGACATCCTCCAATCGGAGGACATCGCCGACGCGATCGCCTACGTGGTGACGCGCCCGCGGCACGTGGCGATCAACGAGCTCCTCGTCCGCCCCACCCAGCAGGAGCAGTAGCGCCGCTCAGCTGTAGCGCTGGACCACGCCGTCGGCGATCAGCGTCAACAGCTGGCGTTGCTCGTGGGCGAACTGGGCCCGCTCCAGTGCCCCCTTGGCTTCGGCGACCATCGCGATCGCGCGGGCGCGTACCCGCTCCAGCGCTCCGGTGGCGGCGATCCGGTCGCAGAGCGCCTCGGCGCTCTGCGCGTCGAGCGCCCGCAGGTCGACCTCGCGGATGCCGGGATCGCTCTTCGCCGCCTCGATCAGCGGCAGCGTCACCGTGCCGTCGAGCAGGTCGGTGCCGCGCGCCTTGCCGGTCCGCTCCGGCGGGCCGCTGACGTCGAGGACGTCGTCGAGCAGCTGAAAGGCGAGGCCGACTTCGGCACCGAACTCGCGCAGGGCCTCCTCGTCACGGCCGAGCAGGCAGGCGCACTCGAACAGGCGCGCCGTCTTCAGCCGGCAGCGGGAGAGATAGCGCTCCTCGCCGACGCCGAGGTCGAAGGCGTCGCGGCGCTGGGCGAGCTCGCCGCGAGCGAGCGCCACCGAGGCGTCGGCGAGGAGCGCCACCGAGCGCGCGTCGCCGGCCTCGGCGAGGAGCGCGAAGGCGCGGGAGAAGAGCAGATCGCCGGTGGCGACGGCGCGCTCGCGGCCGGAGGTGGCGGCGACGGTCGGCAGGCCGCGGCGCAGCGGCGCGGCGTCGAGCACGTCGTCGTGGACCAGGGTCGCCATGTGGACGAGCTCGACCGCGGTGGCCGCCGGAACGGCGGCGGCGCTTCCCTCGGGGCCGGCGCAGAGAAGCACGAGCATCGGCCGCAGGCGCTTGCCGCCGGCCTCCAGGGTCGCGGTGGCGTCGGAGCCGAGGGTCTCGCCGTGGTCGCGGACGGACCCGCGCAGCAGCTCCTCGACCTCCCCGAGGTGCGCCGGCAGCCAGCGGCTGGAGGCATCGAGGACCGCGGTTACCGGGGGCGGAACCGAGGACGGGCGGGTCATCGTTCCGAGATTTGGGGGGCTATAGCCCCCCGTATGTCGGAGTGGGCGTCCCCGATCACGCCCGGACGCCGCTGTGGATCGCGATGATCCCGCCGGCGAGCACCGTGTAGCGAATCGCCTTGAAGCCGGCGTCGTCCATCTTCTCGGCGAGGCCGCGGGGGCCGGGGAAGCTGCGGACGGATTCCGGCAGGTAGGAGTAGGCCTCCGGGTTGCTGGAGAGGGCGCCGAGCAGCGGCACGATCCGGTCGAACCAGAGCGAGTAGAAGAGCGAGAGCGGCGGGCGGGTCGGCTGGGTGATCTCGAGGATCACGGCGCGGCCGCCGGGCTTCAGCACCCGCGCCATCTCGCGCAGGCCGCGGTCGAGGTCGGCGAGGTTGCGAACCCCGAAGCCGACGGTGACGGCGTCGAAGCGCTCGGCGTCGTAGGGCAGCTCCAGCGCGTCGGCCCACTCGAAGCGGATGCCGGCGGCGCCGCGATCGGCAGCCTTGTCGCGGGCGAGGTCGAGCATCGGCTCGGAGAAGTCGCAGCCGACGACGTGCCCGCCGGGGGTGACTAGGCTGGCCAGCTCGAGGGCGAGGTCGCCGGTGCCGCAGCAGATATCGAGGGCGGCGTCCCCCGGTCCCAGCTCCGTCCGCGCCGCGGCCCGCTTGCGCCAGCGGTGGTGCAGCCCGGCGGTCATCACCGAGTTGAGCGCGTCGTATCGGCCGGCGACGCGGTCGAACATGCGGTTGACCTGGCCGGCGAAATCCGGCGATTGGCGGTTGTCGTTGATCGTGTCCATGGGATTCAGGGCGCTGGCCCCGTCCCTACCGGCCAGCTAATCCAGTGAGGACAGGAAGTCCGCGAGCTGTTCGATCTTCTGCGGCGGCAGGTCGCGGAAGGAAGGCATGATGCCCGGGCCGATTTCGACCGAGCGAATGATCGCAGCCCGGGGGATCCGGGAGGCGATGTGGGTCAGTTCGGGACCGGGGCCGTTGTTGCCGTTCTCACCCAGCTTGTGGCAGGCGAGGCAACCGGCGCCGGCGACGACCTCCTTGCCCGGCTCGTACTTGGCCGAGACCTTCATGTCGACCTCGGTCGGCGAGCCGCCGGTCGCGCCGAGGTAGGTGAGGTAGCCCATCGCGATGATCGTGATGATGCCTGCGGTGGTCGCGATCGGGCGGCGCTCCGGGCGGCGCTCCGGACCGCGGTCGTAGAACGGCAGCAGCAGCAAGAGGACCATGCAGATCGTCGGGATCCCGATCGTCGCGATCGGGACCAGCTCCGGCGGCTTGATCACGCGCAGGAGCTCGAAGAGGAAGAAGAAGTACCACTCCGGACGCGGCACGTAGGTGGTCGAGGTCGGGTCCGCCTTCGGCCCCTGCTCGGCGCCGAGGATGATCGACATCGCGATGATCACGGCGACGACGATCAGCGCCATCACCGAGTCTTTCATCACCGCGTAGGGGAAGAACGGCTTCCCCTTCTTCTTCAGAAGCTCGTACTCCTCGAGGTAGGACTGCTTGTCCTGGGGCTTCACAGCGCTCCGTTCCCCTCGCCGTCGACCGGGGCACCGTCGACGCGGTTGCCGTTGACCCGGCCGTTGCCGTTGGCACCGGCGTCCAGCTGGGCGACCGGCGCGGCGACCTTCGGCTTTTCGGCTTTGACCCACGGCGGCGCCGTGGTGCCGAGCTTGACGACCAGGTACATGTGGGCGCCGATCAGGGCGATGATCGCCCCGGGCACCAGCAGCATGTGGATCGCGTAGAAGCGGGAGAGGGTCGTCGCCCCGAGCTCAGGCCCGGCGCGGAGGAAGTCGCTCAGGTAGGGACCGACCACCGGGCCGGTGCCGTTGATGTTGATGCCGACGATCGAGGCCCAGAAGGAGCGCTGGTCGAAGGGCAGCAGGTAACCGGTGAAGGCCATCGTCATCGTCAGGATCAGCAGCACCACGCCGATCACCCAGTTGAGCTCGCGCGGGTACTTGTAGGCGCCGAAGAAGAAGGTCCTCCCCATGTGGAGGAAGATCAGGATCACCATCACGCTCGATCCCCACTTGTGCATCCCGTGCACGAACTGGCCGAGCGGGACCTCGTTGTTGATGTGGGCGATCGAGGAGTAGGCCTGGGTGGCCGACGGCGTGTAGAACATCGCCAGGAAGACGCCGGTGACGGCCTGGACGATGAAGGCGAAGAGCGTCGCCGAGCCGAGCGTGTAGAACCAGTTGGTCCCCTTCGGCACCTTGCGGAACAGCATCCCGGTGAGGAAGCCGCTGGCGGCGAGCCGCTGGTCGACCCAGCCGAGCGCGTCGATCGGCGCTTCCTTGCCGACGTCGAGCAGCTTGTCGCCGGCGGTCTTGCGCTCCGGCTGCTCCTTCAGATCGGACGGCGCCTGGCCCTTGGGGGTGCCGCCACTGCCCGGCTTGGCCGGTTTGCGCAGGGGCGGGGGGACGACGGCGTCCGGGATCTTGGGTTTCGGGAAGCTCGGCATCAGGGCGCTGGGAAGGTGGACGGACGCGGCGGGTAGAGGTATTCCCAGATCCCGCCGGTGAACTCCCCCGGGTCGCGGGCGCGGACCGGCTCCATCTGCGAGGTGACGCTGTAGCGCGGTCCGAGCTCGACCTGGCCCTTGCGGACGCGGGTCTGGAACTGGTCGAGCGGGCGCACCGGCGGGCCACCGATCCGCTTGCCCTGGAAGTCGTAGACGCCGCCGTGGCAGGGGCAGATGAAGTTGCCGGCCGCCTCGACGAAGCGGACCGGGCAACCGAGGTGGGCGCAGCGGTTGGAGACGGCGACGAACTTGCCGGGTTCTTCTTCCAGGTCAGCTGAGCTCTTGCGCACGTAGGCGGTGGTCTTGCCGGCGTCGCCGATGCCCTCGGTCTCGGTGAAGACGACCTGGCGGTAGGTGTCCTCGACGAAGTCGGAGACCGGCCCGACCCCCTCCCAGCGCTCCTTGCCGCGGTGGAAGATCGGGGCGACCGCGAAGCCGACGGCGGGCAATACGATTCCGGCGGCGGCAAGGCCTCCCAGCGCCTGCGAGGCGACCGTGAAGACGTGGCGGCGCGTCATCGACTCCCCCTCGAAATAGCCGGGAGGGTCGGGCTTCACCCGCTCCTTGATGGGGGCCTCGTCAGCCCCGTTTACCTTGTTCGCGTCGTCTGCCACAGGTCGTTCAGCGTAGGGCGCCGAATTCTATTGCTTAGGCGGTGTGACCTGCGTCACACTTATCCCTTCTCTGTATAAGCGGCCTGACTGAGCGGGCTCATGGCAGCCGGGACGCCGCGCTGATCCATCCATCGCGCTGGCGCCCGACCGCCTCACTGAGCGCTAGTTGCCCTTGCTAATGGCAGAGCGCGGGATCGTGATGCTGCTGCGCGAGATGCTCAATGCGGCCCCCTCCTTTCGCAAGGCTGAGCCACCGCTAAAGGCGGCTATTTCAATCAGCCCGCGCCTATTGAAACATCGGGCGTCCGCATTTCCCTCCCATCTGCAGCTGTTACTCGATTAGTCTGCAACCGCTGTGGTTAATTCGACTGATCGGGAGGGCTAGCGGTGAACGTTGAGAAGGGTTCCGAAGAGAAGGCTGAAGCTGGGAAGGTGCCCGCCTCAGAGGCGCTACGGCACCCGATCCGGGTCCGCATCTTGGAAGTCGTCAACGAGCGCGACATAAGCCCATCCCAGTTCATGCAGATGGGTTTTGCTCCAGAGTTGGAGCACTCACAGAAAACGCTCTCCCAGCTCAGCTACCACTTCCGCAAGCTTCTGGAATACGACTGCATCGAGATCAAGGAACGGATTCCACGCCGAGGCGCGACCGAACACCTCTATTCCAGTAGAGCCCGCGCCTACTTCACCGATGAGGAATGGACTGCCCTGACCCAGCGGGAGCGCTGCCTGATCTCCCGCACGATGTACCAGGGCCTGGCCGCCAGGGCCGAGGGGGCGATGATCGCCCACACCTTTGACTCGCGGTCAGACCGGCATCTCACTTGGATCGCGATGGAGGTAGACGAGCGCGGCTGGTCAGAACTGATGGGCACCCTTGCCGGCACCTACGGCGAAGTTGAACAGATCCGCCACGATGCCCGCGAGCGGCTTGCCGCATCGGGCGAGAAGGTCGTCCCGGTGACGGTTGGGATGCTCGGCTTCGAATCTCCGCCGCCGCCTCCGCTGCCGTAAGCCCATCCCTTCGGGGCCGTGCCCCCGTGCGTCAGATCGACTACGTGTCGCGAATTGATAATTGCCGGGATCGGTCAAGCTAGCCTGTTGGTAATGGCTGCCAAGCGCCGCACGGAGAGGACGCCGAAGGGGCTTGAGGTTCCTGTGCCGACCAAAGGCGAGTTCGACGCCGCTATGAGGAAGGTCGCTCCCCCAGTAGGTCGTAAACGCCCTGACGAGAAAGACCGGCCTCAGAAGCAATCCGAGTGATCGGCACTTTCGCTGCTTGCGCTTCGCGACAAGCACTTCGCAGCTGCTCAGTCGCCTCCCGTTTTGCCTCGTCGGCTTTCGCCCGCTTGCGGACGGCCGACTGAATCCGCCGGATCGCGGTTGCCTCGCTCATTGCCGCGCCGCTTCCCTGACGAGTGCATGGAACATCGAGCGCTGGCCGTGGAAGCGATTGTTGTGCCGCCACGCGTACTCGTCTAGGTAGGACTGGAGGTATTTGGGCGAGACCTTCTTGTAGGTGCCTCGCATCCCGGTCTTCAGGTTCCCGAAGAAGCCCTCGATCGTGTTGGTGTGGACGTTGCCGATCACGTAGTCCCCCGCCGAGTGGTTGATCACGGCGTGGGCGAACTCGCGCCGCAGCGGTTTGTAGGCAACCCAATCGTCGGTGAGCATGAACGCGGCCGGGTCCAGATGCGCTCGCACCTCTCGACTGAGCGGCTCTCCACGGCGCGACGCGATGACTCGCAGGCGCACCCGCCCGCCGCGCTCGACCATCCCCAGCACGGTCGTCTTCGCCTCTCGGAAGGCGGCCTGTTCCTTGCGGGTCCGCAGCTTGCGGCGAGGCTTCCCGCCCCAGGCGGTCTCGTCAATCTCAACCTCGCCCTTCAGTTTGGGAGCCGGCTCGGGATCGCACATCAGGTCGTTTCGGATCTTGTTGAACATGCGCCAGGCGGTCTTGTAGTGGACTCCAAGCTCTCGCTCTAGCTGCTTGGCAGATATGCCGCACCGAGTGCTGGTCATCAGGTGCATGGCGTAGAACCAGAGCCGCAGCGAGGTCGATGAGCGGTGGAAGATCGTTCCGGCGGTCGGGTGAAGGTGATGACCACAGGCGGTGCAGGTCCAAGACTGGCGCTGCTGCTTCGTCGCGTAGCGCTTGAACGGCTTCACGTCGCCGCACTTGGGGCAGTGGGCGTGTTCGCCATCGGGCGCGTGCCGCGTCCGCCACAGGTAATCGAGGCAGGCGGCATCATCGGGGAAGTCGGCCAGGAACTCGTGGACCGAGTACTCGGAGGTCGAAGACTTCGCCCGGATCGGCTGATGGCGGTTGGCCGGTGGCATGTGTCAACAGTACTTGACACTCTGCCAGTTGTCAAGTCGCCTTGACAGATGCTTCCCGCTCCGCGTAGGCTCGCTCGAATGCACGACCTAAGCGGCGCCCATTGGCGGCATCGTCGGGCACAGGAACATGTGGCGCACGTCAAGCGTCTGGCCGAGACCCTCCGCAGCGAAGGAAAGGTGGTGGTGCCCCCCGACAGCGAGGCGGAATCGGGAGACGACCTCGTTGAACTCCCGGCAGCGGAGAGCCCCGGGGATGATCTCCGCGTCCGGGTCGGTGAGGCCGTGTACAACTTCCGGGCCGCGCTGGACTACTCGGTCCATGTCGTTTCCGGGGGAAAGGGACAATCGCAATTCCCCATCGAGAGCAAGTGCGAACGCTTCGAGGCCAGAAAGTCCGGGTGCCTCCCCAATGGCAAAAACATTGCGGCCTATCTGGCAGGGGTCGGGACGCGAGAGTGCGACCTGATCAAGGCGGTACAGCCGTGCGTAGGAGTCGACTGGTCGAAGCGACTCGCCGCCCTGTCCAACAAGGACAAACACCGGGATCTGGTCATAGTCAACGCGACCAGCGGGCAACCCTTCCGGCGAAGCGACTTCCCGGCCCTTTATCCGAGCGAAGACCTCTATCCCAGCGAGGATCTCTTCCCCTCCGATGGCTACGTGGAGATGCACGTTGAGGCGCCCATCGACATAGCGCTGGCCGACGGGGCACTGGTCACCGAGGCGCTTGAGGAAATCGAAGTTTCGGTTGGAGCGCTGCTGACGGCGCTTGAAGGCCGCTAACTGCTCGGCATCTGAGGTGGCTACAGCGGCCATTTACGGCCGTCGCGATCTCGCTTATACAGAGAAGGGATATGTGTGACCTGCGTCACACTTAATCGCTTCTCTGTAGAAGCGGATTCCACCGACAAGCCCGCCTAGCCGCCCCGCCCCCTAAATACGGCTCAGGGCTGAGGCTCCGGGCTGCATTTACCGGAGCTCTAGTCCTTCGGCGGGAAGGCTGACTCTGCATCTCGGAGCGCGGGATCAACCGGGGATGGTTGATCAGCCGCCTCTAAAGAGCGGAGGGCACCATGCGGAACCTCCACGAACCCCAGGGCGGCTCCATCGGCATCCGAGAACTCCACAAGAGCGCAGGTCGGATGATCGGACACAACCGTGCCCTTAGCGCCTTTACGCCAGCCGGACCAATCGTCTCGGAGTTCGACTATCGAATGCTCAAGCAAAGTGCTTCCTTTGAATATAGGCAGATACGAGTCTCGGCCTAGGGTCTTTCATCGTGGATCTCCCACACAGTCGTAACTATTTGCCGGGATTCGTTCAATCCCTCTATGGGCATCAGGACCTCGCCAAGGATGCCGTGAGGAGTGGTCTTGAGGTTGGCCTGAGTGGCCTCCAAAAGCCCGTCGAGCAGTTGTTCTCGGAAGTATTCCCAATGCTGCTGTTCGATTCCTAAAAGGGCACGAAATACTCGTGCCTTATGCCTCCCGTCATTGTGAGTGGGGCAAAGGACGTAATCGACCAGCTTGCGCCGTTCGACGAGAGCTTGATGTGCGCGGGGGAGGGCGGCCAAAGCAGGGTAGTTTGCCTGAAACATGCCTGTTTGCAGCTAAGTCCCCTAAATAAGCGCAAGGCAATGGCCACTTATTGGCGGCGCGGCACCATTAAGGGGAACGTTGCCCCGCCGTTTCGAGATTGTGGCTGCTAGCACGAAGTAGAGGCGATCTGCTGCGCTGCCTCCTGCCACAGGGCCGGAATTGAAGCGGTGTCGCCTTCAGCGTGAAGGCGGGCGCAGGTGCTGATCAGATCGGCGAGGATGGCTACGGCGCGGGTGTCGCCGAGGGTGGCGAGGCGGTCGAGGCCGAGGGCGTAGAGGTAGTCGCCGGCGAGGAGGGCGAGGTCGGGGTCGTGGCCGGCGAGCAGGCGGGGCTCTCCGTAATGGAGGAGGTAGCCCTCGCGGATCGCCTCGACGACGAGGGCGTACTCGGCCCCGCCGGCAAGGTCGCCGAGGGTCGGCGGCTCTGCCGGGTCGACGACGTGCGGCGAGATCGGGCTGTCCTCCCCGCGCAGCTGGTCGGCGAGGACTTGGAGGGCGTCGACCGAGCGAGTGGTCACTTCGGCACCCATACGGTGCTCGACTGACCACTCGTCATCGCAGGGCCTCGTCCAAGGACTCCGAAGCAGCCTCGAGGGTCTGTTCGAGCGTCGCCTCGTCGTGGGCGAGGGAGACGAACCAGGCCTCGTACTGGGCCGGCGGCGGGTAGACGCCGCGCTCGAGCAGTGCCCGGCAAAAGGCGGCGTGGGCCTCGGTGTCGCAGGCGGTCGCGGTGGCGAAGTCGGTGACCGGGACCTCGCTGAAGAAGAGGGTGACGAGGCCCGGCGCCGAGGCGACCTGCAGCGGCCGGTCGGCGGCGAGCTCGGCGAAGCCGGCGGCGAGACGGTCGGTCAGCTCGCCCAATCGAGCGTAGGCGTCTGCGTCGAGCTGCTCCAGCGTCGCCAGCCCCGCCGCGACCGCGAGCGGGTTCCCGGAGAGGGTGCCCGCCTGGTAGACGTCGCCGGCCGGGGCGATCCGTTCCATCTGCTCGCGCGGGCCGCCGTAGGCCGCAGCCGGCAGGCCGCCGCCGAGGACCTTGCCCATCACCGTCAGGTCGGGTTCGACCCCGTAGAGCTCCTGGGCGCCGCCGCGGGCGACGCGGAAGCCGGTGATCACCTCGTCGAAGACGAGCAGCGCGCCCGCCTCGCGGGTCGCCTCGCGGAGAAACTCGAGGAAGCCCTCGGCGGGCGGGACCACCCCCATGTTGGCGGCGATCGGCTCGGCCAGGAGCGCCGCGACCTCGTACTCGGTCAGCGCCCGGGAAACGGCCTCGCGATCGTTCCACGGCACGACCACGGTCGCCGCCGCCTGCTCCGGCAGCACGCCGGGGCTGCCAGGCACGCCCAGCGTCGCCAGGCCCGATCCGGCGTCGGCGAGCAGGCCGTCGGAGTGGCCGTGGTAGGCGCCGGCGAACTTGATCACGACCTCGCGCCCGGTCACCGCTCGCGCCAGCCGCACCGCGCTCATCGCCGCCTCGGTCCCGGAGCTGGTCATCCGCAGCATCTGGACCGAGGGCATCCGCGCCGCCACCTCCTCGGCGAGCTGGACCTCCGCCAGCGTCGCCGTGCCGAAGCTCGTCCCCCGCTTGGCTGCTTCGATCACCGCGGCGACCACGGCGGGCTCGGCGTGGCCGAGGATCATCGGCCCCCAGGAGCCGACCCAGTCGAGGTAGCCGTTGCCTTCGACGTCGAAGAGCCGGCACCCTTCGCCGCGTTCGACGAAGATCGGGTCGCGGCCGATCTGCCGCATCGCCCGCACCGGCGAGTTCACTCCGCCCGGCAGGACCTCCTGGGCCCGCTCGAACAGCCGGGGCCCCTCAGGAATGCTCGGCCTCCCAGCGCGCGTAGTCCTCGGTGAAGTAGTGGAGGCGGATCTTCTTGTACTCGGTCGAGGAGTAGAGGGTGGCGCGGTCGTCCGGGCCCATCCCGCAGTCGGCGGCGATCGAGTCGAGGACCGCGTCGCACTCTTCCTTCGAGCGGCCGTGGGCCATGGTGAAGACGCTGTAGGGCCAGTCCTCATACGTCGGCCGCTGGTAGCAGTGGGAGATGCCGCGGAAGGAGGCCATCCGCCCACCGACCTCCATGATCTGATCCTCCGGCACCTTCCAGACGCCCATCCCGTTGGCCGAGAAGCCGGCGCGGCGGTGGTAGAGGATCGCGGCGACGCGGCGGAGAATCTTGCGGTCGACCATCGCCCGCAGGCGGTCGAGCAGTTCCTCGGTCGAGATCCCCAGCTCCTGCGCGGCCGTGTCGTAGGGACGGGCGACCGCCTCCATCGGCCCCTGCAGGGCCTTGATCAGGGCGATGTCGCCGGCGTCGTAGGGCTGCGGTTCCAGCTCGCGAGGCGGCGCCGCCTCGACCGCGGCGGCGAGCGCCTCGGTCCCCTTCTCCATCTCCAGGTTCATGTTGATCTTGAACAGGGTCAGGGTCGGAAGCTCGCGCATCGACTCCGCCTGGGTCTCCTCCATCAGCGCGTCGAGGGTGCCGCGCAGGCCGAGCCTCGAGTCCGGCGGGGTCGCGATCGTGAACCAGAGGTTGAAGTCGTGGGTGCGCAGGTAGTTGTGGGAGACGCCGGGGTGGGCGTTGACCACCTGCGCCGCCCGCTGCGGGTGCTCGCTGTCGACTTTGGCCGCGACCAGCATCGACTCGTAGCCGAGCGCGCGGGTGTCGAAGATCGGCGTGATCTCGCGGATGATCCGGCC
>Ga0126313_10000095_pt1 | contig 36127 bp, 34 predicted proteins | sample Plot105A_FD_89954 | JGI IMG/M metagenome (GOLD analysis project Ga0126313, IMG submission 89954) | Serpentine soil microbial communities from UC McLaughlin Reserve, CA, USA - Plot105A | ecosystem: Environmental > Terrestrial > Soil > Grasslands | place: USA: UC McLaughlin Reserve, Lake County...
CGGCTGAAACTGGGAATGATGGTGCCAAATGTGACTTGACTAGGCCTGATTCTTGTTTCCCCTAGTGAAAACCGCCTTGCAAGAGAGTGATCGGAAACCGTCGCAATGAGCTTGGGAAGCTGATGTTCTGCCATTGAACTACATCCGCGAAAGCAAAGCTCTGTCCTTGCCGCCGGGCAGTCTAGCGGATGGCAGTATTACTTCTTCCCAGTTGCTCGGCCCGTCAGCCCAGAACCGCTGAAAGGATGCACCATGAGCACCGACCTCGGATTCGGCCAAATCGTCGTCGATTGCGTACATGCAAACGAGCTGGCGCAGTTTTGGGCAGCGCTCGTCGAGCGGCCGGTGCAGGAGGGTGCCAATCAATACTTCGCGGTCATCCCGGCCTCGCCAGACAAGACCTTTCCGTCGATGATGTTCCTTGCCGTACCGGAGCCACGACAGGGCAAGAATCGACAGCACGTCGACTTAACCAGTGCTGACTTGCCAGCAGCCGTTGAACGAGCCGTCTCGCTAGGCGCGACCAAGGTGGCCGACTTCGACGAGTACGGCGTCAAGTGGACCACGCTGGCCGATCCGGAAGGCAACGTCTTCGACATCGCGGCCCGCCACGATTGAGCCCGGCATAGCTTTGGACCATGAGCGACAGCCGTCCCGAGCCCAGCAATGTCGGTCCGATCGCTGGAGGCAACCTTCGGGCATCGGATGCCGATCGGGATCAGGTCGCCACAGTCCTGAACACGGCTTACGCCGAAGGCCGGCTGACCCGTGACGAGCATGATGAACGGCTCAGCCAGCTGATGGCGGCCAAGACCTTCGACGACCTCATTCCGATCACCCGTGACCTGGTCGTGGTCGGGAATCGCGCGGTGAGGCCAACACCGGTTCCTAGTTCGTTTGACATCGATACGACGGCCGCCTCCGAGGAGCCCAACAGGCTGGTCGCCATCTTCAGCGGTGTCAGTCGAACCGGCAAATGGCGGGTACGCCGGAAGAACCAGGCCCTTGCCGTGTTCGGCGGAATTGATCTCGATCTGCGTGAGGCGATCTTCGAAGGCGCGACGATCGAGATGTCCGGAATCTGCTGCTTCGGCTCGCTCGACATCAAAGTGCCAGCAGGAGTTGAGGTGCGCAACGAGATGGTCGGAATCTTCGGGGACACAGCTATCAAATACCTGGGCGATCCGATCCCGGGGGCCCCCACCCTGGTGATCAAGGGCCTGACCTTGTTTGGTGGCGTTACTGTCCGCGGTCCTAAGCCCAGTCGCAGACGAACGTAGCTCCCGATCGATCAGGGGCAGCGGCCATACCCAGGCCGTAGCCTGGATCTGTCATGGACGAACTTTTCGCACCCCCTGCGTACGAGTGGAAGCGCCTGTCGCCCGCCTACCTCTCGCTCCGCAGACTGACGGCGTCGATCACGGCACCGATCGTGTTCACCATCCCGGCTGTCCTCGTCGGGGTGCTGACCGGCCGGTGGTGGATTTCGGCGCTGTTATGGGGCGTGGCCGCAGCCATTGCGATCATCCGGCTGATTTTGGCCGAACGCAGCTGGCGCTCCTGGGGTTACCTGGAACGCGAAGATGATCTTTACCTCACTCACGGGGTGCTCTTTCGCCGGCTCATCGCGGTACCGTACGGCCGGATGCAACTCGTCGAGGTCGAGTCCGGCCCGCTCGAGCGTGCCTTTGGCCTGGCCACGGTGAGTCTGAAAACAGCGAGCCCGGAAACGAACGCAACAGTTCCCGGACTCACGCCTGAGGAGGCGGCCCGGCTACGCGACCGGTTGACCGAGTTGGGCGAGGCCCACCTTTCGGGGCTATGAGCCAGTCTCCAGCGCAAGAAGGCAGCGTCCACGACATCACCCGGACCCGGTCTGCGCCTGCGGTAAAACAGACTGAGCGGCCACATCCGCTCACCCCGTTCGTTCGAGGCTGGATCGTCTTCCTGGCGATCCTGTTCGCCGTGGCTCGCGAGGTCGTTCCCGACGGCAATGATCAAACCGGCTTCTCGCTATCCGAGTTGAGCTGGGTCTTGCCGGTTGCGGCCTTTGCGGTCCTGTTCGCGGGCGTCGCAGGCTTCATCGGCTGGTACTTCACCCGTTTCGTGATCGACGAAGAGGAGCTTCGGGTGGAGACCGGGGCAATCTTCAAGTCCTCGAAGAAGGTGCCGTTCGAGAGGCTGCAGTCCGTCGACATCATCCAGCCGTTGGCGGCACGCTTGTTCGGTCTGGCTGAGCTCCGCCTGGAGGCCGGCGCAGGCGACAGCGCCATCAAGGTGCGTTACCTGCGACGCGCCAAGGCCGCTGCGCTGAGGGAATACCTGCTGACCCGAGCCCACGGCGAGAAAGCCCGCGTAGGTGATCTTGGTCATCTCTCGGCGAGTGTCCTCACCGACCTCACGGCAGCCGACCGCCCACTTGTCGAGGTGAGTCCGCAACGATTGATCGGGAGTTTCCTGCTGTCGATCGAATGGTTCCTGTCCGCGGGGCTGGGCATCATGATCGTGGTGGTCTCCTCCACCTTCGACATGTTCGCTCTGGCCTTGCCAGGTCTGCTCCCCGTGGTGATCAGTACCGTGTCGTTGATCAGCAAGCGCCTCGTCGGGATGTTCAACTTCACCTTGGCCGAGTCACCACGCGGCCTGCGGATCACCCGCGGGCTGACCAATCTGACCAGCCAATCGGTGCCGATCGACAGGATCCAGGGTGTCAAGATCAGTCAGCCGCTGCTGTGGAAGCCGGTGCACTGGTATCGAGTCGATGTGGACATCGTCGGCTATGCCCACTCCGACAACGAGGACAACCAATCCAGCGCGACCAGCGTGTTGCTTCCGGTTGCCGACGAGTCCCAGGTCGAGTTGGCGGTCGGTCGCGTGCTGCCCGGCTTCGACCTGGATGGAATCGAGCTGCAACGAGTGCCGCCGCGAGCCCGTTGGATCCGGTGGTTCGACTTCTGGACCCTTCGGTACGGCTGGAACGATCGAGCGATCACTACCGAGCAGGGCTGGATCAGCCATGAACGCAATATCGTGCCGCACGCCAAGACGCAGTCCGTACGGATCGCCCAAGGCCCGCTGCAACGTCCGCTCAAGCTCGCCGACGTACACATCGACACGCCGAAAGGACCTGTCCATGCCGTCGCCCAGCAGCTCGATGCCCGGGTCGCTCGCGAGCTGGCATTGACCCAGCTCGATCGGGCGCGGGCGGCCCGGGCTGCCGCTCGGTCGCGGGTGCCGATTCCTGCGGCCGGCTCGGAGCTCGACGCGGACAACGACATTCTTGCCATGTTCCGGATCGGCCGCGATCAGTTGCTCGGCAGCGGCGGTGAGAGTGAAGTCTTCGCGCTCGATGAACAGCGCGTGCTACGGCTGTACCGGCGACCGCACTCAGCGTCGGATCGGACCGTCGATCAGCTTCGCGGGCTCTTCGCCAGCTGGGAACGGGTGGAGGTAGGGCTCGAGGTTCCCAAGATCATCGAGGTTGGTCAGCGGAACGGCAGATTCTTTACAGTTGACCGCCGGTTCTCCGGGCAATGCATGTCGCCGTGGTTGCCCCACGCCAACCTCGACGAGCGCCGAAAGGCGCTGACGAGCTTTCTGGACGCGACCGAGCGGCTGCACCGCCTGCCCAGCCCGGTGCCGGGATTTGCCCGGCTGGTCGGCGATCAGGCGCCACGGCGATTCGGCTCACTCGGCGAACTGGCGCACAGCATGCTGGAGGAGCCGGTCGAGACCAGCCGAGCTCAGCTGGAGCAGGATCTGCCGACAGTCGGGCAGGTGTGGAGCCGGCTGCATGCCGACCTGGCTCAGCGGGTGGTTGCCCCCGCTCTGGTGCATGGTGACGTGTGCCCGCCGAACACCTACATCACCCTCCAAGGCGAGCGCTGGGAGGTCACCGGTATCGGCGACTTCAGCCCACACACCGTCAACGGCGACCCGATGATGGACGTGACCGGGGCAGTGGCGTTCCTCGAATTGGAGCCCTATCCGGAGGCGGCTTCGGACTCCGCCTGGCTCGAGGCGCTGGCTGTCCAGCGCGGCGGCCCCGAGGTCAGCCATTGGATCGACGTCTACCGGCGGTTCTACGGCTTCTACTTCTCCGACTCAGCCGGGTTCGACCCCGCGCTTTACGCCTGGTGCCTACGCCAGCTACGGCGCTGACCCTCGCATCGTTGGGTCAGGACTGTGCCGCAGGCTGACCACTCCCCGAAGTGCGGCGATGTCGATAGGCTCCGAACATGGCAACGAATACCGCAGACCAGACGCCCGCGCTAGGTATTGACGTCGGCGGAAGCGGCATCAAAGGCGCTCCGGTTGACCTCGCGGTCGGGGAGATGATGACCGACCGGCTGCGGATACCCACACCTGCCAAGTCGACACCGAAAAATGTGGCCGCCGTGGTCGGCGAGATCTTCGACAACTTCAAGGACACGATCGGCGACGGGCCGATCGGTGTGACCGTGCCAGCCGTAGTGACCCACGGCAAGACGCGCACAGCCGCCAACATCGACAAGTCCTGGATCGATTGCGAAGCCGAGAAGATCTTCGAGGATGAACTCGGGCGGGAAATCCTCCTGGTCAACGATGCCGATGCTGCGGGCATTGCTGAGGTCCAGTACGGAGCGGCGAAGGGCCACCCCGGCTTGGTCATCCTGACCACGCTGGGCACCGGTATCGGCACCGCGATCGTCCATCGCGGCGTGCTGGTGCCCAACTCCGAACTCGGTCATATGGAGGTTGACGGCAAGGATGCCGAGACACGGGCCGCGTCGAGCGTCAAGGACAGGGAGGGCCTGTCCTACACCGAGTGGGCAAAGCGCCTGCAGCGCTACTACGAGACTCTTGAGGCCCTGCTCTGGCCGGACCTGATTGTGGTGGGCGGCGGAGTCAGCAAGAACGCCGACAAGTTCATCCCCAAGCTCAAGCTCAAGACTGAGATGGTTCCCGCCCAGCTGCGGAACAGTGCCGGAATTGTCGGCGCCGCCTGGTTGGCAGCCGACCGACGGGTCAACCCCGATCCGATGATGTAATCGCTTCGCAAGCTACCCACGCGAAGATCGCCAGAACCCAGGTCGCGCTCGATGGACCCAGTGGGATAATCGGCTCTTGTGTCTTCGCTCTCCTCGGTGCTGAGCGACCGGGTTGCGGCCGTCACCGGCATTGATCCGGAGCTTCGGCCTGCAACTCGGCCACAGTTCGGTCACTTCCAGACCAACGTCGCGCTCCGGCTGGCGAAGATTGAGGGCCAATCACCGCGGGACCTGGCGACCCGAATCGTCGCCCAGCTCGAAGTCGCAGACCTGTCTGAACCGCCGGAGATCGCCGGACCCGGCTTCATCAACTTCCGTTTGCTGCCCGAGGTCATCGCCAAGTCAGTCACCGACCAGCTCGCTGACCCTCAGGCTGGTGTGAATCTGACCGAGTCACCACAGGCGGTGGTGATCGACTACTCGGCACCGAACGTTGCTAAGCAGATGCACGTCGGCCACCTGCGATCCACGGTGATCGGGGACAGCCTGCGCCGGGTCTTGTCCGCGGTCGGCCATCGGGTGATCGCACAGAATCACATTGGTGATTGGGGGACCCAGTTCGGCATGCTTGTCGAGGAAATCCTTGATGAAGGTATCGATCCTTCGAGCTTGACGCTGGTGAAGGCCGAAGCGCTCTATGCCCGGGCCAGCGCCCATTTCCGCGCAGATCCCGAGTTCGCCGCACGAGCGCGACGCCGGGTTGTTGCCCTGCAGTCCGGTGACGAGGAGACCAAGCGCATCTGGCGAGAGCTGATCAACGTCTCGCTGGCCGGGTTCAACGAGGCGTACCAGCGGCTTGGTGTGCTGCTCACCAATGATGATCTTGCTGGGGAGTCGACCTACAACAATGATCTTCCTCAGCTCGTTGCCGAACTTGAGGCCAACGGCACGGCCGTGATCGACGACGGGGCGTTGTGTGTCTTCGTCGATGGCTTCAGCGCGCCGTTGATCGTACGAAAGCGGGACGGCGGGTTCGGCTACGCCGCAACCGATCTCGCGGCGATCCGCCGCCGGGTAAAGGAGCTGCACGCCGACCGCATCATCTATGTGGTGGACGCACGCCAGTCCGATCACTTCGAGCAGGTCTTCGGCGCTGCCCGTAAGGCCAGCTTCCTCCCGGACAGCGTCAGAGTGGAGCACGTCGCGTTCGGGACCGTACTCGGCCTGGACGGCAAGCCCTTCAAGACCCGTGAGGGCACTGCGGTGACGCTGAACGTCTTGCTCGACGCCGCCGAGCAGGAGGCGGCGCCAGCTGTTGCGCTTGCGGCGATCAAGTACGCGGACCTGTCCACCGGGCTCAACAAGGACTACGTTTTCGACGTCCACCGCATGGTGCAGACGACCGGCAACACCGGCCCGTACCTGCAATACGCTCACGCTCGGATGACACAGGTGCTGCGCAAAGCCGAGGCTGAGGGCTATGGCGAGCAGACCAAGGTGCTGGTCCTGGACCATCCCGCCGAGCAGACCCTTGCCCTTTTGCTGACCCGGTTCAGCGACGTGGTGGACGATGTGGCCGAGACTCTCCAGCCACACAAGCTGTGTGCGTACCTCTACGACTTGTCTGGTGCGCTGGCGATCTTCTATGAACAGTGTCCGGTGCTGAAAGCTGAGGGCACGGTACGTGACTCTCGACTCGCGCTCTGCTCGGCCACGAAGAAAGTGCTGGCCACCGGGCTCAACCTGCTGGGCATCGAGGCCCTGGACCGGATGTAACGGCGACGACTAGGGCCGCTGTGCGCCGACCGCCTCAACATAGAGGGAGTAGAGCGAGCGACTTGCCGTGATGAACAGCCGGTTCTTCTTGATCCCGCCGAAGCAGAGATTGGCTGCTCCTTCTGGGAGATGGACCCGGCCGAGGAGCGTTCCGTCCGGGGCGTAGCAGTGCACGCCGTCGAAACCGGGGCCTCCGCCGTGGGCCGCCGACCACAGGTTGCCCTCCATGTCCACCCGGATGCCGTCCGAGCCGCCGGGGGTCATGTCGACGAACCGCCGGCCGTTGGAAACGCCGTTGTCCGCCACGTCGAAGACTCGGATCTCGCCGATATCGACGACGTAGAGCAGGCCTTCATCTGTGCTGAAGCACAGGCCGTTCGGCCGATCCATGTCGCCGATCACCACCGCCGCCTGACCACTCTCCGGATCGACGCGATACACATTCCGCGGCAGCTCCGCAGAGGCCTTGTCCCCTTCGAAATTGCCCAGGATGCCGTAGCCCGGATCGGTGAACCAGATGGATCCGTCCGACTTCACGACGACGTCGTTCGGGGCGTTGAGCGGCTTGCCGTCGAACCGATCAACGACCACGGAGATAGTGCCGTTGTGCTCGGTGCGGGTCACCCGCCTTTTGAGGTGCTCGCAAGTGATCAGCCGGCCCTGTCGGTCCCGGGTGTTGCCGTTGCTGTTGTCGGCCGCTTGCCGGAACGTGGTGACCTCGCCGGTTTCCTCGCTCCACCGAAGCATCCTGTTGTTCGGGATGTCTGAGAAGAGCAGGAATCGGCCGTCGCCGAACCAAACCGGACCTTCGAGCCAGCGGCCACCTGTCCACAGGCGCTCCACGACGCCCTGATTCACGCGGAGCGGTGCGAAGCGGGGGTCGACCGTTTCCACTGCCGGATCCGGGAACCGGACGATCGTGCGGTCGTGGTCCCAGGCATCGCGCGGATCGATTCCGGCCATCGGGTACCTCGACTTCCTTGATCGACATCCTCTGCCGGCAATAGGTCGGCGCGCCGAAGTCTAACGAGGCCCGACCCTCATCGAGCCGATCAAGCTAGCGAGCCTTCTCGGGTGTCAAGGAGAGGCTGACAGTGTGGGCACCAGAAGCTGTTGCGCTCCTGGCCGGTCGGGCCGAACGTCTCGCGGCGAATCGGAGTGCCGCAGCGTCGGCATGGTTGACGATCACGATTGAAGACGTAGGTGGTACGCCCTGGTCGCAGGTCGCCAGTGGTGGATTGGCTGGCTCGCCAGCGGTTGGCCAGCAGCAGCTGCTGGGAGCGCTGAACGAGACGGCTCAGGTTCTTGACCTTGCCCACCGCCGTCCGAGGATGAAGCCCTTGGAGGAAGAGGACTTCAGCGCGGTAGAACGTCCCGATACCGGCCAGGTTGCGCTGATCCAGCAGCGCCTCCCCGATTGTCCGATCCGGTTCAGCCGAAATCCTGCGGACCACCTCGGCCAGATCCCAGTCCGGGCCAAGCAGATCGGGACCGAGATGGCCGACAACCTCCGACTCGTTCGCGGTAGGAATCAGCTCCACCACTGGCAGCCGGTAACCCACGGCAGCATGTTCACCGGTGGCGAGGATGGCCCTGATCTCGTGCTCAGGGTCGCCAGACCAACGACTGCCTGAGGTGAAGATGCGCCACGTGCCATCCATCCGGAAGTGCGTATGCAGCGTCATCTGGTTGTCGAACCGGAACAGCTGGTGCTTTCCCCTGGAGGTCACCTGCCGCACTGTTACTCCAGTCAGGTCGGTCGTGGCCAGCGCCGGTACTCGGAACTCGCAGCGGGTCAGCTCGCGGCCGGTGAGCACGTCATGCAGGCGACGGCACGACCGCCAGACCGTATCCCCTTCGGGCACATTGCCATTGTCCAGCCCTGGCAGGTCAGCTGAGCCGACCGCCTATAAGGCAGCGCCCAGGAGGCCGATCGAATCTTTGGAGGGCTTGACTTCAGCCTTCCGTTGCCTGATCGCGAACCGTCTCCAAAGCAGCTGCGATCCGCCGCTGGCCGTCGGCTGTGAGCTCCCCATTTATAGACAGTTCACGCAGGTACTCGTCAAAATCGTCCACACGCTTTTCTGCATTCTCACCACTCTTCTCGGTGTCCTCACCGCCCTCACCGCTCTTCCCGGTGAGATGCTTGTCGAGCTCATCGACCCGCTTGCTCAGTTCCTCGGCCTTCTTGCCGTCGATCTGCCCGCTGCTTGACACGGCGGCGACGGCAGCACGCAGGTCTGACAGCGCCCCCTGAACACCTATCGTTGTGGTTCTCGCACTCGTGGTCGTCTGCGGCGCCGATGAGCTCGCCGGCTCACGGCCCGGCTCAGCGGACTTGGTAGCGGGCGTCGACGATGTGGCGCTCGCCGGCTCACGGCTCGGTTCAGCCGACGGAGTGGCACTGCTCGATGATGCCGACTCATTCACAGGCGGGTCCCCGGCGGTGGTTGCGATCGCAATGAGAACAACCGCCACAAGGGCAAAGGCAGTAACACCAGCGATCCACCAGCCGCGACCGGATCGCTGCCGGTCGGGCATTGCAGCTGTCGTCGCCTTGGTCGCCGGAGCTGGTGGAAGCGGGCCAGCCTGACTCATAACCGCGGTAGCCGCCAGGGCCACTCCTGGGTTATCGGCGGGCGAACCGAGCTCAAATTGCCTGAGGCGGTCGAGCACTGCCCGGGCCGACTGAGGCCGGTCCAGCTCCGACTTGCTGAGCATCTGCGCCACGAGCGCCTCAAGGGCTGGGTCGATCCCCGGGCGCCGCTGGCTGATCGGCGGCGGTGCCGTGTTGACATGCTGGCTCATCACCGCGAGCGGGTGCTCACCCTCGAACGGCGGCCGCCCAGTCAACATCGTCGTCATGACGCAGCCGAGCGCATACAAATCACTGCGCTCGTCGGCCGGACGCCCACTTAGCTGCTCCGGCGAGAGGTACGACGCACTCCCGATGACGTTGTTCGTCGCCGTCAGCCGTGCGGCGGTGGTCTGGGCCAGCCGTGCTATGCCGAAATCGACGATCTTGAGCGCGCCGCGGGCGTCAAACATCAGGTTGGTGGGCTTGATGTCCCGGTGAACGACTCCCGCACGATGCGCGGCGGCCAGCCCCGAGGCAACTTCTCCGGTTAACGCGACGACCTTCTGCTCCAACAAAGGACCGCTCTCGGCCACATAGGTCTCCAGAGTGGGTCCCGGCAACAACTCCATCACAAGGAAGGCCGTGTCTAGATGGGTACCGCTGTCAAAGACAGTTACAACATTGGGATGCTGCAGGGCGGCCATACTCTGTGCTTCGCGCCGAAACCTCTCGAAAGCTGCGCGGTCGCCGTCAGGGTCGAACTTCTGCACCTTGACCGCCACATCACGACCCAGCCGGGTGTCATGTGCTGCCCACACCTGACCCATCCCGCCAGCACCGATCCGCCGGTCCAGCCGAAAGCGGCCGACCAGCAGCATCCCCACATCCATGCCCACATCCTGTTCGAAAGGTCAACGTGACTCGCAGTGCGCGCCGGTGGCCTGGCAGCTGTGATCGTTCAGCAAGGCCGCGGCGCTCACCCTGTTTACCAGGCCGGTGAGCGCGGCTTTGTCCACGCCGAAGCGGCGCACCAACGCGGCCATGCCCCGCGGACCGTCGGTCGGACCACAGCACCCATGACGAGTCCGACCGGAGAACCTACTCTGGTAGCCGATCTTGCACCGCGATCGGGAATGACATGAGCCAATCGATCCAGAGAAGAGGGAGCAGAGTCCACGATGGCCGGTGACGAACCCGTGGTCGTTGTTGGTGGCACCGGAATGCTTGGCGGGCAGGTGGTCGCGGCGTTGCTTTCCCGCGGCAAGCGGGTACGGGTGCTGGTACGACCTCAATCGGATGCAACAGGCCTAGCACGGACGGGCGCAGAGATCGTCCGGGGCGACATGATGGACCCCGCGTCGCTGCAACGTGCGATGGACGGGGCCGACTCGGTTATCACAACGGCGGCCGGCTACACCCGGCACAGCAAAGGCGACACCGCCGAGATCGACACGACAGGCAACCGCAACCTCGCCGACGCAGCCAGCCAGGCCGACGTCCGCAGGTTCGTGCTGACAAGCATCCTGACCTGCGACCAGACCCCGCAAGTTCCACACTTCTGGCACAAGAAGCTCGCCGAGGATCGACTGGAGGAGCTGAGTGTGCCGTTCGTGTCGCTGAGGCCGGGCGCATTCCTCGATCAGGTCACCCGGCTGGGCGACCCATTCGCCAAGCGGCGGCTGTTCTGGTTCGGATCGCCGACGATTCCCCTGACCTACGTGCTTACCTCCGACCTGGCCGGCTACTTGGCCGACGCCGTCGACGCGCCAGGTGTGGATGGGCAGCGTATCGACATCGGCTGGGATCGACCTGTCAGCATGCAGGAGATCGCTCAGATCTCCGGGCGTTTGCTCGGCCAGCAGATCCGGGTGCGCACCATCCCGGCCGGCCTCATCAACACTGCTGCGGCGGTGCTCGGTCGCTTCAATCCGATGGTCAAGGACTTGGGAGCGATGATGCGCTGGTTCCAAACCGGAAAGTACGTCGCCGACCCGGCTCGCCAGGGGGAGGTATTCGGCGAGGCTCCTACCGCCGAGGATGCGATCTCCCGACTGATCCGCAGCCTTGGACACAGTGTTAGCGACGGCGCAGACCTCATGCCACCTCGGATCGCGGACGACTAGGTAAGGCTCTCGCGACACATCCGTCGAAGGCTGCCAAGCGGTTTATCCTTCAGCGATCCACCGACAGTTACCCTGGGCCAGTGCCGAGCAGGCTGCGTACAGTTTGGTCGGGGCTCGGCGCGCTGATAGCCGTTGGCGCATCGGCTCTCATCGGATCCGTACTGCTTGTCCGTAGAACGGCCGCGGGGCATATCTACGCCGCTGCCGACGTCCCCCCCGCACCGATCGCACTAGTACTTGGGGCCCAGGTCTACCCCGATGGAACGCCATCAGACTTTCTGGCGGCACGGCTCGACCTCGCCAGACAGCTGTTCGATACGGGAAAGGTGAAGACCATCCTCGTCTCCGGCGACCGGATGGCGAAGGAGTACGACGAGCCGCGAGCCATGCGGTCCTACCTGCTCCGCGCCGGTGTGCCTGCAGCACAGATCCTTCTCGATGAGGCGGGCGTCGACACGTACAGCTCATCCATACGAGCAAAGGAGGTCTTCGGTGCCGCCGAGCTGATTGTGGTCACCCAGGCCTATCACCTCCCGCGGGCCGTGGCCACCTGTCGTTTGATCGGGGTCGAGGCGAACGGAGTGGGCGACGAGACAGTCCAGGGATCCCGAGCTTGGCGCAGCGGTGCTCTTCGCGATCAGCTTGCGTGCGTCAAGACCGTTCTTGATCTTCTTACGCGGAGACGGCCAGTTCTCAAGGCAGACGAGCTTGACGCCGAGGTCTCCTCAGCAGGCCGGTCCCGGACCTAGCATCGCTGCCGCTCAAAGCCAGCGAACATCCCGCAGGCAGCCGCTTGGGGCTGGAGCACAATCGGGTACAGCCGACACGGCACAATACCGGCATGCGTCCGGTCGAGATTTACCCCACCGGTCTCGATCGGTTGGCCTCACTGTTGGCGCCAGCGCGAGCGTTACGGCTGGGTCAGGCCGCCGAGCGGACCCGCGTCATGTTGGCGGATCGCACGATGTGGCATGTCAACTCAACCGCCAAGGGTGGCGGCGTGGCTGAGATGCTCTCCGCTTTGTTGGGATATGTCCGCGGGTTGGGGGTTGATGTCCAGTGGCTGACCCTGGAGGCCGACGCAGAGTTCTTCGCGATCACGAAACGGCTCCACAATTGGGCGCACGGCGAGGCTGGTGACGGTGGCCGACTGGAGATGGCCCAGCGGCATCACTACGAAGCGGTGCTGGCCAGCAACCTCGACTCGATCGCGCCTCAGGTCCACTCCGATGATGTCGTTGTGCTGCACGATCCGCAGACCGCCGGCTTGGTGCCAGGGCTGCAAGCCTGCGGCGCCAAAGTGGTGTGGCGCAGCCACGTCGGGCGCGATACCGCGAACGAGTACACCGATCAGGCGTGGGCGTTCCTCCGGCCATACGTGGAACAGGCGCACGGAATGGTCTTCTCGCGGAAGAGCTTCTGCCCGGACTGGGTCGCGCCCGATCGGCTGCACTTCATCTCACCGTCGATCGACCCGTTCTCCCCGAAGAACCTCGATCTCGAACCCGACCGGGTGACCGCGGTGCTTGTCAGGTCTGGGCTGATCGCCGGTCGCGACCGGGACGGCGATTACGGCTTTGTACGCCGCGACGGGACCACCGGTTTGGTTCGTCGCCATAACGACCTGCTGCTGAGTGACAGCCCTCCTCCCGAAGACGCCCGGCTGGTCGTGCAGGTCAGTCGATGGGACCGGCTGAAGGACATGCCCGGGGTTCTGCGGGGGTTCGCCGACCATTTGGCCGACATGCCCGAAGACGCTCATCTGATGCTGGCTGGTCCAGCGGTGGACAGCGTTTCCGACGACCCCGAGGAAGCCGAGGTATTCGCCGATTGCGAGCAGGCGTGGCGCTCGCTGACAGCTCCGGCGGGTCGGCGTATTCACCTGGCGCAGTTGCCGATGGATGACCCCGACGAGAATGCACACCTGACCAACGCGCTTCAGCGACACGCGTCCGTCGTCGTGCAAAAAAGCCTTGTCGAATCCTTCGGCCTCACCGTCACCGAGGTCATGTGGAAAGCGCGGCCGGTAATGGCATCTCGGGTTGGCGGGATCATCGACCAGATCACCGACGGCCAGGACGGCCTGCTGCTTCCCGACCCGAAGGACCTGGATGGCTTCGCGCGCACCCTTCGACATCTGCTCAACCACCAACGGCTGGCAGCCGAACTTGGCGAAGCAGCCAGGGCGCGAGCGCAAGACCATTACATCGGCGACCGCCACCTTGTCGCGTACGCCCATCTGCTGGAGACCTTGATCGGCACCGAGCGGTAGCTGCACCCCTGATCAGTGCCTCGTCACCTCGCCCTGCTGCGCCGGACAGGGCTAGCTGCTCGTACGGTGCTCGCGATAGTAGGTGATCAAGGACTGGGTCGAGGAGTCCTGCTTGGCCAGTGCTTCCTTGTCACCACCGACCGCCGGCGTCACTTGCAGGGCCAGCTGCTTGCCTAGTTCAACGCCCCACTGGTCAAAGCTGTCGATGCCCCAGATCACACCCTGGACGAAGGTGATGTGCTCGTAGAGGGCTATCAGCTGACCTACCACTGACGGTGTCAGCGCCGGCGCCATGATCGACGTGGTCGGCCGGTTCCCGGTGAAGACACGAGCGGGCACGATGACGTCGGGGGTGCCCTCAGCGCGCACTTCGTCCGTCGTCTTGCCGAAGGCGAGCGCTGCAGTCTGAGCGAAGAAGTTCGCCAGGAACAGCTCGTGCACGTCGCTGTCGCCATCGGTCAGCGGATACGCGGGGTTCGCGACTGCGATGAAGTCGGACGGGATCATCCGTGTGCCCTGGTGAATGAGTTGGTAGAACGCGTGCTGCCCGTTGGTGCCGGGCTCGCCCCAGAAGACCTCGCCCGTGTCGGTGGTCACCGGCGAGCCGTCGTACCGTACGCCCTTGCCGTTTGACTCCATGGTCAGCTGCTGCAAGTAGGCCGCGAAGCGGTGCAGGTACTGGGCGTAGGGCAGCACCGCATGCGTCCCCGCACCGAAGAAGTTCACGTACCAGATGTTGAGGAGGCCCATCAGGACCGGGACATTGCGGGTGAATTCCGTGTTCTTGAAGTGGTCGTCGATGGCATGAAATCCAGCGAGGAAGTCGGCGAAGTTGTCCGGTCCGATGGTTACCGCCACCGACGTTCCGATTGCTGAGTCGACTGAGTAGCGTCCGCCAACCCAATCCCAGAACCCGAATGCATTCTCCGGGTCGATGCCGAAGGCCGCCACCTTGTCCAACGCCGTCGAAACCGCAACGAAGTGCTTGGCTACCGCGTCGTTGGCCGCCTTCTGGTCCTCCGGGATCGTCCCGGTGGACCGGAGTCGGTCAATGAGCCAAGCGCGGGCCAGCCGCGCATTCGTCAGCGTTTCCAGGGTCGTGAAGGTCTTGGACGCCACGATGAACAAGGTTGACTCTGGGTCGAGGTCCTTGGTCTTCTCCGCTACGTCGGTGGGATCGATATTGGAGACGAATCGTGCCTTCAGACCTTCCTGCACGTACGGCTGCAGTGCCTCATAGACCATCACCGGGCCGAGATCAGAACCACCGATGCCGATGTTGACCACAGTCTCGATGCGCTTCCCGGTAACTCCGACCCATTCACCACTGCGCACCTTGTTGGCAAACGCGTAAACCTTGTCCAGGACCTTGTGCACGTCGGGGACAACATCGACGCCGTCCACGACAAGACTCGCATCCCGAGGCAGCCGTAGCGCTGTGTGCAGCACCGCCCGGTCCTCGGTGACATTGATGTGTTCCCCGGAGAGCATGGCATCCCTGCGCTCCGCAACCCCGACCGAATCGGCCAGCTCCACCAGGGCGGCCAGGATGAAAGCGTTGATCAAGTTCTTCGATAGATCGACATGCAAATCGCCCGCACTGAAGCTGAGCGATTTCGCCCGTTCGGAGTCCTCAGCAAACCAGGTACGCAGATCCGGCTGGAGATCCTCATACAGAGCTGTCAGCTTCTTCCAAGCCTCGGTGGTCGTCGGATCTACCGGCTCGCTCATACCTGCCTCGCTTCGTCGGGGTGGGGCTCTTCCGGCAGCCTACTGAGCCGTGAGCTCGCACCTCAATCACTCCGCCCTCGAGTGAATTTGAGCCCCGTACGTACACCTTGAGCCCGATAGATGAGGCTCAAGGAGTGCGTACTGGGCTCAAAGTCGGGAAGGGGTACGACGCGCACGAGGCTCAAAGTCGGAAAGGGGTACGACGCGCAGGAGGCTCAAAGTCGGGAAGGGGTACGACGCGTAGGAGGATCGAAGTCGGGAAGGGGTACGGCGCGGGTTGTCGGAGTAGTTGGCCGAGTCGGTCATCCTGGACCGGTGGAGGTGATGGCCGAGATCTGGCGACGGGCTACGTCGGTCCAGCCGGCGCCGCCACCAGCAATCATCGCGGCGGCTGCCGCGGTAAGCCTCATCCTGGTCACCCTGCCCTCAATCTGGCCTTACACGCGGATGCTGGTCACCATCACTCACGAGGGCTCCCATGCCGCCGCGGCCGTGCTCACCGGCCGCCGACTTCGAGGCATCCGCCTGCACTCCGACACCTCCGGCATAACCGTTTCCAGCGGGCGGCCCAGCGGAGCGGGCATGGTGATCACGCTGGTCGCCGGCTACCTCGGCCCCGCGGTTGTCGGCCTCGGTGCAGTGGCCCTGCTGCTCACCGGCCATAGCCTCGGCCTGCTCTGGCTGTTCGTGATCCTGCTCGCCCTGTTGCTGCTGCAGATCCGCAACTTCCACGGTTTCCTGGTCGTGCTCTGCTGCGGCATGGCGCTGGTGGCTATCAGCTGGTACCTGCCTGCCACGGCGCAGTCCACCCTTGGCTACTTGCTGACCTGGATCCTGCTGATCGCCTCCCCGAAACCGGTGCTGGAGCTCATCGCTTCACGGCGACGCGGCCGAGCGCGGCACTCGGATGCCGATCAGCTCAGTCGGCTCACCCGGATACCGGGAGCGACCTGGGCGCTGCTGTTCCTGATCATGAACTCGGCAGGCTTGATTTTCGGGACGTGGTTGTTGCTTCCCGCACTGTTTGAGGCTGCCTTCTCGGCTGGTCAGGTGCTGCTGGCTGACTGAGCTGGAGGCGACGATCGCGCTATCCAGACCTGCCGCCATGATGCGGCTCAGGCCGCCTGACCGTACCGCGGATCCGACAGCACCACGCCGGCTCGCTCGAGTTCAGCCTCGACCCGCAGCCGCTCGATGTCCCGCTCCATTCCGGCGGACTGCCCAGCCAGATCGTGCTCGATCTGCAACATCTCGCAGGCCTGGATCAAAACCTGGTCGTATGCCAGCCGGTTGCCCATCTGGTGCGCCGCCGAGCGATGTGCGTCGACGGTCAGGACACCGCGCAGTCGGCGCAGATTGGCGGCCACCTGCTCCAGCGGCACTCCCTGCTGGTGGCGCATGGCCCGAAGATTGCGGCGGTGTTCGGCCGACCGCTGTCGTTTCTCTTTCCATCGGGCGATAGCAGCGTCCCAGCGGCCCGCGATCAAGTCGTAGAGCAATACCACCCCGATAGGCACAATAATGATGATGGACACGGCGATTGCGCCGAGCACGACCTGGTAAACGTCCACCATGAACAAACCCTAAGTCGGCACAAGGTGCTCCACAAGCTGGGCTGTCAGCTGGTCTGCTAACTAGAGCCAGAGTAGCCGTAAACCGTTACATGGACGTGATCGTAGTGGTTGGCCGTCGTGGAGCCGCGGTCCGACATCCACCGCCAACCATCACTGGACCGCTGGACCGTCCAAATCTTCTGGGAGTAGATCACCTCGCTCACACCAAGCCGCGACGCATTGGCGCGCAGCCAGTAAGCCATGTCCCAGCCGACGCTCGAGTCGGAAATCATGGCGTCCAGTGCCCTGCCCGACCCGTGCTCGCCAGAATCGCCAGGGCGAAGGCCGTAGAACGCTGTCACTTGCGGATACCGCGCACAGAGAGCCCGATACACCCGGATGGCATCCGGGGTGAGACCCGACTCGACCCCCGAGCTGGTCCTGCAGGACGACGACGAGATGCTGCCCGAGCTGGAGGATGAGGTTGAAGGCTTGGGTTTGCTGGTCGACAGGTAGTCGCTTCGAACCCAACGGCGCTGCTGGTCGTACATGATCGCCGTCCAGCCCGCAACGCTCCCGGTCGTCACCGACACCTTGCTGCCGGTCGCCAGAACAGTGACCGACTCCCCGTCCACACTCGGCGTCTGCCGGACGTTGAGATCCGTGGTCGTGTAGCGGATGCCAGTCACCTTGAGAGACACACTTTCGCCGACCGACTTCGACGTTGAAGCGCTCGGGGTATCGAAGGGCCGGAACGACGGCTGTCCATGCTTCGTCGTCGGTGCTGCCTTCAGCGCGAATGATGTGACCGTGCGGCGGGAGTGCTTGTCGCCCGGAGTGCTAGCAGAGGAACTCGTTGTCAGGCTGGGACGAGAAGCGGGACTGGAGGCCGTGGCCGGATCTGGTGTTCGGAAGACCGGTGCCGGCACAGCCGCGGTGTACTCGGCACGTGGCCAGAAGGCCGCTGCCACCCCCGAGCCCAGAACCCCGATCAGCGCCACTGGTGCCACAACCCGCGCAACCCGGACGATCGGCCGGGGCCGCAACGCCCGGCGGGGGCGCTGTTGCAGCGCCCGACGCGGACGTGGTCCGGCCAAAGTTTTACTCCCCCGAGTAGCGAGACCAAAACGTTATCTTGGCTCGGGAGTTTAAGCACCGTTCATCACAATTCCCCACCCGACTGTCCGAAGTGTGGACTAAAACTTTTGCACTATTGCTACTGGGCACCGGGAGCCACCGCCGGAGTGTGCCTGCGTAGGTTGTGCAACGAGCGGTGAGAAGGAGACAACCCGTGACGGGATTCGACGCAATCGTGATCGGGGCAGGCCAACCAGGTCCCGGACTGGCCGGGGCGTTAGCCGGTCAGGGAAAGAAGGTCGGGCTGATCGAAATGGACCGACCTGGTGGCACTTGCCTCAACCACGGCTGCAAACCGACCAAGGCATTGCGGGCGAGCGCGGCTGTGGCGCATCAGGCCCGGCGAGCAGGTGAATATGGCGTCCGAACCGGCGAGGTCACTGTCGATTTCACGGCCGCAATGGACCGGATCTGGTCGATCATCGATGGATTGCGTCGCTCGCTCTCCGAATGGCTGAACGGCGTCGACAATCTCGAGCTCATCGATGGGCCCGCCACTTTGGTGAGCGATCCAAAGGCTCAAGCCCACCAGGTACTAGTCGACGGCCGGCAACTCAGCGCTCCAGAGATTTACCTCAACCTGGGCGCGCGGGCGTCGGTGCCACCACTTCCAGGACTCGACTCAGTGGACGTCATGACCGAGGTGGAACTGCTGGCACTCCGGGAGCTGCCGGCGCACCTGGTCATCGTCGGAGCCGGCTATGTCGGGCTCGAGTTCGGACAGATGTTCCGGCGGTTCGGCGCCGAGGTAACGATCATCAATACCGGTCCGGTGGCCGCCCGGGAGGACGAGGACGTCTGCAAGATGATCTCCGACATTCTGACCGACGAAGGAGTACGGATCATCGACGGCCTTGCGGTCAAGGTTGGCAAGCATCCCAACGGCCTGGAAGTCGAGTTGGAAGACGGGAGGGGGATCTCCGGGTCGCATCTCCTGATGGCCACCGGGCGACGTCCGAACTCCGACCTCCTCGGTCCCGATCATGGCATCGACACCGACGCGCAAGGGTTCTTCAAGATCGATTCGCGCTTTAAGACCTCTGTTCCCGGCATCTGGGCGCTCGGCGATGTCAACGGCCACGGCGCGTTCACCCACACCGCCTACCAGGATGGGCAAATCCTTCAGGACCCCTCGCGCAGTCTGGACGGCCGGATCAATACCTACGCCCTGTTCACCGATCCACCGCTCGGCCGGGCCGGAATGACACTTAGGGAGGCACGAGCGTCCGGCCGAAAGGTGCTGAAGGCGGAAGTGCCGATGACCAGCGTCAGCCGGGCAATCCTGGAAAGCGAAACCACCGGGCTGATCCGGGTTCTAGTTGACGGCGACACCGACGAAATCCTCGGCGCAACAGTCCTCGGGTTGCACGCCGATGACCTGATTCAACTCCTTGGCCTGGCCATGCAAACGGGCGTGCGCGCTCGGCACATCAGCCAGGTGCTGCCGATTCACCCGACCGTGGCCGAATCCATTCCTTGGATCCTCGGCTCGCTTTCACCGCTGGACTGATCAGGCGGGGCAACGGGAGCCCGCGGGTTGCGCTTGTAGTCCGAAACGAACCGGCTTCCGGCGACCCAGAATCGCCATGGCCGGTCAGCCTCGAATGAGACGCCGACGCGCGGGCCGGACATGATCATTTCCACTTTCTCAGGGGGTGGTTCAAGCTGGACCGGGCTGTCGCCGAACAAGTCACATCCCTTGTGTTCGGCGGTTAACCCGAGCGCAGAGCAGAGCCGGCCAGGGCCGCGGGCAAGATCTCGATCTCGGGCACGTCCGCGTCGGGAACGGGCCAGCTCGATGCCGTCGATAACCTCGCCGGCCCGCAGCAGGACTCCGGCGGCATGACCTTCCGGCCCGCAGATCACATTGGCCGCCCAATGCATGCCATAGCTGAAATAGACATACAGGTGGCCGGGCGGGCCGAACATGATCGCGTTGCGGGGCGTGGGCCCGCGATAGGCGTGCGAGGCAGGGTCAGTCGGGCCGTCGTACGCCTCAACTTCGGTGAGCCTGACGGCGACCCCACCATGGCGGAGTGTGGCGCCTAGCAGGCTGGGTGCCACTTCAGCCACCGGCCGCGCGAGATCCCAGCTCATGTCGGGAAGTTTGCCTCAGCGCCGGAAAGAATATCGACGGCGCCCGCCGTTCCGTCGACACGCACCCGGTCGCCGGATGTCAGCCTCATGGTCGCATTTCCGCAGCCGACCACTGCAGGAATGCCGAGCTCGCGGGCAACGATGGCTGCGTGCGACAGCGGCGCGCCGACATCGGTGATCACAGCAGCCGCTCGCGGAAACAGCGGCGTCCAGCCGACGTTCGTGACCGCGGTGACGAGGATTTCGCCAGGCTGCAGCGCCGCACCGTCCGCCGCCGAGGTGAGCACCCGCACGGACCCTTCTACGACACCGGAGGAGCCCGGAAAGCCACGTACGGTCATCGGGGCGTTCAACTGGGCTCCGGCGATCCAGAGATCGGTTCGCCGGTCTGAGTCGGCTGCCCAGGAGAACGGGTCGAAATGCCCGCGGATAAGAGCCGGATAACTGGGGAGCGAGCAATAGGCCCCGTACGCGACGCGCCGCTCGGCGATCATCGCCGGGCTGAGTGTTTCGCCATTCAGCGCCCGGACGATTTCGGACGCATCCAGGAAGAAGATCTCCTCGCCGAGACCGGTCAGCTCGCCCGCTCGAAGGGCATATGCGCGCAGCACCCAGAAGTAGCGGATCACCTCGGTTCGGGCGTGTTCTCGGTCGCGGCTGATTCTGGCCCAGCGATAGAGCTGCCGATGCAGCAGACGCGCCTGCCAAGGATGATGATCTTCGAGATCCGCCCAGGCGGCGTCGCGAGCGGCTTGCCGGCTGGCCAGCATGTCTCGATAGCCGACGGTCGCACCGGCACTCAGCTGCCGGTCGATCCATTCCGGATCCTCCGCCGGCCGTGGCGTGGAGATCTCGAACTCGTGTGGACCGCGATGACCGTACCTGCGATTGAAGCCGTCCCGGTCGATCTCGTCCTTGATCAATTGATCAAGACCGTCGAGCAGGCCGAGGCTGGCCAGCTGCCCGGCTCGGGGGCCTAGGCCGGCGGTCAGTGCGTTTGCGGCGGCGTCTCCGGCCAATCGCTGCAGCCGCCGGCGAGTCGTGATGAACGAGGCGCCGCTGGACCGGGTTGCTGCTGACAGCATCCAGCTGACGCGGTTGAATTCCGGGTCGAGCACCTCGCTCCACAGCAGGCCCAGCTCGTCGGCCGATCCGACTGCTGCGATGTCGGCGCGGCGTTGTTCACATCGCCGCGGATGATCGGCGAGGTAGGCGTCCAAGATCTTTTTGTCGCGACGGGCCTCGCCGATCACATGGAGGGCCATCGGTAGTGCGCCACGGAGGATGGCCAGCCGGGAGGCCTTGACCGGCGGGATCTCGAGATCATCGGGCAGCCGGCCGAAGACCTCTTCACTGAGTTCGCGAAAGTGCCGCTCCGAAACGCCGAACGCGCCAGACAGCGTCTTCATCACGCTGACGTTGAGGTAGATCCGCCCGCCGATCCGGCCATACCCGATGAACGGCGGGATTGATGCGGTGGCCATGGCGTCGCGAAGGAAGACCTGAACCATGGACCAGGTTGCCGGGGTCATGACATCCGGGATGGCCTCACCGACATTGGTGTTGGTCCACAGAAAGTCCCCGTTGCGGCTCTCATTCCAGGGATCGGCAGAGACATCGGTGGTTGGCATGCCGAACCCTTGTTACCACGAACCGGACTTGTGCACCTGCGGAACCTTGCCCTAGCTCCCCGATCGCGACTTTGAAGTGCGCGCCTTCATCGCGACTTTGAGTGCGGGGCTCAAAGTCGGGAGGAGCAGCGCGTCGGGCGGGCTTAGGGAGCAACACGCCGGGCAGGAGGGAGCAGGGCACTGTGCGGGGGGGCCCTAGCCGACGAGAGTCGCGTCCGTCCGTCGGCGAAGGATCGGCGGCAGCGCGGCGATAGCGATGATCAGCAGGATGACAGACGCCGTGGCCAAATATGCGGCACTCCTGCCGACAACCACGTCGAAGATCAACAAGACGGTTCCGGCACTGACGGCGGCCACGCCCACGAGCGCCATGCGCAGCAGAACGTGGGCAGTCTTGACGGTGAGGAACTTGATGTGCCGCCGAAACAGCCCGCGATGCAGGTTGACCGGCGCTAGACCCAGCCCAGTCGTGGTCACTGCAGTCATGACCAGGAACAGGTAGACACGCTGCTGGAAGTCGGTGAGCGTGTCGAACTTCGGCTGGAAGGCGATCGCCAGCAGGAAGCCGGTGAGGATCTGAGTTCCAGTCTGGGTGACGCGCAGCTCCTGCAAGATGTCGTTCCAGTTGCGATCCATCTTCTCGTCGAGCGATTCATCCCGGCCATCCAATGGATCTGCGTCGGCATCGGCCGCCGACTCTGCCGCCATTGCCGGATGCTGGATGCTCTGCGCTTGGTCTTTCACTGGTGGCTCCCCTCTGTGGTTCACACAGTAAAGGCCAGCGGCTCAATGCTCAGCTTCGGCCCAATTCGATCCGATTGATCAGGCCCTCCAACGAGTCCTCGAACTCGTCGGCGTACATGTCCTGGGACAGCTGCGACTCCAATCCACGCAGCAGCGGGTAGTTCGTCATGTCGTTGCTCTCATAGAACTCGACGTCCTCACTGGCCGGCGGGGACGTTGGCTCGTTGACGGCTGTCTCCAACAGCAGATGTCCGAGCAGGAAAGTGGAAAAGGCCCGATAGACGATGACGCTGTCGTCACTGGAGAGGCCGTGCCGGTTCAGACCTTCGAGGAAGCCCTCGACCCAACGCAAGCTCCGCAGCGGCGGCCGAAGCCATGGCGCCGCCGGCGGTCTGGTTGCAACAAGCGGGAAGACCTTCGGATGAGTCAGTGCCAGGTTCCGTACTCCATGAGCCATTTTCTCCAGGAATTCCTGCCAGGATTCGGCGTAGTCCCCAGTCATGGTCGAGTGGTACAGCTCGTCCATGACCGCCTCGACGACCCCGTCCAACAGCTGCTCGCGGCCCGGCACGTAGCGGTACAACGCCATGGCCTCAACGCCGAGCCGTGCGCCGAGGCGGCGCATCGTCAGCCGATCCCGGCCGAACTCATCGATGAACCGCACAGCCTCTCGGATGATCAGATTCTGATCGAGCGGCCGACGGCTCCCGGCACGGTCCGCAACCCCAACGCCGTCGGGGCGAGTGGAGAAACTACTCCCGTCGTCTGTGATGTCAGCCATCCTCATTCGTACTGGGCTTGCCAGGCTTCTCGCCGGCCACTCGCCCCCACAGATGGCCGAGCCAAGAAGCATTTACACCGTAAATCCAAGGGCCTATACTTCGGCTTACGCCGTAAACGGACTGCTTTTGGGCTCATCATAGTTGACTGGTCTTGGAGCGCTACAGGGTCCTGAGTAGCCCGTTCAACCACCGCCTGCGCAGGCGTTCCCTGCCTGGCTCGTACCAAGGAGGACGAACTATGGGTGGAGTCGAGGGCAAGGGCGAAGAGCTCAAGGGTGAAATGAAAGAGAAGATCGGCGACGCCACCGACAATCGGGACATGGAAGTCGAGGGCCGCGCCGACCAGATGTCCGGGAAGGCCAAGCAGGCCGTCGAGGATGCCAAGGACAGCCTGCGTGCTCTTGACGAGGATAGCCGCAAGATGTGACGAACTGACGACGACCGACTGTCCGCGCACGGCCTAGACCCAACGGCGCCGCCCGGAACGTTCGGCAGCCAGCCAAATCGGCCCGCCTACCTTCGGGGGAGGCGGGCCGACTCGTCCCCCACTGGTCGACATAGAGTCGCTGCGCTATGGCTCTCCTGCTCGACCTCACTCCACTTCGGGTGAGTCCCGCATTCCGCCGTTTGTGGTGGGGGCTTGGCATATCAAACCTGGGCAGTCAGCTCACGATCGTCGCAGTCGGCCTGCAGGTGTACGCAATGACTAGCTCCACACTGTCCGTCGGCATTCTGGGAATCTGCGCCCTGATTCCGCTGATAGCACTTGGGCTGTACGGCGGCGCCCTGCTTGACGCATATGACCGCCGAACCGTGGGATTGCTCTCAGCAGTCGCGCTGTTCGCTGTCACTGCGGCGCTAGCGGCCCAGGCCTGGCTGGATCTCGAGTCAGTGAATCTGCTCTACCTGCTAGTCGGTGTGCAATCCGCAGCGTTCGCAATAAACAATCCGGCACGCACGGCGATCATCCCCCGCCTGCTGGAGCCCCGGCTCCTGCCGGCGGCAAATGTCTTGACAACAACTGCCTGGAATGTCGCGTTGACAGCAGGCCCGCTGGTCGGAGCGCTGCTCGTAGCCGCATTCGGCTTCGGCGCCGCCTACACCGTGGACATGATCATGTTTACTGCGGCCGTCTGGGCCTTGTGGCGGCTGCCGCGGCTGCCGCCCCAGCGCACTCCCGACCATCCCGAACGTAAGCGGGGCCTGGCATCGGTGCTGGAGGGGCTGCGCTATCTCGCCACCAGGAGCAACGTTCGGATGACATTTATCGTCGACCTGATCGCCATGATCTTTGCCATGCCACGGGTGCTATTTCCGGCTGTCGGCGTCGTGTTTCTGGGTGGCGGCGCGACCACGACGGGCCTGCTCAGTGCCGCCTTCGCGGCTGGAGCGGTGCTGGCTGGCTTGTTCTCCGGCGGTCTGGTGGGGGTTCGCTGGCAGGGGCTGTTGATCTATGTGGCGATCATGGTCTATGGGCTGTCGGTAGCAGCCTTCGGCGTGGTACTGATCACCGTCGGGCCACAGAACCCGGCATTGGTCTTGGTGTCTGGCCTGGTGGCGGCGATGATCTTCCTCGCCATCGCCGGCGGCGCGGATGCGGTGAGTGCGGTCTTTCGGCAAACAATCCTGCAGACAGCAACGCCGGATTCGATGCGCGGCCGGCTGCAAGGGGTCTTCATCGTCGTTGTCGCGGGTGGTCCACGGTTGGGCGACCTAGTTCTCGGCGCGGAGGCAAGTTGGCTCAGTGAAGGACACGCTGCACTGGCTGGCGGCCTGACCTGCGTGTTGTTGCTGACGATCGTCACACTGCGGCAACGCCGGTTTCTCGCGTACGACGCCCGCCACCCGGTTCCCTAGCGGCGCTCACTTCAGTGCTGGATGTCTGAAGCACCGGAAAAGTGCTCCGTGCCAGCTCGCTCTCCAAAGATCTGCCACGCCGCCGACGATCCTTGCGAAGCTGATCAGGAAGCAGCAAGATCCGCCAGAGCCAGCTCGAGCTGATCAAGGCCGTGATGCAACTGTGCTTCGGTGATCACGATCGGCGGCGCCAGCCGGATCGTCGAACCATGGGTGTCCTTGGCCAGTACGCCCCGTCGGGCCAGCGCCTTGCAGAGCTCACTCCCGGTCCCCAGCGCCGGGTCGATGTCCACACCGGCCCAGAGTCCGCGGCAGCGGACTTCGACAACACCTCCTCCGATGAGCCGCTCGAGCCGCTCCTGGAGCTGAACGCCCAGTCGAGCGGCACGATCTTGGTAATAGCCGGTCTGCAATAGGTCCACCACGGCGTGGCCGACCGCGCTCGCCAGCGGATTGCCACCGAACGTGCTGCCGTGCTGCCCAGGCCGCAGCACACCGAGCACATCCCGATCCGCCACCACGGCTGATACCGGGACGATGCCCCCTCCGAGTGCCTTGCCCAGCAGGTACACATCCGGGACGACGTCCTCGTGATCGCAGGCCAGCGTCCGCCCGGTTCGTCCGAGACCTGACTGGATCTCGTCAGCCATGAGCAGAACGCCACGGCTCTTGGTGAGCTCGCTCAGCCCTCGGAGATACCCCGGCGGCGGGATCCGCACCCCGGCCTCACCTTGAATGGGCTCGATCAGGACTGCTACGACCTCGTCTGACATCGCTGCGCGGATGGCCGCCAGATCTCCGTACGGAACCGTGACAAAGCCCGGTGTGTACGGGCCGAAACCGCCGCGCGCGTCCGGGTCGTCGGAGAAGCTGACGATCGTCGTTGTCCGGCCGTGGAAGTTGCCGGCCAAGACGATGATCTTGGCCTGCCCTTCGGCCACTCCCTTCACCTCGTAGCCCCACTTCCGGACAACCTTGATCCCCGACTCCACGGCTTCAGCACCCGTGTTCATCGGCAGCACCATCTCCTTGCCGACCAAGGCCGCCAACGCCGCCGCAAACGGCCCGAGCCGATCGGAACGGAAGGCCCGGGAAGTCAGCGTGATCCGGTCCAGCTGCGCACGCGCCGCCGCGACCAGCGCCGGGTGGCGATGGCCGAAATTTGTGGCTGAATAGGCAGCGAGGAAGTCAAGGTACTGATGGCCATGTGTGTCCATCACGACGGCCCCCGAGCCGTCAGAGATCACCACGTCGAGGGGTGCGTAGTTATGCGCCACGTGGTCGTGCTCAAGGGCGAGCACATCGGCCGAGGTCGGTGCAGACATAGTCGTTGTCATTCGAGCGGTCGCCTCCTCAGATATCCAGGCTAGGGCATCTGATTCGCAAGAACGATATAGTTAGCGCGATTGTGAGGTTAGGATTTTGCGTCTTGATGATATTGATCACAAACTTCTTGCGCTGCTAGGGGACGATGCCCGAACCAGCTTCGCTGCGCTCGGGCATCGCATCGGCCTTTCCACCGCAGCCACCAAGCGCCGGGTTGATCGGCTTCGCAGGGAGGGTGCGATCCGGCGGTTCACCGTCGAGCTCGAGCCCACAGCTCTAGGTTGGACGATCGAGGCGTTCGTCGAGCTGTACTGCGAGGGACGCGTGCCGCCGGACCGGATGCGCGAGCTGGTCCGGACCATTCCCGAGGTGGTCGAGGCGTACACCGTGACCGGGGAGTCTGACGGAATCCTGCGCGTGAGAGCTGCCGACACCAGCCACCTGGAGAGGGTTCTCGGCGTCATCCGTAATCACCCGGGCGTAAGCCGCACCCGCTCCGCAATCGTGCTCTCCCGCCTCTAGTGCCACTGTTCGTGAGCGTCGGGTTCGACCACCCGTGGTTTAGAGCGCGATCGCACCAGCGAACAAAATTAGGATGCGTTGCGTTACGTTTGCCGACAGTGCAGGCACGCTGCTTCGGCTCGTTCGGAAAGAAGTTCCTCCGTGTTGCGCAGTAATCCATGACTCAGCCAGCCGATAGCCCGACGGTTCGCCGGATCCGCCTCACCGACTTCGCCGCTGCCAAGCGTGACGGCCAGCGCTGGGCGATGCTCACCAGTTACGACCAGTACACCGCACAAATCTTTGACGAATCGGGCGTTTGGGCACTTCTCGTCGGTGACTCCGCTGCCAACAATGTCCTCGGATATGAGACCACCCTGCCCGTGACAATTGACGAGCTGCTGCCGCTGGTCCGCGCCGTCGTACGGTCGACCCGGCGCGCATTCGTTATCGGCGACTTGCCGTTTGGTTCCTACGAGGACGGGCCGTCGCAGGCACTTTCGACGTCTATCCGGTTCATGAAAGAGGGTGGCTGTCACGCGGTCAAGTTCGAGGGCGGCGTTCGGGTCCAAGACCAGATCCGCAAGGTGACCGCAGCTGGTATCCCGGTCATGGGGCACATCGGCTTCACGCCGCAAAGCGAGCACCAGCTCGGCGGCTACCGAGTGCAGGGCCGCGGTGACAGCGCTGCGAAGCTTCTCGACGACGCACTCGCGGTGGAGGACGCAGGTGCCTTCGGAGTTGTGCTGGAGATGGTGCCCGGCGACCTCGCCAAGCAAGTCACAGCTGAACTGACAATTCCCACCATCGGCATCGGCGCCGGACCGGACTGCGATGCCCAGGTGCTGGTCTGGCAAGACATGGCTGGCCTGCGACGAGGCAAGATGCAACGCTTCGTCAAGCAGTACGCGAACCTCGCGCAGGTAATCGGAGAAGCTGCCAGCGCTTATGTGAACGAGGTTCAAAGCGGCGTTTTCCCCGACGCCGAGCACACCTTCCCGGCCATCGCCCCTGGAGACCGGTGATGTTCGTCGCCCGCAGTATCCCGGAGCTGATCAGTCACCGCGCTTCGATCGACCCTGGTCAGCGGGTGGCATTCGTTCCCACGATGGGCGCATTGCACGCGGGTCATCGGTCCTTGATCACATTGGCCCGTTCCCTGGCTGACGTTGTGGTCGTCAGCATCTTCGTCAACCCGTTGCAATTCGGGCCCGCCGAGGACTACGCGCGCTACCCACGGCCGCTTGACGATGATCTGCAGATCTGTGATCAGGACGGTGTTGGCCTGGTCTTCGTGCCATCGGTGGAGGATTTTTATCCACCAGGCCGGTCGGTGTCGGTGACGGCCGGCCCGGTGGGTGCCGCCTTCGAGGGCCGATTCCGTCCAGGACATTTCGACGGGGTGCTGACCGTCGTCGCCAAGCTGTTCAATCTGGTACGTCCCCAGGTCGCGATCTTCGGCCAGAAGGACGCCCAGCAGTTGGCCTGCATTCGCCGGATGGTGATCGATCTCAATGCCGGCGTGGACATTGTCGGTGCGCCCATCGTCCGGGAGGCTGACGGACTGGCGATGTCCAGTCGCAACGCCTATTTGTCGCCGGCCGAACGCGTCCTTGCTCACACACTTTTTGCGGCTCTATCTGCCGGCGCCCGATACTCGACTCCGGCTGAGAGCCTGTCAGCGGCGCGTTCGGTGCTCGCCACATCCGAGACAAATCCCGCCTTTACACTGGATTATCTAGCACTCGTGAATCCGGGGACCTTCGCACCGACTCCGGATGCATTCGAGGGTGAGGCGCTGCTGATCTTGGCGGCGCGGGTTGGAAGCACTCGATTGATCGACAATATGCCGGTGACGATGACCGGCCCAAGCGCTACCGGCTCCCTGGTCTCGGCACGCTCTGCCGGCGGTCCGGAGTTTGTTCCCGGCTCGGGGGTGGCGTCTCCACCATCCGGTGGTTAGCCGTGGAGCTGGACGAAGTCGCCGACGAGCTCTACGGCATTTCGCCTGACGAGTTCGTCGAACGCCGGACTGAACGAGTCGGGCAGGCTCGGCAGACCGGCGACCGCGCGCTGGCCAAGCAGATAGGTCAGCTCCGGCGCCCGACCCGTGCCGCCTGGATGGTGAATCTACTGGCGAGGAGCAACCGGACTGAGATCGAAGAGCTTCTTGATCTTGGCCGCGCCCTCCAGGAGGCGCAGCAGCGGAGCGCCGGAGATGAACTCCGCCACCTGTCGAAGCAGCGCCGTACGGCGGTCGACACGCTAACCCGGCTGGCGACGGACCTGGCCAGTTCGACCGGATATCGGCCAACCGAAACCACCGTTCAGGAAGTGAGTCAAACCCTCTCGGCTGCGCTCGGCGACAGCGAAGTCGCTGAATTGGTGCGGCGGGGCAGGCTCATCCAGGCTGCCACGTACGGCGGCTTTGGACCGGTCGCAGCAGATTCGTCGTCCGATCTGCTGGCCGCAATGGCGGCGTCGGTCAGCCCCACCAAAGATCAGGATCAAGATCAGGTGCCGCTCGCCCCAAGCGGCAAGGCCGAGGCGAAAGCTGAGCGGGAGCAGCTTGAGATCCAGCGCCAATTCGTCGAAGCAACCCGTACCTGGGAAGAGGCCGTCCGAGCCGCCAGCGACGCGGCCGACGCGGCCGACAGTGCCACCGCCCGGGCCGAGGACGTGGCCGACAAGATCGAGGAGCTTCGAGCCAAGCTTCGCCAGGCCGAGAGCGAGGAACGGGATGCTCGTGCCGAAGCCCGCGCCGCTCGCAAGCAGGCTCAACAATTGCGGCAGGCGGCGACTGCTGCCGAGCAGCGCCGAACAGCACTTCGCGACAAGCTTTCCGACCAGCCGACCTAACTCCCTTTGTCCAACGGTGGATGCGCCGTGTGGCTTCCCTAGAGCGGGTGGCCGCTCAACCAAGAGCGGTCATCGGGTGCGAGTTCACGGTCTCGAACCCATTCGATGATGGAACCGAGGTCTAGACCGTAGACGGGCCCATCGGTCGCAGCGTAGGTCTCTAATCGGTGGCGAGCTCGTCCGATCAAACGCAGCGCGCCGATCCGGTTGCCGCGCTCGGCATGAGTGATCCCCACGCACAGTTGAGCCAGTCCCTGCCACAGCTCACGCTCCGCGTCGGGACCTGCCTTCCAGCGAGCCTCGTACACCTCGTGGGCTGCGAACGGTCGACCCGCGGCAAGCAACTCGTGCGCCGCAGAGATGGTGGCTACCGGTGGCAGCGGATCCTCTGGCACCGGCTCGACACCAACACTGCCGTACGGCAGCGGTCGGCCGAGCCGATCCCGCGGACGCGCCTGCCGAGCACGCCCGGACGCGTCTCGATCGCGTCCGCCGGGCATTGGAGCGTCAGCGCCGGCGGCCGGGGCGGACGTCTCTTGGCTACTGGTCCGCCCGGCCAGGAACTGATCCACCCGCGGATCAGTGGCTACAAACCGGTCAATCTCCTCACCGTCGTCGCAGCGGTACAGGCCGAGAGTGATCGCCTCGCGGTTTCGACCGAGCACCCGCCACAGACCGCCCGCATCCTCCCAGCGGCGTAACACCGCGACGAGATCCGGTCCGTGCTCCATCCCTCCTATATACCGCTGCCACCGCCGATGCCGATAACGGGCCATCCCGATGCCTCTTGCTGGCGAGGAGCGCACCGCCTTACTCTGAGAGGCGTCTGGGTGGTGATCTTGAAGCGAAAAAGTGGAATGTCCGCCATGATGCTGGCCCTCGTCGCCGCGTTGGTTCTCCTCCTGTCAGGTTGTCCCAACGGGGGAGCTGGATCCGACGGTGGGTCGGGCGGTGGCTACCACCTTCACGATTGAGCCAACAGCGCCCTCTCACTATCCCCGCTGACGCGACCAAACGTCTCGGATCACCCTGTAGTCGATGATCACAATGCCCTCCCGGTCGACGGCCTGGCGAGCCTCGGAGGAGGTCAGGGAACTCCCCGATCCGGGCCTGCCCGAGCAGCTGCTTCAACCCAGCAATTCGCTCGACAGCAAGTCGGCTCGTCCGCTAGGGGCGATCGAAAACACAAAACTCGTTGCCTTCGGGGTCGGCCAGGACATCCCAGTGGATCTCTTGATCACGTCTCCGCAGCAGCGTCGCGCCGAGTGGCAGTAGGGTGTCGGCGACGCCGAAGACGTCCCAATGGACGCGGTTCTTCACCGTTTTGGCCTCCGGGACCAGAGCGAAGATCATTTCCCATGGCAGGTCGGCCGTCGGCTCCACCCAGCTGAAGCTGTGCTGTTCGTCGGTCCCGGCAACAGATCCGAAGCGCTCCGCCCACCAACCTGCAATCCGTGGTGGATCAGCCGAGTCGACTACCAGCTCGTATACCCGGTACTGCGGCAGCTCGCGGGGCTCCCGTACGAACGCGCAGAACTCGCCCCCTTCCGTGTCCGCCATCACGGTCCAGCGATCCAACTCCGTGATCACCTGGGCGCCGCGTTGCAGGAGGCTCTCGATGCTGCTGGTGTGAACATCGAGGTGCACCCTGTTCTTGGCCGACCGTCGTTCCGGGACCAGGTTCAGCCACACAGTGTGGTTGGGCACACCGTCGGTCAGCATCGCGACCCGATCACGTACTTCGGCAGTGAGCCCCAAGGCGGGAGCCCAGAACTCGGCTGCAGCCGCCAGGTGGTTGACATCCAGGCAGAGATCCTTGAACTCCACCCGGCCATGAACTTCAGGATTCATGAATGCCGGACTAACCGATGTAGCCGTTGCTCATACGCCGACGGTAGGAGGTCTTCGGTCCCGCCGCAGATGACAGGATGAGGGTCAAATCGCTGGCGGCGGCCCGTCGTAGCGGCTCTCCTGTACGTGCTTGGTTCGCCCCCGCTGGTAATTGAGAATCAACGCCAGCGCCAGCGTCAAAAAGCCGGCCAGAATCAGGATGATCCCGAGCGTGTCGTCCGACACCCACGGAATGTCCAGGTTGAGCGCGAACAGTAGGATCGCCCCGATCACAATCAGGACGATGCCAAGACCGATTCCCATAGCAGACTCCGCCTCTCGGCCCCCGGTGAGGCCCATCCCGCCCAGGATAGGCGTAAGCCCCTCGCGCCGCGCACCCTTCAGCCAAGATTTCACGGCTGCCTCGGCAAGGACAGAGCCCTTGTCAGCTCGCCTTCCGCGCCGACTTCGCTGCTTTCTTGGCAGGTGCCTTCTTGGCCGCCTTCGCCGGAGTCTTCTTCGCCGGAGCCTTCTTCGCAGCCTTCCTGGCCTGTTCCTTGCGTGCTGACTTGGCCGCGCCCCGCTCGCCACTCGCCCGGCCCTGCTGATCGGCGCGGTTGGCACGGTTGGCTTCGACGCTCTGTCGGAGCGCCTCCATCAAATCGATCACGTCGGCTTCGGGACGACCTTCGGCCTGTTCACCGAATGTTGCCGCAGTGTCAAGTGCGTCACCCTGTTCCAGCTTGGCTGCGATCAGTTGCCGCAACTGCTCCTGATACTCGTCGCTGAACTTGTCGGGCGCGAAGTCGGTCGACATGTTGTCCACCAGCGACGCCGACATCTTCAGCTCCTGTGCAGAGACCCCTACGTCGCTGTCAAGGCTGTCGAAATCGGCCTCGCGGACCTCGTCATCCCACAGCAGCGACTGCAGCATCAGCACCTTGCCACGAGAACGAAGGGCGCCGAGGCGGGTCTTCTGGCGCAGTGAGAACTGCACGATGGCCGTACGATCCGTCTCCTCGAGCGTGCGCCGCAGCAGGGCATACGCCTTGACGGCAGTCTTCTCCGGCTCGAGAAAGTAACTGCGATCGAACATGATCGGATCAATCTGATCGGATGGAACGAACTCGACGACCTCAACTTCGCGGCTGCGCTCCTCCGGCAGCGATTTGAGATCCTCCTCGGTGAGTACGACGGTCGTGGATCCCTCCGCGAAGGCTTTGTCAATGTGCTCGTACTCGACCGCCTTGCCGCAGACCTCGCACCGACGCTGGTAGCGGATCCGTCCGCCGTCCTTGTCATGCACTTGATGCAACTCGACGTCATGATCTTCGGTCGCGCTGTACAGCCGGACCGGCACATTGACCAGCCCGAAGGTGATCGCGCCCTTCCAGATCGCCCGCATGGTGCGAACGTATAACGGGATCGAGCCGCCGGATAGAGCCTTGGATACTGGTGTTATGGCGGCAACCTCGGATCAGACCGTCACCGTGGACGGCCAGCCGATCAAGCTGACCAATCTCGACAAAGTCCTCTATCCCGAGACGCAGACCACCAAGGCCGACGTCATTGCCTACTACGCGCAGGTGGGCATGGTGATGTTGCCGCATCTGCGCGACCGGCCCGCAACCCGCAAGCGCTGGCCGGACGGCGTTGGCAGCGCCGAGGTGAAGCCGACGGTCTTCTTCAACAAGGATCTACCCAAGGGACCCCCCGACTGGGTCCAGCGCTACAAGATCGTCCACCGGGATCATGACAACTACTACCCGGTGATCAATGATCTTGCGACGCTCACCTGGCTCGCTCAGTTGGCGGCGCTGGAAATCCACGTACCGCAATGGAAGTTCGCACCAAACGGCCAGCCCGCCAATCCCGACCGGCTCGTTCTTGATCTTGACCCCGGGCCTGGTGTGAGCTTGCCCGAATGCGCGGAAATCGCCGTGCTGGTCCGCCACATCCTGCGCGACATCGGGCATGAGCCTGTGCCGGTGACCAGCGGCAGTAAGGGCATCCACCTGTACGCCCCGCTCGATGGCTCGCTGACGACCACCCAAGCTACGGAACTTGCGCGGGAACTCGCCGTTGCACTGGAGGCTGATCATCGTGATCGGGTGATCAGTTCCATGAAGCGTTCCGAGCGTGCGGGGAAGGTCTTCATCGACTGGAGTCAGAACAACGGCGCAAAGACCACCGTCTCCCCGTACTCGCTGCGCGGACGCTCAAATCCCACGGTCGCTGCGCCGCGCACCTGGGAGGAGCTCGCCTCACCCGATATTCGCCAACTCGATTTCAGCGAGATGCCTGATCGCATTGCTGATCTAGGCGACCTAATGGAATCGATGGCAGACGGTGGCTACGCCGGGGCTGACAAACTGGCCAAGTACCGCAGTATGCGGGACGCCGCGAGGACGCCCGAGCCGGTGCCCTCGACGGCACCGGATCAAGATCATCCTGGCAACCGGTTTGTGATTCAGGAGCACCATGCGCGCCGGCTCCACTACGACTTCCGGCTGGAGCGCGACGGCGTGCTCGTCAGCTGGGCAGTTCCCAAGGCGCCGCCGACCGATCCCAAGGTCAACCACCTGGCGGTGCACACCGAAGATCATCCGATGGAGTATCTCACCTTCGCTGGCAAGATCCCGAAAGGCGAGTACGGCGGCGGCAAGGTTCTCATTTGGGATACCGGGACGTATCGACTGCACAAGTGGGTGGAAGGTAAGGAGGTTATCGTCACCGTCTTCGGCCAGCCCGACGGCGGCCTCGGCGGGGTGCGGAAGTTCGCGCTGATCCACACCGGCAGCGGTAGCGATCAGCCGGACAAGAATTGGCTGATCCACCTCATGAAGACCGACCCAGAAGACCTCGCTCGCTCTGAGGCTGTCGACCGATCGCGCCTTCAGCCCGAATCCGAGACGGGCCCTACGCCAGTCGAAGGGCAGTCTTCGTCGAGCCCAGACGGCGGTCCTGATTTTCCGGGCCGGGTTGAGCCCATGTTGGCCACCCTCACTGATGTCGAGCACTTCGGCGACGACACCGACTGGGCGTTCGAGATGAAGTGGGACGGCGTCCGTACGATCGCCTATCTCGCCGGCGGCCGGGTGCAGTTGCTTAGCCGACGGGGCCGCGACGATACCGCCGCCTACTTCGATGTGGCCGAAGACCTCGCCAAGCTGGACGTCCAGACTGCCGTCTTGGACGGCGAGGTGGTGGTCCTGGATCGCGCCGGGCGGCCTCAGTTCGGCATGCTCCAGCACCGGATCAACCTCACGAAGCCGGTCGACATCCAGCGGGTGGCGATGTCTTACCCGGCCCAGCTGATGCTGTTCGACATCCTGGAACTCAATGGCAAGTCGCTGCTCAGAAAGACCTACTTGGCGCGCCGCGCGGTCCTGGAGGAGCTCATTCAGCCACGCCCCGGTTCGCGCATCCAAGTGCCGCCGATCTTCGAAGGCGACCTCTCGGCGGCGATCGAGACCAGTAGGCAGTTGCAGCTGGAGGGGGTCGTGGCAAAACGCCGGAACTCGACGTACCAACCGGGCCAGCGGTCCCGAAGCTGGCTCAAGATCAAGTTGCACAAGGCTCAGGAGGTTGTGGTCGGTGGCTGGAGACCCGGCCAGGGAAGGCGTGAACGGGGGGTCGGCTCACTGTTGGTCGGCATACCGACACCCGGCGGCCTCCACTATCTCGGTCGGGTCGGTTCCGGTTTCAACGACTACCAGCTCGACGAAATCCAGGCATTGCTGGCGCCTCTCGCCTCCAACACCAGCCCGTTCGTCGACGTGCCGCGGGAAGATGCCCGCGACGCGAAGTGGGTAATGCCTTCGCTGGTGGGTGAAGTGACCTACGGCGAGCTGACCGAGCCTGGGCGGTTGCGACATCCGGTGTGGAAAGGCATCCGGACCGACAAGGCCCCCGAAGAAGTCACCTGGGAAGCACCCAAATAGCTTCTCGCCAGCGAGATCAACTCTCCGGTTCGATCCCCGCCAAGGTAAGGCCACGGTGAGCAGCCAACCGGTCCGCCTCGGCCTCGATACGGTTCTCGACCGCCTTGCTGATCTTGCTCCAGGGATGTAGGCGAAGGGTGAACCTGCCACTCGCCGCTTTCGGCCGCCAGGTCCCGACAATCTCATCGCCGCACAACACCGCGCCGGGCCGGCCCAGCACGGGCCACAGCTCCTTACGCCGGGCGTTATCCGGAACGATCAGCTTGCGGTCCTTTCCCTGGAGGAACAGGTCGAAGCCCCCGAGCAGCCGGACCAGATCGCTCCCGTGCTCCCGGCCGTCACTTCCTTCGAGCAGCCAACCGGTCTTGCCCTCGACGTTGACCTCCACCGCATCCTCGGGCCAGTGCGCCTTGATA
>Ga0126313_10000096_pt1 | contig 36077 bp, 34 predicted proteins | sample Plot105A_FD_89954 | JGI IMG/M metagenome (GOLD analysis project Ga0126313, IMG submission 89954) | Serpentine soil microbial communities from UC McLaughlin Reserve, CA, USA - Plot105A | ecosystem: Environmental > Terrestrial > Soil > Grasslands | place: USA: UC McLaughlin Reserve, Lake County...
CGCGCCCGACGCGACGAGCCCCTCGAGCGCCGGGCGGTCGACGGGCGCCCGTTGCGCGAGGTCCCGCACGCCGGTGAACCGCCCGCGGTCGTCCCGCTCGGCCGCGAGCGCCTCGGCCGGCGCCTCGCCGACGTTGCGCACGTATCCGAGCCCGACCCGCACGGCGTCGTCCTCGAGCAGGCATTTCACCGCACTTCGGTTCACGTCGGGCGGACATACCTCCACCCCGCGCCGCTGCGCGTCCCGCACGAGGCTCGCCGGCGGGTAGAAGCCCATCGGCTGCGCGTTCAGGAGCGCGCAAAGGAACTCGGCCGGATAGTGGTGGCGAAGCCACGCCGACTGGTAGGCGAGGAGCCCGAATGCGGCCGCGTGCGACTTCGGAAATCCGAAGGCCGCGAAGCCCGTCAACTTCGACCACACGAGCTCGGCGGTCTCGGTGTCGACGTCGTTTCGCGCAGCGCCCTCGAGAAACCGCCCCCGGTGCGCGAGCAGCGCGGCCTCGCTCCGCTTCCGGCTCATCGCACGACGCAGGCCCTCGGCTTCGCCGACCGAGAAGCCGGAAAGCGCAATCGCAACTTCGAGCACCTGGTCCTGGAAGACGACGACACCGAGCGTGTCGCGGAGGCAGCTCGCGAGGAGCGGATGGTCGTAAGGCGGCTCGTAGTCGGGATCCTCGCGGACACGCTGGCGGCGCTCGACGTACGGGTGCACCGCCTTCCCCTGGATCGGTCCGGGCCGCACCAACGCGACCTGCACGGTGAGGTCGTCGAGGTTCTCCGGCCGTGTGCGCAAGAGGCTCTGCATCTGCGCGCGGCTCTCGATCTGAAAGAGCCCGACCGTGTCGGCCGCCTGGATTTCCCCGTAAACGGCCTGATCGTCGAGCGGGATTCGCGAGAGGTCGATCGTCTTGCCTCGGAGCGTCACAATCTGCTCGACGCACTCCTCGACCGCCGACAACATGCCGAGCCCGAGGAGGTCAATCTTCAGGAAGCCCGCGTCGGCGCAGGAGTCTTTGTCCCACTGACAGATCTGGCGACCCTCCATCGCGGCCGGCTCGACCGGCACGAGCTCCACGAGCGGCCGCGACGAGATCACCATGCCGCCCGGATGTTGCGAGAGGTGCCTCGGAAGGCCTGCGATCTCGCTACAGAGCTCCCGAAACGCGCGCCAGCGGGGTGAGCGCAGGCGCGCCTCGGCGTCCGGGAACGCGGCCATCTCCTCCCCCACCCGGTTCGCGTTCCACCCCTCGGAGACGCGCGCGAGCCGCTCCAGCTCGGCGGGCGGCAGCCCGAGTGCCTTCCCGACGTCGCGGATCGCACCGCGCGAGCGGTAGGTGGAGAAGCTCGCGACGAGCGCGGCCCGTTCTCGCCCGTAGCGCTCTGTCACCTCGACGATCAGCCGCTCGCGGATGTCGCGGGGGAAATCGAGGTCGATGTCCGGAACCGCGTCGAGCTCGCGGTTCAGGAAGCGCCCGAGCGAGAGCTCCGCCGTGACTGGATCGACGTGCGAGAGGCCGGTCAGGTAACAGACAAGCGATCCGACCGAGCTCCCGCGGCCGCGGCCGGGTGGCAGGAGGTGACGCGGCGATCCGGGCCCGCGGACGTCGGTGGCGACCTCGCGGGCGAGTTCGAGCACCTCCCAGTGGAGGAGGAAGAACCCCGAGAGACCGATGTCGGCGATCAGGTTCAGCTCCTCGGTGAGCCTCGCGTCGGCGCGGTTCCGGAGCGGTCCGGACGAATGTCGGTAGCGCTCCTCGAACGCTCGTCGCGTGACGCGCGCGAGCTGCTGGTCGGCGGGGTCGGGGCCGTCCGAGAAGTCGGGGTACCGGTACCCGAGCTCACGCGTGAGGTCGAATTCGAGCCCCTCGGCGATCTCGACCGTCGCACGGACGGCGTCGCGATCGTCAGGCCAGAGTGCTACCGCGTCCTCGGGTGAGCGGAGGTATGCCTCGTCGTTTCCGCGCCGTGCAGGCTCGCAGGCCTCGAGCGACGAGCGTTCGCCGACGGCGACGAGGACGTCCTGGAGCGCCGTCCGGCGGTGCGTGTGCGCGTGAACGTTCCCGGTCGCGACCGTGCGAACGCCGAGTGCAGTGGCGAGGTCGCGAAGGGCTGCGTTCCGGCGGGCATCGCCGCGGAGGTACGGCCGTTGCAGCTCGACATAGAAGCGGTCGCGTCCAAAGGCGCGCGCAAGCCGGGCGGCGGCGTTCGGGGCGCGGACGGCGAGACCGTCGCGGGCGCAACCCGAGAGGCAGACGAGCCCGTCGTTCAGCCGCTCGAGGTCGGCAAGCGACAGGCGCGGATTCAGGCGCTCGTGCGCATGCCCGCGCGTGAGGAGGCGGCAGAGGTTCGCGTAGCCGCCCTGCGACTGGACGAGGAGCGTCACGTGCGAGCCGTCCTCGAGCGTCGCCTCGGCGCCGGTGAGCGCTCGGAGGCCGAACGCCCGGGCGGCGTGGGCGAACTCGAGGGAGCCGTAGACGCCGTCGTGGTCGGTGAGCGCGAGCGCGCCGTGGCCCATTTCGACGGCGGCGACAGCGAGCTCCTCGGGAAGCGAGGCGCCGTCGAGGAAGGAGTACGCCGAGTGGCAATGGAGCTCGACGTATTCCGTCACCGTTCCGCGCGCCCCTCGACACGTTCTGCGCACCACGCGTGACGTGTACCGCGATACGCTCGACGCAGAGGGGAAACCTTGGGGGGTCCCCCGGGGGAATCCGTCGGCCCGGCGATTCGCGGACGCGGCTGCCAAGATCTCACTCCATGGATCCCGTCTCCCGTCCGGGCGAGGGCGAGCCGCTCGAGCGCGCCGACCGCACCATTCTCGTCAAGGGGCTGACGCCCGAGCTCGACCTCCTCGAGTACGACGTCGGTCCGGACTACGAGGGTCCGGGGCCGCACTACCACGAGCGGCACGCCGACTCGTTCTACGTCCTCGAAGGCGAGCTCGAGTTCCGACTCGGCGACGAGACGGTCCGCGCACCTGCGGGGACGTCGGTGGTCGTCCCGCCCGGCGTCGTGCACGCGTTCACGAACGCCCGTCCCGACCGGGCACGGTTCCTGAACGTGCACGCGCCCGAATCCGACTTCGTCGAATTCCTCCGCGCTGTCATGCGCGGCGACGACATCGACCCGGTGGACTACGACATCCACAACGTCTGAGGGGTGGAGCTGCCCGCGCGACGTCGGCTGAGACTGGTGCGCAGAGAACGCATCGCCCTGGCTGAGATCGCGCGCAGAGAACGCGCGACTCCGCCGCGCTCCTGTGCAAATCACGCGAAAGCGGCGCGATTTGCCCGCCGGCTTTCGCCGGCTCCAGCGGCTACGCCCGCTGCGTGAACCACCCGCCGCCGTCGAGATCCTCGAACAGCACCACGTTCCGGCCCGACTGGAGGACGACCTCGAAGTACCGCCGCCGCACGGCCCGCTCGGTCCACCACCGGTCGACGACGCGCCATTCCTCACGGACGACCGCGACCGGCACCGAAGAGACGGCGATCGGCACGTCCTCCTCCACGACCACCGTCGCACGCCGAGGCTCGTTCAGTCGTCGCGCGGAACGAGAATCGCGCGGCTCTCGGGCACCCGCGACCACGGAGCGACCTCCACGACGGTGCAGACGGCATCGATCCCGGCCGCGGCGCGAACCTGGCGCAGCCCACCGCGCAGCCGCTCTCTGAGCCGGTTCCCGCGCGGCCGCACGAGCTCGTCCTGTGTCCCGACCGAGTCGGAGAGCTCGCCGAGCTCGAGTCGTAGTGTGATCGCGGGCCCCGGTACGTCGACGAGCTTCGGCGCGAGCGCGAGTCGGAGGCGCTCCGCCTCTGCCGTCGGCTCGCGAAGCGTCAATGCGCGCCGCCACGAGCCGCCGCCGAGGAGTCGAGCGGACAGCGCGACCCGCCGCGGCGCCCGCCCACCACGCTCAGGTCGCGCGAGCAGACGGTCGACGAGCGCCGAAAGCGCACGCCGGAGCGTGAGCTCGTTCGCGACCGGCTCGGGGAACTCGAGCTCCTCGGCGAGGTCGGCAGGTGGTCGTCGCGCCGTCACCGCCGTGCCGTCGGATCCCGACGCCAGCCGCCACGCCTCGGCTCCGTCGGCGCCGAGGCGATCGGCCACCGATGCGCCCGGGAGCCGCGCGAGTTCGCCGAGGCAACGGACGCCGAGCTCCGAAAGCTCCTCGCGGCGCTCGGGCGAGAGCGGCAGGAGGTCGAGCGGAAGCGGCTCGAGGAAGAGCGCGCTCTCGCCGTCGTCGACGACCACGACTCGTCCCGGCGGCGCCACCGCCGCTGCCGCGAACGCCGTGAACCGCCGCGCCGCAGCGCCGATCCTCGGTTGCCACCGCGCTCCGACCGCATCGAGCGCGCGCCGCAGCGCTCCGTCGAGGCCGCCGGCGAGCCGTTCGATCCCGTCGGTCTCGAAGTATGCGCACCCCGGCTCGTCGGGCTCGACGGCGAACCCGGCTTCCTCGAGCCTATGGACGACGGCCTCCCACGCCTCGTCGGTGCCTGCCGGATCGGGCTCGAGGAGGACGAGATCCGGACAGGACGCGAGCGCCTCGGAGAGGCGCATGCTCGGGAATACCCCGGCCTCGGATGCGGCCGTCGTACACGAGCCCACGAGCGGCCGCGAGCCGGGCTCGGGCCCGAAGGCCACAGGCCGCCCTCGCAGCTCGTCGCGGCCGAGCAAAGCAGCTCGAAGGCCGAACGCTGGAATCGTGAGACAGGCGATCATAGGAACATGTGTTCTACACGAACGCACGTTCCCCTGTCAACCAGGATGATTCAGATCGCCCCTGCCGCGGTCGATAGCGGCAGGGCGGCCCTCGTCGTAGTGTCGAAGCTCCGGTCTGGCAATCGGTTCGACAACGGCAGGGGCCGCTTTCCTTCGCGAGCGGCTCCGCGCCGGCCGGCCGATGCCGGCAGCCTTGTCAGCGGCCGCCGAGCTGCTTGCGCTTGCGCCGCTCTGCGCGGTTCCCGACCTGCGGCGCCTCGTGCGCGGCCGCCTCGAGCCACGCACGTCGCTCGGCCGCGGTCAGCTGGCTCATCGCCTTCTGCGCCCGCTGCGGGTCCCTGTGTGCGCCCGCGCGCTCGAGCTTCCGGATGGCGCTCGCGAGATCCGGGTTCTGCCGCGTGATGGCGGCCTTCGTCGCCCTCTCGAGCAGCCGGCGGAAGAGCGGTACCTTCGCGACCACCTGCACGACGGGCCGCAGGTAGCGCCCGCCCTTGATCCGGGAGAGAAGAGCGAAGACCCCGAGCACGAGGAGGATGAACCCGAGGACGAAGAGCGGGATGAAGAAGAGCCACATGCCGCGCGGAATGGTAGCCGTGCAGGCGGAGCGCTAGGCGCTCACGCGGGCACGAGTTCGACGACGTGCCCGTCGGAGCCGGCAACGCGCGGGACGACGTCGAGGATGCTCTCCCGCGCGCACCACGCGACGTCTCCCTCGAGGGCCGCAGCAACGAGGTTGCGTGCGCTCTGCGAGGCGCTGAGGCCGTCCTCGGCATTCGCGAACGACGCTGCGAGGCGCACCGCCGCAGCGGCTCCGTCCGAGAGGTCGCCGCCCAACCGGTCGGCCATCCGCCCGGCGCAGTAGGCGTCGTCGAGCGTGAACTCGCCCTTCACCCCGGCGCAGAGAATCGCAACGTCCTCCCCCGCCTCGCGAGCGGCCGCGACCACCCCGTCCAGGTTTACGAGCGCGCCGGCGAGGACGCGCTCGCACCGGTCAGCGGCGGCGACGAGCGCGCGCGTCCCGTTCGTCGTCGTCAGCACGACCGTCTCGCCCTCCGGCTCGAGGAACTCGCGCGGTGAGTTCCCGAGGTCGAAGCCCGGAATCCGCACGCAACGCCGCTCCCCGGCCAGGACGACCCCGTCGGGCGACCGGTCGCGGAGCGAGCGAGCCCCGTCCACTTCGCCGCAGCAGAGGACGCGCCGGTAGCCCGCTGAGAGCGCCTGCACGATCGTCGACGTCGCGCGGAGGACGTCCACGACGATCCCGGTCGGGGCCGCCGCGGCCTCCGCCGGGGTGAATGCGACGTGGACTCGCACGGGCGGGCAGCGTACCCGCCCCGGGATAGCATGGCCGCATGGCGACGGAGGAGCAGACCGGCACCTCAACGTGCTACCGCCACCCTGGCCAGGAAACCGCAGTCGCGTGCTCGTCGTGTGGACGCCCGATCTGCCCGGACTGCATGGTCTTCGCCGCGGTCGGAATCAAGTGCCCGGAGTGCTCGGGCAGCCAAACCGGCGGAAAGGCGACGACCCGCCGCCTCGGCACGACCGCAGGCCAGGAAACCGGCGGGTACGTCACGAAGGCTCTCATCGGAGTCAACGTCGCCGTGTTCCTGCTCCAGATTGCCGAGGGGAGCGGCAATGCCGCGGCCAGCCGGCTCTTCGAGGAGGGAGCCCTCTTCGGCCCGGCGGTCGCGGACGGCGACTGGTGGCGGCTCGTCACGTACGCCTTCCTGCATGGGAACGCCATCCACCTCCTCTTCAACATGCTCATGCTCTGGTGGTTCGCCGGGCAGCTCGAGAGCCTGATCGGACGCTGGCGCTTCCTCGCCGTGTACGCCGTCTCGATCCTCGCGGGCGCCGCGGGCTCGCTCCTCCTGACACCGGGCGTACCGACGATCGGTGCGTCGGGAGCGGTCTTCGGGATCCTCGGCGCCGGTGTGATCCTCGAGCGCCGCCAGATCTACGTCTTCGGGGGGAGCGCCCTGCTCGTCGCCGTCTTCAACCTCGGCCTCAGCTTTTTCCTAAGCCACGTCTCGATCGGCGGCCACCTCGGGGGTCTCGCGGGGGGCGTCCTCGCGATGCTCGCGATGTCGCACTTCGGCCGCCGCCACATGGTCTACGGACGCACGGACGCGGCGACCATCGGGGGCCTGGTCGGCGTCGCGCTCCTCAGCATCGCGATCGCGTATGCCCGCGTGCGCGGATATGCCTAGCTAGCGACTAGCCGCCTACCGCCGCGGCCTCGACTCCCCGCTCCGCGAGCGCGGCCTGCGCCGCCGCGAGACGGGCCAGCGGCACGCGGTACGGCGAGCACGAGACGTAGTCGAGCCCGAGCTCGTGGCAGAACGCGACCGACCTCGGGTCGCCGCCGTGCTCTCCGCAGATCCCGAGCTTGATCTCGGCCTTCGCCGTTCGGGCGCGCTCGATGCCGATCCGCATGAGCTCGCCGACGCCCTCGCGGTCGAGCGTCTCGAACGGGTTTCGGTCGAGCACGCCCTCGTCCAGGTAGTGCGTCAGAAACGTCCCCTCCGCGTCGTCACGCGAGAAGCCGAGCGTCGTCTGCGTGAGGTCGTTCGTGCCGAAGCTGAAGAAGTCCGCCTCGGCCGCGATCTCGTCGGCGCGCAGGCAGGCCCTGGGGAGCTCGATCATCGTCCCGACGAGGTAGTCGATCTCGCGCTCGGCCTGCTCGAGCTCGGCGGACGCGGTGTCGAGCGTCAGGCGGCGGAGGCGCCGGAGCTCCTCGGCGAACCCGACGAGCGGGTGCATGATCTCGACGAGCGGGGCGTTGCCCGTCCGCTCCTCGACGGCGAGCGACGCGCGGACGATCGCCTGCACTTGCATCGCGTAGATCTCGGGATAGAGGAGCCCGAGGCGGCAGCCGCGCGTTCCGAGCATCGGGTTCTCCTCGTGGAGCGCGCGAATGCGTCGGCGCATCTCGGGCGAGTCGGCGTCCTCGAGCGGCGGCAGGAATTCGTGGAGCGGCGGGTCGAGCAGGCGGATCGTCACCGGCAGGCCCGTCATCGCCTCGAAGATCCCCTCGAAGTCGGCCTGCTGGATGGGCAGCAGCTCGGCGAGGACGGAGCGGCGCTCCTCCTCGCCCCTGGCGAGGATCATGCGGCGGACAATCGGAAGGCGCTCCTCGCCCATGAACATGTGCTCCGTCCGGCAGAGGCCGATGCCCTCCGCGCCGAACTCGCGCGCCTTGGCCGCGTCTTCGGGCGTATCGGCGTTCGCGCGCACCTTGAGCCGCCGGATCTCGTCGGCCCAGCCGAGGACCTTCTCGAAGTTCTCGTCGATCTTCGGCGGGACGAGCGGAACGTCCCCGACGATGACCTCGCCCGTGCCGCCGTTGATCGTGATCACGTCGTCCTCGCCGAGCTCGTGTTCGCCGATTCGCGCGCGCCGCGCGTCCTGGTCGATCTGGAGTGCCTCGCAGCCCGCGACGCACGGCTTCCCCATGCCGCGCGCAACCACGGCCGCGTGCGACGTCATGCCGCCCTGCGCCGTCAGCACGCCGCGCGCCTGCATGAGCCCGTGGATGTCGTCGGGCGTCGTCTCCCAGCGGACGAGGATGACGTCCTCCCCGCTCAGTCCGCGCTCCTCGGCCGAATCGGCGTCGAACGCGATCTTCCCGGTGGCCGCGCCCGGAGACGCATTCAGGCCCTTCGCCGCGACGTCGTAGTCGGCCGACGGATCGATCATCGGATGGAGCAGCTGATCGAGCTGCGCCGCCTCGATGCGGGCGACGGCCTGGTCCTGCTCGATCAGGCTCTCGTCGACGAGGTCGACGGCGATCCGGAGCGCGGCCGGCGCCGTCCGCTTCCCCGAGCGGGTCTGGAGGATGTAGAGGCTGCCGTCCTCGACGGTGAACTCGATGTCCTGCATCTCGCGGTAGTGCTCCTCGAGGCGGCGGATCGTCTCCTCGAGCTGCGCGAACGCATCGGGAAGGGCGTCGCGCATCCGCTCGAGCGGCTCCGGCGTCCGGATGCCCGCGACCACGTCCTCGCCCTGAGCATTCGTGAGGAACTCACCCCAGATCCCCGGCTCGCCCGTCGACGGGTCGCGCGTGAAGCAGACGCCCGTGGCCGACGTGTCGCCCTTGTTGCCGAAGACCATCTGCACGACGTTCACCGCGGTTCCGAGGTCGTCTGGGATGTCGTTCGCCCGCCGGTAGACCTGCGCGCGCGGCGTATCCCACGAGTCGAACACCGCCTCGATCGCCCGGCCGAGCTGCTCACGGGCGTCCTGCAGGAAGTCACGGCCGGTTGCATCCCGGTAGATCCCCTTGAAGCGCTCGACGAGCCCGCGCAGGTCATCCGCCGAAAGATCCACGTCCTGTGCCGCCCCCCGCCGCTGCTTCAGGTCGGCGAGCTCGTCCTCGAACCGGTGCGCGTCGACGCCGTCGACCACGTCGCCGTACATCTGGATCAGCCTCCGGTACGAGTCCCACGCGAACCGGTCGTTCCCAGTCGTCCGCGCCAGCCCCTCCACGGCCTCGTCGTTCAGGCCGAGGTTCAGGATCGTGTCCATCATCCCCGGCATCGAGATCGCCGCGCCCGAGCGCACGGAGACGAGGAGCGGGTCGTCGCGGTCGCCGAAGCGCTTGCCGGTCGACGCCTCGAGCCGCCCGAGGTGGTCGTCCACCTCCGCGTCGAGACCCTCCGGGAGAGTGCCGTCCCTGCGCATGTACTCGACGCACCCCTCGGTCGTGACCGTGAAGCCTGCCGGCACCGGAATGCCGAGCGTCGTCATCTCGGCGAGCCCCGCTCCCTTTCCTCCGACGAGCGTCCGGCCGAGGTCGGCGGCCTCATCGAAGGCGTAGACGTACCTGCTCACGGCGGAAAAGTTTCCCATACCGAGCCTCCTACCCCGCGGGGCGCGTGCAGCCCACGCGTCCGGCGTGGAGGACCGCGCCGTCCGCCCGCACGAACGCGTAGCGGGCGAGACCGGGCCGGAGGCGCATCCGGAGTGCGCCGTACGCCGTGTCATTCGCCCAGACGACGTCGCCCCGGCCTGTTTGCACCGGATAGCGCTCATGCCCGCCGGAGCCGGCAACGAGCTGCACGATTCCGTCACGCCGGCGGAGCTGCTGCATGTCGTGGTCGTGGCCCGAGACCACGAGGCGCGCCCGGCCGCGGAGCGCCTTCCAGAGCGGGGCCACGTCGGGCGCGTTGCCGTGCAGGCCGGAGCTCCAGCGAGGGCGGTGCCAGAGCGCGATCCGGCAGTTGCCGCCGGCCCCCACACGCTCACCGAGCCATGCAACCTGGTGCGAGCTTGGGCCGTGGTGCGCTTCCGAGTTCAGGCTGAGGATCTGCCAGCCCGCGACCCTGAAGGCGTACCACCGCGGCGGCGTCACGCCCTTCGCGTCTCGCCAGTAGGCGTCGTAGCCGGTCGCCCGATTTGCCCACTCGTGGTTCCCCGGCGTCGGCGCCGTCACGTCCGCCAGGCCACCGTAGACGGAGTCGTAGTGCGCGGCGTACTCGGCGGCTGTGCCGCGCGGGTAGACGTCGCCCAGATAGAGGAAACGGGCCGGGTCGCCGCGCTCGACGAGACTCGCCACCCGGCCCGCCCTGGCACTTCCGTCGGCGCCGTCGCCGACGGCCCAGACCGTTGCGCGATCGGTGTGGACGGAGCCGACGAAGGCCTTCCCTGCGGCGGTCTGCGTGACGGGGTCGGATTCGTGGCCGTCCGAACAGCCCGCGGCGAGAAGGCACAGGAGCAGCGGGACGAGACGTTGCGTCAGCGGCTGCCCCGCTCCGAGAGCCACGCGACGAGGCGGATGCCCATCCAGATCGGCGTCAGCACGACGTAGAAGATGATGAGACCGAGCGAGAGCAGCACGAACCAGTAGGGCCACCAGAACCAGGAGACCGGCCCCTTGGGCAGGGCGGGAGCGAGCCGCGGCCTTCCGCGATCGGGCGCGTTCACGCTTCCACCGCCTTCGGCCGGGCCTCACCCGCGCGCTCCTGGACGATCCGGATGATGCGGTGGGCGGTCTCCTCGATAGCGAGGTTCGACACCTCGATGACCGGACAGCCGAGCCGCCGGTGAACGGACTCCGCGTAGTCGAGCTCCCCGTAGATCTCGGTCAGCCCCGCGTACTTCGCGCGTCTCCCCCGCATCGCCCGCGCGCGCTCCTCGCGGATCTCGGCGAGTGTCTCGGCGTCGATCGTGAGCCCGACGATCCGGCGCGGGTCGACCTCCCAGAGCTCCTTCGGCGGGTCGATGCCCTTGACTACCGGGACGTTCGCGGCCTTGTAGCCGAGGTAGCCGAGGTAGATCGAGAGCGGCGTCTTCGAGCTGCGCGAGACGCCGACGAGCACGATGTCCGCGTCCGTGAGGCCCTGCGCCGCGACGCCGTCGTCGTAGCGCACGGCGAACTCGATCGCCGCCATCCGCTTGAAGTAGCTCGAATCGAGCCGGGGCGGCGCGCCCGGCTCCATCCGTGCGGGGAGGCCGGAGACGCGCGCGACGGCGTCGATCGGATGGCCGAGGAGGTCGCAGTAGTGCAGGCGATACCGCCGGCACAGCGTTCGCATGAGCTCGCGGTAACCCGGCTCGACGAGCGTGTAGACGACGACGGCGCGGCGACCGCGCATCCGCGAGGCGGCGAGATGGAGGTCGTCCGCGCTCGTTATGCGCGGGTGGCGAATGACGTCCACCTCGAGGTCGGGGAACTGCCGCTCGACGGCTTGCACGACCCGGGTCGCCGTCTCGCCGGTCGCGTCGGAGACCACGTGCAGCTCGACCGGATCGATCATTCCGAGGAGGGTAGCCGCGCTAGCGCGGGATCTCGGACAGGTCGCCGATCGCGCCGAGGACGTCGCGAACGTCGAGGAGGAGCCGGAGGCGGTTGGCACGGACACCCTCGTCCTCCGCCATGACGAGCACCTCGTCGAAGAAGCGGTCGACCGGAGCGCCCAGCTCGCCTGCCGCGTGGATCGCGCCCGGGAAGTCTCCGATCTCGACGCAATCCGCGACGCGTGGCCCGGTGTCCGAGAGACTCGCGACGAGCGCCTGCTCGGCCGGCTCGGTGAGGAGCTCGCGGCGAACGGCCGCGCCTGCTCCATCGGCACGACCCGCGAGCCGACTCGCACGCTCGTACGCGGTGTGTGCGCTTGCGAACGCCTCGGAGTCGACCGACTGCGCGAGCGCCTCGGCGAGTCGTGCGACGGCGCCGAGCTCCTCGACGGACGACCCGCGGGCGGCGCGGACGAACTCGACCGGGGCGTCGAGCAGGCCTTCCAGACGCTCGAGCACGAAGTCGCGCACGTCTGCCGGATCGTGGGCGACCTCCGCGCCCTGGTCGGCAAGGAGCGCTGCATCGCGCCGGACGAGCGCCGCGAGATCGATCTCGAGCCCCGCCTCGACGGCCAGGCGACAGAGGCCGATGGCCGCCCGGCGCAGGCCGTGGGGGTCGCGTGAGCCGCTTGGCCGCTCGCCGACGACGAACGCGACCGTCAGATTGTCCACCTTGTCGGCGGCAGAGAGCACACGCCCAGCGGCCGTCTCGGGCAACGGGCCGCCGGCCTGCTCGGGCAGGAAGTGCTCGGCAACGGCGGCCGCGACCGCCTCGGGATGACCTGCGAGCCTCGCGTACTCGCCTCCGACGAACCCTTCGAGCTCGGGGAACTCATGGACGAGCGTCGATGCCTGGTCTGCCTTAGCCAGCCGCGCGGCCGCCCGCGAGGCCTCGCCGCCCCCGAGGGCGTCGCAGAGCTTCTGGAGGCGATGCGTCTTGTCGGCGAACGATCCGGCCCTCGCGTGGAACGTGATCCGGTCGAGCTCCTTCGCCATCGCCTCGATCCCGTGCTCGACGTCGCGGTTCCACGAGAAGGTCGCGTCGTCGAGTCGGCCCGCAAGGACGCGCTCGTTGCCAGCCCGGACGACGTCCGGATCGCCACCGTTCGCCACGAACGCGAAGCGTCCGCCGCCGAGCGGGAAGTAGCGCTGGTGTGACTGCATCGCCGTCTCGACCACGCGCTCGGGCAGCTCGAGGAAGCGCTCGTCGAAGCGGCCCTCGAGCACGAGCGGGCGCTCGACCAGGTAGACGACCTCGTCGAGCACGCCGGCCGGGTCGCGCCAGCCGCCGATCTCGTCAAGGCCCTCGACGATCAGGCGGCGCCGCTCGCCGGCGTCCGCAACGACCCCGGTATCGGCGAGAACACGTTCGTAGTCGGACGCAGATCCGACACCGACCGGACCGCCCGGGGCCGCGAAGCGATGACCCCGCGTCTCGCCGTTGGACGGGATCGCGGCTCGCCCGATGGTGATCGTCTCCTGGTCGAGCTTGGCGCAGAGCCAGCGGATCGGCCGGGCGAACCGGAGGTCCGGCCGGCCCTGGGGCCAGCGCATCGTCTTGCCTGCGCCGAGGCCGGCGGCAACCTGCCAGAGCCTCTCGCCGAGCGGCGGCGGCGACTCGCGGCCCCAGACATAACCGTCCCGCACCTCGAGCTCCGAGACGTCGAGCCCGAGCCCGCGGGCGAATCCCTCGGCCGCTCGGGTGGGTTGGCCTTCGGCGAAGGCGACTGCCTCGGCGGGGCCCCGCCGCTCGGCTCCTCGATCTGGAGGTTGGAAGTCGTCGACCAGGAACGCGATTCGCCGCGGTCCGACGAGCGCGCGGCCCGTCCCGAAGCGCGGGATCCAGCGCTCGCGAAGCTCGATCTCGGCGAACCGGCAGAAGCCGGCCGGAAGCTCCTCGCAGCCGATCTCGAAGAGAAGCGTGCTCATCCCGGCCGCTCTTGACGCGTTGATGCGGTTTCGTCACGAACCATGCAACAGACGCGCGCCTTTCGGCGATACGCTCGCGTGTGGATACGGAACCCGCCGCCAGCGGATTCCTGACTGCAAATCGCGCGAACAGCGGCGCGATTTACCCGGCGACCGCAAATCGCCTCCGACGGGAGGGTCGGTACGCCTCCGCGTCGAACCTGACGCCCGCAGTGACTTCTCATGCGATCACCGCGTCCGGCGGGGCCTCGGCTCTTTCGGCCCGGCTCTCGACGTAGGCGGTCGCCACGCGCCGCGCGAGGGCCCGGACTCGTCCGATGTACGCGGCCCGCTCGGTCACGGAGATGGCACCCCGCGCATCGAGCAGGTTGAACGCGTGCGAGCACTTCAGCACCTGGTCATAGGCGGGAAGGACAAGCCCCCTCTCGAGCAGCGACCGGCATTCGCCCTCGTGTTCGTCGAAGCGCCGCATCAGAACCTGGACCGGCGCCTCCTCGAAGTTGTACGCCGACCACTGCCGCTCGCTCTCGCGGTAGACGTCGCCCCAGGTCACGCCGGGCGCCCACTCGAGGTCGAACGCCGATTGCTTCTGCTGCAAGAACATCGAGAGCCGCTCGAGCCCGTACGTGATCTCCGCCGGAACGACCTCGACCTCGAGGCCGCCGAGCTGCTGGAAGTACGTGAACTGCGTCACTTCCATGCCATCGATCCAGACCTCCCAGCCGAGACCCCACGCACCGAGCGTCGGCCCCTCCCAGTCGTCCTCGACGAGCCGAACGTCGTGCGCCTGGAGGTCGATGCCGAGCGCTGCGAGCGAGTCGAAGTAGACGTCCAGGACGTCCTCGGGCGCGGGCTTAAGGATCACCTGGTACTGGAAGTAGTGCTGGAACCGATACGGGTTCTCGCCGTAGCGGCCGTCGCTCGGACGGATCGAGGGCTCGACGTACGCGGTCCGCCACGGCTCGGGCCCGAGGCACCGCAGGAACGTCGCGGGATTGAAGGTCCCCGCACCGACCTCCGTGTGGTATGGCTGGAGGAGGACGCACCCGCGCGCCGCCCAATAGCGCTCGAGCCCCATGATCGTCTCCTGGTAGGTCGGAGCGGCCACGCGGCCGATCCTAGGCGCGTCGGGCGAGCGTCCGCAGCCGGAAGCCCCCGTGGAACTCGTACGAGCTCTCGATCACGCGTAGCGCGTCGCGACGACCGCGGACGCCGCCGGCCGCGCCAGCCGCATCGGAGAGCGAATGCTCGAGTAGCGCGCGGATCGACTCGAATCCCTCGCCGGTGACGCCGATGGCGTCGGTCCGGCAGTCGTCGCAGACGGCGCCGCCCTCGCTCGGCGAGAACCCGACGAGCGGCCCCTCCGAGCCACACGCCGCGCAGCCGGCGAGGTGCGGCAGGTACCCGGCGACCCAGAGCAGCTTCAGCTGCAGCGAGAGCGCGAGCGGGTCGAGGGCCGGCGTCGCAGGCAGGTCCGCCGGAGCGGTCTCGTCGAGCACGTCGAGGTAGCGCGCGAGGGCGTGGAACGCGCGCGCATTCGCGTCCCCCTCGACAAAGAGTCGTAGGACGGCCTCGAGGCCGATGCAGCCGACCGCGAGGCGGTATCCATCCGTCCTGCTCAGGTCGTGCGAGCGAAGCAGATCGGCGCTCGTCACGGTGTGGAGCTCGCCGCGACCCTCGTGGAGGACGAGATCCACATGCGAGAGCGGCTCGAGTCTTGCGCCGAAGCGCGATGACGTCTTGCGCGCGCCCTTGGCGATCGCGCCGATCCGTCCACGCTCGAGCGTGAAGAGGTGGAGGATGCGATCCGACTCGCCAAAGCGGATCGAGCGGAGCACGACCGCCTCGGTCTTCCACGAGCGAGCCATCGCGGCAAGTCTAGGCACGTCTCCGGCTCGCTCCCGAAGGGGCGCGGGCACTGCGCCAGTGGTTTGTGAGCGGGTACCGTTGATCTCGAGATGGCTCGGATCCAGATGTACACGACGGCATGGTGCGGTTTCTGCGTGCGGGCGAAGGCCCTCCTCGAGCAGCGCAGGCTGCCGTACGAGGAGATTCGCGTGGACGACGACCCTGAGTTCCGGGCTCACCTCCTGGAATTGACCGGCGGCTGGACCGTCCCGCAGATCCTGATCGACGGCCGACCGATCGGCGGCTACTCCGAGCTCTGGCAGCTCGACCGCCGCGGCGCCCTCGACGACCTGGCCGCGTAGCGCCTCACCGCCGGCGCGGGCCGGGACCGCGTGGCCGACTGTCCGGCATCGAGCTCGCGCAGGTCGCGAGCGCGCCGACGCTCGGGAACGTCGAGGCGGGGCTCGTGGCCTCGCTCGCCGGCCTCCGGTTCTCCGTCGTGTCCGGCGGGATCGTGTGCATCGTCGGAACGGTCGCGGTCGCGGCGGCCGTTCCCGCCCTGCTTCGCTACGACTCCCGTCGCTCGCGGTCGAACGGCTGACAGTGCGGGCAGAACCACGTCCCACGGCCGGCCACGCGGATCTTCTCGATCGGCGTTCCGCACCGGTCGCACGGCTCCCCGGCCCGCCCGTAGACCCGGAAGGCGGACTGCATTCGGCCGCGCGCCCCGTTCGCACCTCGATAGTCGCGGAGCGTTGCGCCCTGGCGTGCGATTCCGCGGCGAAGCGCCCAGCGGACGGCGTCGCGAAGCCTCGCGACCTCGGGCATGCCGAGGGTCCGAGTCGCGCGGCGGGGATGGATCTGCGCCCGCCAGAGCGCCTCGTCCGCGTAGATGTTCCCGACGCCGGCGACGGCCTTCTGGTCGAGCAGGGCCGCTTTTACCGGAGTCCGCCGTCCAGCGAGCGCCTTGGCGAACGCCGCGGTGGTGAACGACCGCTCGAGCGGCTCGCCGCCGATCCTTGCTGCCAGATAGTCCTCGAGCTCGCCCGGCTCGAGAAGGAGCCACGTTCCGAACCGGCGCACGTCGCGATAGGCGATGTCCGACCCATCGTCTAACGTGATCGTTGCCCGCCGGTGGGGATCCGTGTCCTCGTCCACCGCTGGGTGCGCGAATCCTCCTGTCATACGCAAATGGACGAGGAGGTGGCGCCCACTCTCGAGCCGAAAAATCAGATACTTGCCCCGGCGGCGCACGTCGGCGATGCGTTCTCCCTTCAGCGCACCGGCGATGGCGTCGGGCGGCTCCGGCCTGGTCAGGCGTTCGTCCGTGATCGTAACGTGCTTGACGACGCGCCCCGCAAGCCCGGGCGCGAGCTGCGATCGGATCGTCTCGACCTCGGGGAGCTCGGGCACCGTGCCAGCGTAACGACGGGCCGTGGCCCGGCCGGCCGTGCGGGCGGCACGGGCAGACGCGATCGGTCAGCGCAGCACGAGAAGCACGATCGGGGTCGGGCGGGCGGTTCGGCCGAGAGGCATACGTCGCAGCCACACGGCCTCCTCGGCGGAGCGCTCGTCGAGAGGGCGGACCTCGGCGAGGACCGTCCTTTACCCGAACACCAGCTCGCTGAGAGTCGCCCGATCGAGGTCGGCCCCGTCGCGCTTCGCTCGGTAAGCTCGACGACGCGAATCACGCCGTCCGGGAGCGGCCGTTCACGGTGTCACGAACGGCGTCCCCGGCACGCCCCGCGGTGGAGCCTTGCCGCCGAGCCACATGCTCACGGTCGCGCCCACGTCCGCGAAGTCGCCCTCGTGGATCTGGCCGTTCGCGTTCCGTCCCTCGACGTACGCGAGGAGGAGCGCATGCTCGCGCGAGTGGTCGGTCGACGGCGTCGTCGGATCGCAGCCATGGTCCGAGGTGAGGACGAGCAGGTCGGACGGCCTGAGCGCCTCAAGCAGATCGGGCAGACGCCGATCGAAGTCCTGCAGGCAGCGGTGGAAGTTCACCGGGTCGTTCCGGTGGCCCCAGATCATGTCGGTCTCGACGAGGTTCACGAACACGAGCCCGGCGTCGAGGGTGCGCAAGAGCTCCTCGGTCACCTCCATCCCCTCGGCGTTCGACTTCGTCGGGTGCGAGTGGTCGATGTCGCAGCCCGCGAAGATGTCGTTGATCTTCCCCACGCCGTGCACCTCGGAGCCCGCGTCGCGGACGAGCGAGAGGTAGTTGGGCTGCTTCGGGCGAAGCGACCAGTCGTGCCGGTTCGCCGTCCGCGTGTAGTTCCCCGGCTCGCCCGTGAACGGCCGTGCGATCACCCGGCCCACCGCGTGCGGGCCCGTGAGGATCTCGCGCGCGATGCCGCACGCCTCGTAGAGCTCGTCGAGTGGGATTACATCCTCGTGCGCCGCGACCTGGAAGACGGAGTCCGCGGACGTGTAGACGATCCACTTCCCGGTTCGCTCCTGCTCCTCGCCGAGCTCCTGAATGATCTCCGTCCCGGACGCGGGCCTGTTTCCGAGCACGCCGCGACCCGTGCGGTGCCCGAACTCCTCGATGACGGCCGGCGGGAAGCCGTGCGGATACGTCGGCATCGCGACCGGCGTCACGATGCCCATGAGCTCCCAGTGGCCCGTGGTCGTGTCCTTGCCCTTCGAGCGCTCGACGAGCCGACCGGCAAGCGCTGGCGCGCCGGGTTGCGGCGGGCACCCCTCGAGCTCCTCGACGTTCCCGAGCCCGAGCGCCTCCATATTCGGCAAGTCGAGGCCGCCCACCGCGCGGGCGACGTTGCCGAGCGTGTCCGACCCCTCGTCGCCGTACTCGTCGGCGTCCGCCAGCTCCCCCGCCCCGACCGCGTCGAGGACGATGACGCATGCGCGGGGCACGCGGCTATTCTAGGCCCCGCATGGATATCGTCTTGGGCCTGCTCGGAATCGTCGTCTGGATCGCCGTCGTCATCTCGCTGGCGATGGGAGTCACCTGGCTCGTGGTCAAGATCAGTCCGACCGGGGACGCGGAGACACCGAAGAAGCAGGCCTAGGCCAGCTCGAGCGGGACGACGTCCTCGAGCGGGACGTAGTCCAGCTCGTGTGCCTCGGCGACCGCCTCGTACGTCACCTTTCCGTCGACGACGTTGACCCCGCACGCGAGGGCCGGGTAGCTAGCGATGGCCTCGCGGACGCCTAGGTCCGCGATCGCCTCGGCGTAGGGGAGCGTGACGTTCGTGAGCGCGTAGGTCGAGGTGATCGGCACCGCACCTGGCATGTTCGCGACGCAGTAGTGCGTGACGCCGTCGACCTCGTAGACGGGATCGGAATGCGTGGTTGGCCGTGACGTCTCGAAGCAACCGCCCTGGTCGATCGCGACGTCGCAGACGACGGTCCCGTCCTTCATCTCGCGGATCATCTCCGCGGTCACGAGCTTCGGTGCAAGCGCACCGGGGATGAGGACGGCGCCGATCACGACGTCCGCGCCGAGCACCGACTCCTCGATCAAGAGGCTCGAGGAGTACACGAGCTCGACACGGCCGGCGAGCGCCTGTTCGAGCTGGCGCAGCCGCGGGATCGACTTGTCAAGGATCCGGACGTGCGCTCCGAGACCGAGGGCGATGACGGCCGCGTTATAGCCGACCATGCCGCCCCCGATGACGACCACCGAGCCCGGCGCGACCCCGGCGACGCCCCCGAGCAGGAGGCCCCGGCCGCCCATCGGCTTCTCGAGGAAATACGAGCCCGCCTGGGCGGCGAGTCGCCCCGCGACCTCGCTCATCGGCGCGAGGAGCGGGAGTTGGCGATCGTCCGTCGCCACCGTCTCGTACGCGAGGCAGGTCGCGCCGCTCTCGACCAGCGCCTCGGTCAGCGGCTTGTCGGCCGCGAGATGAAGGTACGTGAAGAGGACGAGGCCGTCGCGGATCCGGTCGTACTCCCCCGTGATCGGCTCCTTGACCTTGAGGAGCAGGTCGGCGGTCGACCAGACGTCCTCGACGGACACGATCCGGGCTCCGACGGCCTCGTAGGCAGTGTCTGGGAACGCGCTCCCCGCTCCGGCGTTCGTCTCGACGAGGACCTCGTGGCCCCGCTCGACGAACTCACGTGCGCCGGCCGGCGTCAGCGCAACGCGGTATTCGTCCTGCTTGATCTCCTTCGCAACGCCGACGCGCATTGGCGCGCGAACGATACCGCCCGGCCATTTCGTCGCGCTGCGTCAGAGCCGCAGGGTCGCAAGCCAGAGGATGCCCGCGATCGTCTTCCCGTCCTCGAGACGAGGCGCCCACTCGACCGCCTCCGCGAGCGAAACACGAACGACCTCGATCCGCTCGTTTACCTCGGGCGCGGGCTCCCCTTCGTCGGCTCCATCCACGGCGAAGAGGTGGATCCGCTCGCGGCAGAAGCCCGGCGTCGCCCAGAAAACGGGGCCCGCTTGCCAGCGCCCGCCCTGGAGCCCGGTCTCCTCGCGGAGCTCTCGCCGCGCCGTCTGCTCGGGCTCCTCGCCTTCGTCGACGGTTCCCGCCGGAAGCTCGAGGAGCTCCTTCCGCGCCGCTTCGCGAGGCTGCCTGACCAGGACGAGCCGCCCCGCCCCGTCGACCGCGGCGATCGCGACGGAGTCCGCTCGCTCGACGATCTCGCGCTCCGCGTCGCCCCAACGCTCGACCGTGACGGCGACCATCCTCCCCTCGAACGCCTGCACGGCGTCGTCCGGCTTCATGTCCGGTTTCGCGCGGCCAGCCGCCCGGCGGCGAACGCAGCCTCGAAGAAAAGCGGATCCTCGTCCGGGCCCCGCCCCATGTGCGAGAGCGGCAGCTCCGCGCAGGCGTCCTGCCAGCCGGTCGTGTCGACTGGGACCGCTCCTTCGGGCCCGTCCGTACGGCCCGCCGGCCAGGCGTGCTCGACGTCCCCGGAGAGCCGCAGGACCGTCTCGGTGTGATGCGAGATGCCGCGGTGGCGGCTGCGGGGATCGTCCTCCGACGCGCGGATCGCGAGGATCGGGCGTCCGCCGAGGGCGCGCGCGGTCGCGATCGCCTCTGCCGCCGCGACGGCGCCGTGGCCCCAGCGGCTTCCGGTCCCGACGATGCCTGGACCGACCGCGCAGACGGCCGCGTCGTACCCCTCCGAGGCGCAGACGAGGAGTGCGGAGGGGACGCCGACGCACGCGAGATCGCCGTCGACACACGCACCGGCGGCGACCCCGATCTCCAGCCGCCCGGCCGACTTCAGGGCTCGCACTGCGTCCGAGAGCGAGACGGGAAGCGCGCCGCCTGCGAGTTGGACGTACGCGATCCGCCGGCCTCGCCCGATTCCCGCGCACACGGGCACCAGCTGGGAATGGAGCGTGCAGCAGACGACGGGGAGTCCCGACAGTCCGTCAACGAGCCCGGCGCGCTCCTCGGCGTGCACGACCGCGTGCTGGAGCGACGTGTACGGCAGCTTTATGACGTGTGCTTCCGGCTCGGCGGTGAGGGCGAGACCGCGGGTCAGGTTGACGTGGAGGACGTCGAACCCTCCGGAACCCAGACCAAGAGTGACCGCCTGGGCGTTCACGACAACGTCGTCGCCGAGAGCGACGGGGCCGGTCAGGCGCGGGTAGGCGATGCATGGGCGGCCCTCGACCTCGAGGCGCACGAGCCCGTCCGTGCGCTCCGCGATCCCCGTGACGCGGCCGCGGAGGAGCTCAAGCGGCACGCGCCACGTCCACGAGCGCAACCGTGACGTCTACCATCCGCTCGAGGTCCTCGACGGAGACGTGCTCCTCGGGGCTGTGGAAGTGCTCGACGCCGTGGGAGAGGTTCAGGCAGGCGAGCCCGCGCTCGTTGAAGACGTTCGCGTCGGCCCCGCCACCTCCGAGCGTCTCGCGGGGCTCAACGCCGACCCGCCGGAGCGCGGCGGCGGCGAGTTGTACGACGCGGTCGTCTGGCCGGAAGCGGTAGCCGCGGTACTTCTCCTCGATCATCGTCTCGACCTCGCATTCGCCGATGGCGGCAGCGAAGGCGAACGAGTCGACCATTTCGCGGACGAGACCCGCGAGCTTCCGCTCGTCGCGCGACCGGGCCTCGGCCTCGATGTGACAACGATCGCAGACGACGTTCCGCGCGGAGCCGCCCCGGATCACTCCGACGTTCGCTGTCGAGTCCTCGTCGACGCGGCCGAGACGAAGATCGCCGATCGCCCGGGCCGCAGTGAGAATGGCCGAGCGACCGTCCTCGGGGGCGATGCCCGCGTGCGCCGCGCGTCCGAGGAAGACGGCATCGATCGCGGTCGACCACGGTGCTGCGACGACGAGCTGACCGAGCGGCCCCTCCTGGTCGTAGACGAAGCCGGTCCGAGCCTCGAGCCGTGAGACATCGAACGCCTTGGCGCCCTCGAGGCCGGTCTCCTCCTTCGGGGTGAAGACCAGCTCGACCCCGGCGTGCGGCAGACCCTCCTCGACGACGCGCCGAACGCCGCCGAGCATCGCGGCGACGGCCGCCTTGTTGTCGGCCCCGAGGATCGTCGGCCTCGCGTTTCGGACGATGCCGTCCTCGACGACGGGCTCGATCGCGTCCGTCGGGGGCACGGTGTCGAGGTGCGCGCAGAGGAAGATCGCCGTGCCGCCGTCCGCGTCCGTCGGCGGGAGACGTGCGAACAAATTCCCGGCCGTGGCTCCGAGCTCGGCGCCCGCGTCGTCCTCGGACACCTCGAGCCCCAACTCGTCGAGGTACGCGGCCACCTGGTCGGCGACGGCACGCTCCTCGCCCGGCGGACTGGGCGTCGCGGCCAGGTCGCAGAAGAGGGTGACGACGTCGGGAAGCGCCACACGGCGATTCTAGGGCGGCCGGCGTCGAGATCGAGACGGGTCGCGCAACGCTCTTGGCACGTTTCGCGGAACGCACGGGCGTCTTTGGGCTGTACGCTCGACGCAGGGGGAAACCACGGGGGTGCCCCCGGGGGATACGCGGCGGCCGAGCATCGCCCGCCGCTCCGGCGCCGTTTGCGCCGCTACTCGCCGGCCGCGGCGGCGACCGGCTCGCTGGCTCTCGCCCGGGCGACGGCCGCGCCGACGAACTCGCGGAAGAGCGGCGCCGGACGGGTCGGGCGCGACTTGAACTCCGGGTGGAACTGGCTCGCGACGAACCACGGGTGATCCGGCAGCTCGATCACCTCGACGAGCCGGCCCTCCTGGTACGTGCCGGACACGACGAGCCCTGCGTCGACAATTGCCTGGCGGTAGTGGTTGTTCACCTCGTAGCGATGGCGGTGTCGCTCGTACACGACCGTGTCGCCGTACGCGGTCTGCGCCCTCGTCCCGTCGGCGAGGTCGACCGGCTGCGCGCCGAGGCGCATCGTGCCGCCGAGGTCCTCGATCTCCTTCTGCTCCGGGAGGAGATCGATGACCGGGTACGGCGTCTCCGGATCCATCTCGGTCGAGTTGGCGCCGTCGAGCCCGACGATGTGCCGCGCGAACTCGGAGATCGCGACGTGCATCCCGAGGCAGATGCCGAGGTACGGGATGCCGCGCTCGCGCGCAATGCGGCAGGCAAGGATCTTCCCCTCCCACCCGCGCGATCCGAAGCCGCCCGGGACGAGAACGCCGTGCGAGCGCTCGAGCTCCGCTGCAGTCTCCTCGGGGCTCATGCCGTCGGCGTCGACCCAGCGAACGCGAATGTTCGTCCCATGGTGGATGCCGGCGTGCTTCAGCGCCTCGCGCACCGAGAGGTACGCGTCCTGGAGTTTCACGTACTTCCCGACGAGAGCGATCTCGACCTCGCCGCTTCGCTCGCCGATCCGCGACGCGAGCTCCTCCCAGTCGCCGAGATCGGGCTCGGCGTCCCCGAGACCGAGGCGCTCGCACACGAGCGTGTCGAGCCCCTCGCCCCGGAGCCGGCTCGGGATCAGGTACACGTCGCTCACGTCCTCGTTCACGACGACGGCACGCGGCTCGACGTCGGCGAAGAGCGCGATCTTCTCGCGGATGTCGCGCGACAGCGGTTCCGCCGACCGGCACACGACGACGTCGGGGTGGATACCGATACGGCGCAGCTCGTTCACCGAGTGCTGGGTCGGCTTCGTCTTCAGCTCGCCCGCGGAGTCGATGAACGGGACGAACGTGACGTGTAGGTAGAGGACGTTCCCCGGCCCAGCCTCGCGCCGGAACTGGCGGATCGCCTCGAGGAACGGAAGCGACTCGATGTCCCCGACCGTGCCGCCGATCTCGGAGATGACGACGTCGGCGTCGCTCGACGCCGCTACACGCCGGACGCGGTCCTTGATCTCGTTGGTCACGTGCGGGATGACCTGGACGGTCGAACCCAGGTACTCGCCCTTCCGCTCCTTGCGGATGACCGAGTACCAGATGGACCCCGACGTGTGATTTGCGTTGCGAGAGAGGTTCTCGTCCACGAACCGCTCGTAGTGGCCGATGTCGAGGTCGGTCTCGGCCCCGTCTTCCGTAACGAACACCTCGCCGTGCTGGAACGGACTCATCGTCCCCGGGTCGACGTTCAGGTAGGGGTCGAACTTCTGCACCTGCACGCGCAGGCCCCGCGCCTTCAGGAGCCGACCGAGAGAGGCCGCGGTGATGCCCTTCCCGAGCGACGAGACGACGCCGCCCGTCACGAAGACGTACTTCGTCTCGCGCGCGGCCACTAGCGGCTCCGTCCGAGCCGGTCGAGCCGCGCGAGCGGCGGCGTCTGCTCGATCAGGTCACCCAGGGAACGCAGCTCGCCGAGGGCGTTGAGGGCACCGAGCACGCCGATCGCCGGCAGGAGCGTCCGTCCCCGGAGCTTCCTCACGAGGCCCAACCCTAGCACCGCCCCCAACGCATTCGAGCCTCCGTCTCCCAGCATCGCCCGCTCGCGAAGATCGTAGGGAAGGAGGCAGACAGAGGTCGCGAGGTAGCCCGCGTCGACGACGCCACCGAGCGCGAGGTCGGCAAGCAGGAACGCCTTGAGCGCACGGCCCGGCTTCGTGTCGAGGAGGTTCACGGCATTCGCGGCGAGTGCGACCGTGAGCGCGCCGCGGACCGATCGGGTCGCGGCGAGCCCGACCACCGGGATCGCAACGAGCTTCAGAACACCGGTGGTCCGCCCCGCGCCGAGATGGCCGCGCCAGCCCCGCTCCGGTCCGCTCCAAATGTCGTCAACGAGGCCGACGGCCGCGACCCCCGCGACCGTGAGCTTGACCGGCCTGGGCGCGCCGATCCCTCCGAGCGCGACCGCCGCGCCCGCGAGGGGTAGGCGCAGCCCGCGACGGTTCACGGCCAGCGGCCCGGCGGCGACGAGGGCGTCGAGGAGCTGGCGGCCGCGGTGGACGAACCCTGCCGCGTTTCGACCCGTCGCCCGGTGGTCGAGGTCGAGCTCGATCTCCTCGAGCGTGAGCTCTGCCCGGAGAGCGTCGATTGTCATCCGGATCTCGCACCCGAAGCCGGGCGCGAGGGGAAAGACGGCGCCGCGCGCCCGCTCGCTCACGAATCGCTGGCCCGAGAGCGGCTCGCGCACGCGCCGTCCCGTCCGTAGCCGGACGAGCGCGCTCGCGACGCCCTTCGCGATCCCGAACCCGCCGCCGATCCGACGCGCGAAGGCGGCGACGACGAGGTCTGCCCGCCCGTCCACCAGACGCGTCACGTCCCCGACCAGGTCCGCGTCGCAGAGGAGGAGCGGCCCAGGCGCGGCGGCGCGCTCGCCCGCGGAGAGCGCCTCGCCCTTCCCGCGTCGGCCCAGGCGGATGACGACTGCGCCCGCCTCCTCGGCGCTCTCGGCCGTGCCGTCGTCCGAGGCGCCGTCGACGACGAGGATCTCCGCAGCCGGAAAGCTCGCGCGGAGCGCGGCGACGGTCGTCGCGATTCGGTCCGCCTCGTTCCGCGCCGCGACGAGGATCGTCGGGTCGGCGCCCGGGGGCCGGGAGCTAGGGGGCACCGGCCGGCGGGAAGGACGGGATCGGCCCGTCGGTCTCGTCGCCGAACCCATAGTCGCCCGGCTCGGCGCCCTCGAGGAGGAGCGCGAGCGCGAGCCTGCCGGACGGAAAGTCGACGTCGTTCACGCTCGAGAGCCCCGCACTCCCGTACGCCTCGAGCGACGCTTGCATGCCGGAGCTTTCCGTTCTCGTGACGCCGACGGCTGGGACGCCGGCGCCCTGGAGGCCGCTGACAACGCCGTCGAAGAGCGACTCGGTCGCCTCGCGCTCGGCGCGCGTCGCGTTGCCGTCGGGCTGCCACGTTCGCGCGACGACGACGCCGTCGACGTTCCTCGTTATGCTGCCCGACTGCTCCTCGACGAGCGCACTCGAGACCTGGTTCACGACCGGGTTGTCCGCCGCACCGCCGCCGAGCTCCGCTCCGAGTCTGCGGCCGAGGTTCCCGAAGTCGTCGCCTGCGTAGTGCGTGAGCCCCTCGTGGGAGTGGAGGTAGTCGTCGAGCCCCTTCGGATCGACGGGCACGTCGAAGGCGACGAGGCGCGCCGGACCGCCCGCTCCGGCATCCTGGAGCGTGCGCGCGATTTCGCCCTGGAGGTCGTCGTCCACGGGGCCGAGGAAGACGACGGCGAATGACTCGCCGCGCAGGCGATCCTCTATGAGCGGCATGTAGGAACGCTCGACGAACGTCTCGAGCGACGCGAGCCGCGTGCGGTCGGCCTCCCCCGCATCGCGCTCGGCGGCAAGCTGCGCCCGCAGTCGATCCCGCTCGCTCGCGGCGAAGGAGCTCTCGGCGCCGCGCACCTTTCCCGAGATCGCGACGCCGAGGATGATTCCGATCGCGAGGGCGAGGAAGATGGCCGCGAGAGACGCGACGTGGTAGCGGAGGTCGAACATGCCGGCGTTTCAGAGCTCTGCAGCAGTCTGGCAGAGGTCGAAGAGGCGCCGGGCCGCCTCCCGCGGAAGGCCCTGGCCGCCTTCGGGGAGCAACCGCCACCAGGACGCCTGGACGCTGACTGTCGCCTTCGTCCGGCCCTCGGGCGCGGGCACGAGCTCGACGCCTGCTTCGAGCCGTTGCGCGACGTCGAGCCACAGGAGTGCGCGGCCGGGCTCGACGCGCCGGAGCTCGATGGTGCCCTCGCCGCCCGGGCGTCGGAGGAGCCCCGGCGCGCGGCCGCGCCGTACGCGCCAGCGAGCGCCGACCGCGAGGCCGCGGCGGTCGGGTTCGACGCCGGTATACGCCGGCCACCAGTCGGGCAGGTGGTACGGCTCGGCCACGAGCGCCCAGACGTCGGCCCGCGGAGCGAGCAGCTCACGCTCGGCCGTAACCCGCATCAGTCGAGGCCGAGCAGAGAGCGGAGCCTGGACCCGAGCAGGGAAAAGAAGTGCCGCAGCGCGGGCGAGGCCGCGATCGCCGTCGTGAGCGCGGCGATCCCCGCGAACGTGAACGCGACGAGCGGGCCGAGGCCCACGCGGGAGCCGAACAGGCGCGAGACGCCTCGCGCATCGACGAGGACGTCTCCGACCTTGAGCCGCGTGACGAACGTCGAGGACATGCCCTCGCGCTGGCGCTCGAGGAACTGCGTGAGGTTGAAGTGCGTCCCCACCGCGACGATGAGCGCGGCGCCCTTCTCGAACGCGAGCAGCATCGCGACGTCCTCGCTCGTCCCCGGCGCCGCGAGGACCGCGTAGGGGAGGCCGAGCGTCTCGAGACGCTCGGCGCCGGGCGCGTGACCGCCGCGGTAGGCGTGCACGACGAGCTCGGCCCCCGATCGGAGCGCCGCGTCCGAGACCGAGTCCATGTCGCCGACGATGACGTTTGGCTTGTGGCCGGCCTCGATCAGCCGGTCCGCCCCGCCGTCGACCCCGACCAGCACCGGCTTGAAGTCGCGGATGTAAGCGCGGACGCTCCGGAGGTCGTCGACCGCCTCGGGCGCACGCGCCGCGACGATCGCGTGGCGGTCGCGGAAGCGCGTCGCGAGCTCCGGCAGCTCGACACCTTCGGTGAGCAGGCGCCCCTCGTCCCGGAGGAAGCGCATCGTGTTCTCGGCGAACCCCTCCAGCGCTTCGGCGACCCGCCCGCGCTGGACGGCCAGGCCCTCCTCGAGCTCGCGCGCGGCGAGCTGACGTCCCGCGGCGATCCGCGTGCCGTTGCGAAAGAGGTCGGCTCCGCGGACGACGAGCGGCTCCCCTTCCCGAACGGCGTCGAAGAGGTCGGCGCCGGGGACGTCGATCAGCCGCACGCCGCCGCGGACGAGGGTCAACGGCCCGGGGTTGGGAAACCGGCCCGTCACCGACTCGGCCACGTTGAAGACGACGCGGACGCCGCTCTCGACGAGCTCCTCGGCCGAGATCCGGTCGAAGTCGCGGTGGTCGACGATGGCGATGTCGTCTGGGCCGAGCCGCTTGACGAGATGCTTCGTTCGGCGGTCGAGCTTTGCCGTGCCCCGGAACTCGATGAAGCTCATCGCAGGCCGGAGAGGAACTCGGCGCCGCCGAGCATTCGTTCGAGCTCGACCTTCCGCTCGTTGCGGTCGAGCGCCTCGATGCGCGTGTGTGTCGGGTCGCCCTGGACCTTCTCGACCCGGAAGTGCGCATCCGCCGCGCTCGCGATCTGCGGGAGATGGGTGATGGTGACGACCTGGGCGCGCGCGGCCAGCGACTGGAGCGCCGCCGCGACCGCGTGGGCCGTCCGCCCGCCGATGCCGGCGTCGATCTCGTCGAAGACGATCGTCGGCTCACCGGCCCCCGCGTGCGCGACCGTCCTGAGTGCGAGCGCGATCCGCGAGAGCTCGCCGCCCGAGGCCGTCTCCGCAACCGGCGCGAACGGCAGGCCGGCGTTCGGCCGGACGAGGAAGGCGACATCGTCCGCGCCCGACGCGCCTGCCGCACGCGGGGTTACCTCGACGCGGAACTCGCCCTCGCCCATGGCGAGACCGGCGAGCGCTGCGGCGACCTCCTCGGCGAAGCGCGGCGCCACGTCCAACCGGGCCCCCGAGAGCTCGGCGGCGAGCGCGCCCGCCTGCTCCTCCGCCTCGGCAAGCGCGCGCTCGGCCGCCGCGACCGGATCCCCGCCGACCTCGAAGCCGTCCAGCTCCGCCTGCGCCGCGGCTGCCCTCGCCAGCAGATCTGCATAGTCAGTCGCCCGGAAGCGGCGCTTGGCCTCCGCGATCCGGTCGAGCTCGCCTTCGAGCTCGTCCAGGCGGCCGGGCTCGGCGGCGAGGCCGTCGAGGTAGAGGCGGAGCGCTGAGGCCGCCTCGCGAAGCTGCACCTCCGCGGCCGCGACCTCCTCCGCGATCTCCGCGAGGTCGGGCGCGAGCGAGACGACCGACGAGAGCTCGCGTTCGGCACGCCCGGCGAGCTCGGCCGCGCCCTCACCAGCCTCGGGCGCGATCGCCTCGACGGCTCCGGCTGCGGCCGACGCCAGCTCGACGCCATGGCGGAGGCGGAGCCGCTCGGCGAGGAGCCTGTCCTCTGTCTCGACGTCGAGCCCCTCGGTCCGTGCGGACAGCTCGCGGAGCTCAGCAAGCCGGCTCTCGTGGTCGGCGGCGACGTCCGCGAGCTCGCGGTGGCGGCGTCGCGCGACGGCGAGCGAGCGCCAGGCGCGGGTGTGCTCGGCTCGCCGACGAAGCTGCTCGTCGCCGGCGTAGGCATCCAGGAGGTCGAGCTGGAAGGACGGCCGCGCGAGCCTACGCTGCTCGAACTGCCCCGACATCGCGAGCAGGCGGTCGACGAGGAGCGCGAGATCCTCGCGGGCCACGGACCGCCCCCAGGCGTAGGCCCGCGTCCGCCCGTCCGCGAAGACCCGGCGCGCCGCCACGAGCCGGTCCTCGTCCTCGGGCCGGAGGTCCGCGACGCCGGCGAGCGCGTCGTCGTCGAAGACGCCGTCGTGGAGGTCGAGCTCCGCCTCGACGTAGGCCTCGGACGCGCCCGGACCGACGTAGCCAGCATCGCCGCGCGCTCCGAGGAGGAGCCCGAGTGCCTGCGCGAAGATCGTCTTCCCGGCGCCCGTCTCCCCCGTGACCGCGTTCAGTCCGGGCCCGAGCTCGAGCTCGGCCGAGCGAATGAGGACGAAGTTCTCGATGCGAAGCGTCCGGAGCACGGCTGCGGCTAGGAGAAGACCTCGTGGTAGCGCGTGAAGAAGCTCACCTCGGGCAGGTGCGCGAGCATGCTTTTCGGCTCCCCGAGCCCGACGGAGATCGCGCCGCCCGGCTCGAGCTCCTGGCACGGTCGTCCGTCGACGAGTACCGTCACCGAGCCGCCGCGCGTCCGGTTCTCGACGTGCAGCTCGTACCCGCGCGGCACGACGACCGGGCGCGCCTCGAGGGTGTGCGGCGCGACAAACGAGATCGCCATCGCGTCGATCCCCCACATCATCACGGGCCCTCCGTTCGAGAGGTTGTACGCGGTCGACCCGGCCGGGGTCGCGCAGATGAGCCCGTCGCAGGGCTGCTCGCCGACCTCCTCGCCCGAGATCTCCCAGCGGAGCTCGGCCATGCGTCCTACACGGGAGCTCGTGACCACGACGTCGTTCACGGCCGTCTCCTCCCCCGACTCGAACCTCGCGTGCAGCGTCGCGAGCTCCGCGACCCGGAACTCGCCGGCGAACACGCGCGGGATGACCGACTCGAGGTCGGGGCCCTCGGCGCTCGTCAGGAACCCCATGCGCCCGAAGTTGAAGCCGAAGACGGGCGTCGCGCTCCCGAGCCTGGCCCGGAGCGCGTTCAGCATCGTCCCGTCGCCGCCGAGCGCGAGCGCGAGGTCGGCCTCCGCGTCGGCGTCCACGAGCTCGACGCCCGCCTCGCCCGCCGACCGCTCGAGGATCGCCATCGCGGCGTCGACCTCGAACCGATGGTTGACGGCCACGGAGGCCCGCGTCACGGCGCCGCGGCGGGCGCTTCGGCTTTCAGTGGTCGGCGACGACATGGAGGAAGAACTCCCGGTTGCCCTTCGGCCCCGGCAGCCCGGAGTCTGCCACCCCGGCGACACGTCCGCCCCACTCGGGAACCTCGGCTGCGACCTCGTCGACGATCCGGCGCCTCACCTCGGGATCGCGGACGACGCCGCACTTGGCCTCGCGGGGCCCGGCCTCGAACTGCGGTTTGACGAGCAAGAGGGCGCGCCAGCCGGGCGCCGCGCACCGAAGCGCCGGCGGAAACGCCTTCGTAACGCCGATGAACGAGACGTCGCAGGTGAGGAACGTGGGCGCGAACGGCAGCTCGTCGCAGCGGAGGTGCCGGACGTTCGTCCGCTCGAGCACGATCACGCGCGGGTCCTCGCGCAGCCTCGGATGCAGCTGGCCGTACCCCACGTCGAGCGCGCAGACGCGCGCCGCGCCTGCCTGCAGGAGGCAGTCCGCGAAGCCGCCCGTGGACGCGCCGATGTCAAGGCAGTCCTCGTCCTCGACCACGATTCCGAACGCCTCGAGCGCATTCGCGAGCTTCTCGCCGCCGCGCGAGACGAACCGGGGCGGCTGTGTCACGGCGAGCTCGGCGTCCTCCTCCACTGCCGTCCCCGCCTTCTCGAACCCGGGGACGCACCCGGCGAGGACGAGCGCCTGAGCCTGCGCGCGGCTCTCCGCGAGGCCGCGCTCGACGAGCAGCACGTCGAGGCGCTTCTTCACGCCCTGAGGCTAGCGCGCGCCGCGTGCGCAGTTCGTGCCGATTCTCCGCCGCGTCAGGCGCGCCGCTCGCGGATCGCGGCAACGATCTCGGCCAGCACGGACGTGTCGCCGGGAAGCGTATCGAGGCACGCGTTGACCCGGACGCGAGCATCGTCCGCGAGCTCGCGGGCGCGTTCCAGGCCGTGCAGCGAGACGTACGTCACCTTGCCGGCGGCCTCGTCCTTCCCCGGCGTCTTGCCGAGCTCCTCGGCCGTGCCGCTCGCGTCGAGGATGTCGTCGACGATCTGGAAGAGGAGCCCGATCTCGTCGCCGAAGGCCGACCAGCGGGCGCGCTCGTCGGGCCCGAGCTCCGCGACGGCCGTCGCGCAGAGCACGCATGCACGGAGAAGACGTCCCGTCTTCAGCTCGTGCAACCGCCGGAGGCCCTCGCGGTCGAGGTTGCCGTTCGTCGTGACGTCGACGTACTGGCCGCCGATCATGCCGAGGGTCGCGTCGGCCAGCTCGCGCGCGACATCCGAGGTCGGGTAGCGGAGCGCGAGGCGGAACGCCTCAGTCAGGAGAGCGTCGCCTGCGAGGATCGCGACGTCCTCGCCGAAGCGGACATGCGCGCTCGGCTGGCCGCGGCGCAGGTCGTCGTCGTCGAGCGCGGGCAGGTCGTCGTGGACGAGGCTGAACGTGTGCACGAGCTCGAGGGAGCAGGCGGCCGGCAGCACGTCCGTCGGGTCGCGGCCGAGCACCTCGCCCGTCGCGAGGCAGAGGACGGGACGGATCCGTTTCCCGCCGCCGAGAAGCGAGTAGCGGAGAGCCTCCTCGAGGCGCCCGAGCTCGCCTGCGAAGGGCAGCTCGCCGAGGAAGTCCTCGACGAGACCGCGGAGCTCATCAGGACGGCGCATCGGCTCCCTCGCGCCGGGCGCGGTCTATCTCGGCCTGCACCTCGCGCGCCAGCTCGGCCATCTGGCCGAGGCGCTCGACGGCCGCGTCGGCGTCGTCGGAGGACTCGAGCTCGCCGAGCGTCGCCTCGAGCCGCGCGAGGAGCTGCTGCAGGCGATCGACGGACTCGGGCGCGCTCACGCGGCATCCCTCTCGCGGACGAGCCGACCCAGGATGCCGTTCACGAGCTTCGCGGCATCGGGCGAGGCGAAGCGCTTCGCGAGGTGGACCGCCTCGTCGATCGCCACCTCCGTGGGCACCTCCGCCCGGTCGAGCTCCACGATTCCGAGCCGGAGGATGTTCCGCTCGAGCGCACCGAGCCGGTCGGCGGGCCAGTCGCGCGACAGCTCCGAGATCCGGCCGTCGAGCTCGCCCGCCCGCTCCGAACCCTCGACCGCGAGCGACTGGGCGAAGGAGTCGATGTCGCCCTCCCAGAGCGACGCGAGCGGTTCGCCCGTCACGTCCCACTGGTAGAGGACGAAGAGCGCCGTCCGGCGGGCTTCGCGGCGGCCCTGGCTCATGTGGGGACGGGCGCGAGCGCCGCGAGCTCGTCCTCGGCCTCCGCGAGGAAGCCGGTCGTGTACTGCCCGGAGGCGAAGCTCTCGTGTCGCATGACGTCCATGGCCAGCTCGCGCGTCGTCGGGACTCCTTCGACCTCCAATTCTTGCAACGCCCGCAGCATGCGCCCCACGGCGGCCGGACGATCTTCCGCCCAGACGATGATCTTCCCGACGAGGGAGTCGTAGAACGGTGGGATCGTGTACCCCTCGTAGGCATGCGTGTCGACGCGCACGCCCGGGCCGAGCGGCGGCCGAAACCGCGTGAGCGTGCCGGGCGCCGGCAGAAAGCCGCGGGCGGGATCCTCGGCGTTCAGCCGCACCTCGATCGCATGCCCGCGAAGCTCCGAGCTGCTGATCGCCGGGAGCCCCTCGCCCGCCGCAACGCGAAGCTGGGCCCTGGCGAGGTCGACGCCGGTGAGGAGCTCGGTGACCGGGTGCTCGACCTGGAGGCGCGTGTTCATCTCGATGAAGTAGAAGCCCTCGTCCGTGAGCAGGAACTCGAGCGTGCCCGCGCCCCGGTAGCGGAGCGTCTCGCACGCGCGCGCGGCCGCCGCCTCCATCTCGGCACGTAGGCCTGCGTCGACTGCGGGCGAAGGCGCCTCCTCGACGAGCTTCTGGTGCCGGCGCTGGACGGAGCAGTCGCGCTCGCCGAGCGTGAGGACGCCGCCCTCGCCGTCCCCGAGCACCTGGATCTCGACGTGGCGAGCGTCCTCGAGGGCCTTCTCGACATACATGCCGCCGTGCCCGAACGACGCCTCCGCCTCGGCCACGGCCATCCCGAACGCGTCCGCCAGCTCGTCAGCGTGGTTGACGAGGCGTATCCCTTTCCCGCCGCCGCCGGCGGAGGCCTTCAGGAGCAGCGGGAGCCCGATCTCGTCCGCGAGGTCGCGTGCGTCCTCGAGCGAGGCCTCACCCACGGATCCGGGCACGACGGGGACGCCGGCCTCGCGCATCGTCGCCTTCGCACGCACCTTGTCGCCCATGACCTCGATCGACTCCGGCCGCGGGCCGACGAACGCGAGCTCGGAGTCCTCGCAGGCGCGGGCGAACTCGGCGTTCTCCGCCAGGAAGCCCCAGCCGGGGTGGACGGCCTCGCAAGCGGTCGTCTCGGCCGCCGCCACGAGAGCAGGGATGTTGAGGTAGCTCTGCGCAGCGGCCGGCGGACCGATCTGGACGGCACGGTCGGCGAGCTCGGCGTGCATCGAGTCGCGGTCGGCGGTCGAGTAGACGGCGACGGACTCGATCCCGAGTTCGCGGCAGGCGCGTGCGATGCGCACAGCGACCTCGCCGCGGTTCGCGATCAGGACGCGGTCGAACACCACGCACCCTCTGCGCCTCGAGCACGCTCCTGACGCTTCCGCTCGCCTTTCGCCACATCCCGCGCGCCACGCGTGACGATCTCGGCGATACGCTCACGCTCAGGGGGAAACCACGAGGGGGTCCCCCGGGGGAACGCAGAGAGCCGCCCGCCGCGGCCGGTCGCCATGAGCTGGCGCGCGCCGCACGCCTCGCCGGGTGCGAGCGCCACTACAGCGCGTCCAGCGGCCGAGCGTTCAGCGCCTCGAGCTCGAAGAGCAGGTCGCCGTACTGGACGGGCTCGGCGTTCTCGACGCAGATCCGGCGGACGCGGCCTTCGCGATCGGCCTTCACCTCGTTCATGAGCTTCATCGCCTCGAGGATGCAGAGTGTCTGCCCGGCGACGACCACGTCGCCCTCCTCCACGAACGGAGGCGCGCCGGGAGACGGCGCTCGGTAGAACGTGCCGACCATCGGCGACTCGATCCGGAAAACCTCGTCCGGCATGGGCTCGACCGGCGTCTCGTCAGGCGTGGGCACGGCGGCGAGCGGCGTCGCGGTCGTCGCCACGGGCTCCTCGATCGTCTCCGCGCGGCGGACCGTGATCCGGGTCTCGCCCTCCTCGATCGTCACCTCGCCGATGCCCATCTCCTGCACGACGCGAATCAGCTCGCGGAGCCGCTCCGTGTCGCCGCGCTCGAGCCCCGCGCCCTCGGGAGCGTCCCGGCGCCCGCGCGAGCGGAGCGACGTCAGGAGCGGCTCGGCCCCCTCCCCGAACAGCGCGAGCAGGAGAAGCTCCTCCTCGCTCGTGGCGAGACCGCCGGCCGCGTCGCGCAGCGCGTCGAGCCGCACCGCGTCCTCGCTCGGGCGTCCGTCCTCGATCAGTTCGACGGCGCGGCGGACGAGCGGCTCGACTTCGCCGGGCGGGCGGCCGTAGCGGCCGTTCACGAGGTCGCGGAGCTCGTCCACGACGAGCGTCCAACGCTGCGCCGAGAGCACATGGATCGTCGCCTGTGACCCGAGAACCTGGCCGATCGGCGACGCGAGCGGCGGCCAGCCGACCTCGCTCCGAATGCGCGCCATCTCCTCGAGCACGTCGTCCAGGCGGTCGGCGAAGCCCTGCGCGCGGAGCCTCGCGTCCAGCTCGGCCACGAGCCCGGCCGGAAGCTCGTGCTCGGCCGCGCGGACCGCGACGCGCGGCGAGAGCGGCGCCACCGGTTCCTCCCCGAGCGACGCGTCGACGAGCTCGCAGGCGCGCCAGAGGACCCCGAGATCGATGCCGGTGTCGAAGCCAACGCCCGAGAGGGCCTTCGCCGCCGCCTCGGCCGACACGCGGTGGATTGAGAGCGCGACCGGATAGATAGCGCAGGCAATGAAGTCGGCCCCCGCACGCGCCGCCTCCATGGACGCCGCGAGCGCCGCGCCCGCCGTGCCCTGGCAGTAGAGGCCGACCGGGAGGCCGCAGGCCTCGCTCACGGCCTCGACGAGCTCGCGCGTCCGCGCCGGGTCGATCGACCCGGCCGGGTCGTGGACGAGAATGCGAGCGGCACCGAGCTCGACGACCTGAGCGGCACGCTCGAGGATCGCGTCCGTCTCGCCGGCGGGCCCCGGGCTCAGCACGAGGCCGACGGCGAGCTCGCTCCCGGTCTCGTTGACCGCCTGGGCCGCGTCCTTAAGGTTCTCGAGGTCGTTGAGCGGGTCGTGGATTCGGAAGGTCGAGATCCCACTCTCGGCGGCGCTCCGGACGAACCGCTGCACGAGGTCGCGCGAGAGCGGCCGCGATCCGACGAGGAACCGGCCCCGGAGCGCCATCCCGAGCGGCGTCTCGCACCGCGCACGGATCGCCCGGATCCGCTCCCAGGGGCTCTCGACCGCCCGGCGGACGAGCGCGTCGAAGCAGCCGCCGCCCGAGACCTCGAGGTACGCGAACCCGGCGCCGTCGAGGATGTCGGCCAGCTGCAGGAGCCGCGACGTCTCGATCCGGCCGGCCAACGGTTCCTGGGACAGGAGCCGGATGGACGTGTCGACGAGCCTCGGCACGGGCGCTCAGGCGCGGGACATGTACCGGCGCTCACGCGTGTCGACCTTGATCCGGTCGCCGGTGTTGACGAAGAGCGGCACCTGCACGATCGCGCCGGTCTCGAGCGTCGCCGGCTTCGTCACGTTCGAGACGGTGTCGCCCTTGACGCCGGGCTCGGTCTGGACGACCGACAGCTCGACCGACGCAGGAAGCTGAATGCCCGCCGGGCGGCCGTCGACCGTCAGCAGCTGGATGCTTGCGGAGGGCTGGAGGAACGCGAGCTCATCCTCGACGTCCGAGCGCGGGAGCTGCATCTGGTCGTACGTCTGCTCGTCCATGAACACGACCTCGTCGCCCGCGTCGTAGAGGTACTGGACGTTCTTCGTCTCGGTGTGGACGCGCGGCATCTTCTCGCCGGCGCGGAACGTCCGGTCGACGACGGCGCCCGACTCGAGGTTCTTGAGCTTCGTCCGCACGAA
>Ga0126313_10000099_pt1 | contig 35892 bp, 38 predicted proteins | sample Plot105A_FD_89954 | JGI IMG/M metagenome (GOLD analysis project Ga0126313, IMG submission 89954) | Serpentine soil microbial communities from UC McLaughlin Reserve, CA, USA - Plot105A | ecosystem: Environmental > Terrestrial > Soil > Grasslands | place: USA: UC McLaughlin Reserve, Lake County...
AAGCTATGACGACCGCTGGCTGGACCGCATCGCCAGGACCTTCACGTCCTCGCGCGCGAGCGGGTCTTCTCGCAGCTCGACTTCCACCAGGACATGTACAACGAGCGCTTTCAGGGCGAGGGGCTCTCGGACTGGGCGGTGCAGGACGACAGCCTGCCGGCGGAGCCGAGGCCCGGCTTCTTAGGGAACTACGTCGGAATGCCGGCATTGGGGCGTGCGTTCGACCACTTCTGGGCGAACGAGGCGGCCGACGGTGCGCGTCCTGCGCCGGTAGGGTCCCGCCGGCTTGGGGCTCGGGAGCTTCATCTCCGTCGGCCGTTCCCTGGACACCGCACTCGAGCGGGTGGAGCTTGCCGAGCGGCTGGGCTACGAGGCGGTGTACGTGACCCACCTCGCGGCCCGCGACTCGCTCACCACTCTCATGGCGTACGCGTCGCGCACGGAACGGGTCCGGCTGGGTACCGGAGTGATGCCGATCTACTCCCGCAAGGCCGCCACGACCGCGATGTCGGCGGCAACCGTCGACGAGTTCTCGGACCACCGCCTCGTGCTCGGGCTCGGCGTCTCGCACCGGCCGGTCGTACAGGCCTGGTTCGACGAGAAGATCGAGAAGCCCGTTCGCGAGATGCGGCAGTACGTGGGTATCGTCCGTTCGATCCTGCGCGGCGAGAACCCGCCCGAAGGCGGGCGCTTCCGCTCCAGCTTCCACTTCATGGGGTACGAGGCCCGAGCCGACCTGCCAATCTACATCGGGGGGCTGTCGCCTGGAATGCTGCGCCTCGCCGGCGAGATCGCCGATGGGGTCGTGCTGTGGCTGTGCGTTCCGAGCTACGTCGAGGAAGTGGTCGTCCCGACCGTGGCGGAGGGTCGCGAGCGGGCGGGGAAGGGAGTCGAGGGGTTCGACATCGTCGCGGCCGTGCCGGCGGCGGTCACGGGCGAGCGGGACGAGGCCCGCGACAAGCTGCGCCGCAACCTGATCCCCTATTTCCACCTCCCCTTCTACAGGGCGATGATCGAGCGCGCGGGCTTTGGCGACGACGTGGCCGCCGCGGACGAGGGGAAGCCGGTCTCCGACCGCTTCCTGGGCGCCCTCGCCGCGATCGGGGACCGCGAGGACGCGACCGCGTCGGTCCGGCGCTATCGGGAGGCGGGCGCGACCTCGCCCTGCGTGGGGGCGGTGCCCCGCACGGACTTCGACGCGACGCTCGAGGCGCTCGCGGGAGCGCTCGCCTGACCTCGCGCAGTCATCGGAGCATAATTGAGGCATGGAAGGCTCAGCACCGGATTCCGTTGGTACGCAATCGAGCTGGCTTCGCTGCTACCGCTGCTGGTCGCAGAACCTGGAGGTCCAGCTCCATTACGAGGGGATTCTCAAGGTCGACGCCGCAACGGGCGAGGCCGTGGACCCCGTGGAGGAGGTCCAGGAGGCGGTGGTGCAGTGCCTCGACTGCCTCCACGACCAGCCCCACCTGAGCCTCACCCTCTACGAGGAGAACGGCCGCCGGGTGAGCCGCGTCGAGGCGGTGGAGGATCGCTGGGAGCGGATGGTCACCGGCTCGCCGTTCGTGGCCTCGTGCATGGTCACGGTCGACGCCGACCAGGTGGAGACCTGCTCGGGGCCCGAGGCCGCCGATTCGCTGGCCTTCGGCGCCTTCGGCGACCACGGGACCCGCGAGTTCTTCACACACGTGCGCTTCCATAAGCACGAGGAGGACCGGATCGTGATCCACATGCTGGTCGAGCTCTACGCCCGCAGCGCCGAGGAAGCCACGGACGTCCTCGAGGACGCGTCGCGCGGGACCCTGACTATCACCTCCCTGGCGGAGGAGGACCGCCCGCCGGCCTCGGACGCGGACGAGCAGCACTAGCGGCCGTCTGTCGGCGCCGCTGCTGCACGACGCGGCGACCTGGTCGACCTAGCCATCTGTCACGGTCAAGCTCGACCACGCCCGTTACTGGCCGAGCTGAACGACCTGGCGGGCCGCCAGGTCGGCGATCTGCTCCTCCGTGCGGCCCAGCTCGCGGAGCACCTCGGCGGTGTGCTGGCCAAGGAGCGGCGGCGGCGCAGGGGGCGCGGTCGACGCCCAGATCGGCGAGGCCACCAGGTCGAGGTCGCCAACCGTCGGGTGCTCCACGCTGACGGTGGCCGGGCGGCCGGCCTCGGCCGCCGCGGCCAGGGCCTCTGGGATGCTCCGCACCTTGCCTACCGGGACGCCCGCCTCGTCCAGGGCCGCGACCCAGTCCTCGGCTCCGCGCCCCGCGAAGGCCCGCTCCAGCTCGGGGATCAGCTCGGCCCGGTGCTCCACGCGCCTCGCGTTGGTGCGAAAACGGTCGTCGTCGGCGAGCTCGGGCCGCCCGATCGCGCCGCAAAGCGCCCGGAACAGCCCGTCGTTGGCGGCCGCGACCGCGATCCGGCCGGATGCCGTGGCGAAGTCCTGGTAGGGCACGATGTTGGGGTGGGCGTTTCCGTGCCGCTCAGGCTCCACTCCGGTGACCAGCGCGTTCTGCGCGACGTTCACGAGCCCGGCCAGGCCCGCGTCGAGCAAGGGGACCTCTATCCGCCGACCCCCCTCGCCGCGCAGCGCGGCCAGCACCGCGACAGCCGCATGCAGCGCGGCGAGCACGTCTACGAGTGCCACGCCGACCTTGTGCGGCGGGCCCTCTCGTGGACCCGTGATCGACATCAGGCCGGTTTCGGCCTGCGCGATGAAGTCGTAGCCGGGCCGGTCCGGCGGCCGCCGCTCGGAGCCGAAGCCGGTGATCGAGCAGTACACGACTCCGGGGTTGCGCTCGGCGACCTGCTCGTAGCCCACGCTCAGCCGCTCGGCGCCGCCGACCTTGAAGTTCTCGACCACCACGTCCGCCCGCGCGCAGAGCTCGAGGGCAAGCGCACGTCCGTCGGGGCCGCCGAGGTCGATCGCACAGCTCCGCTTGCTGCGGTTGACCGAGAGGTAGTAGGCCGCCTCTCCCGCCGCGAAGGGCGGCCCCCAGGAGCGCGTCTCGTCCCCCTCCCCCGGGCGCTCGACCTTGACCACGTCCGCTCCGAGGTCGGCGAGCACCATCGTGCAGTACGGCCCCGCAAGCACGCGCGACAAGTCGATCACGCGAAGGCCGTCGAGGGGTGCCGCCTGGTCCGGCATCGCCGGGGATGCTGACAGGGGCTGAGCTCGCCGTGCGGTCCCTGGAGGAGGAGGGAGTCGAGGTCGCGTTCGGGTTGCCAGGCGTGCACAACCTCGACCTGTGGCGGGCGGTCGGCGCGTCGGGGATCCGGCTGGTCGGGGTGAGGCACGAGCAGACCGCCGCCTACGCAGCCGACGGCTACGCGCGCGCGAGCGGCCGGCTCGGCGTGGCGTTGACCACGACCGGGCCCGGCGCCGCCAACACCCTGGCCGCGGTGGGCGAGGCGTGGGCCTCGCGCCAGCCGGTGCTGGTGATCGCCACCGACGTACCAAGCTCCGTGCGCCGCCACGGCGTCTGGCGCGGGTCGCTCCACGAGGCGACCGACCAAGCGGCGATGTTCCGGCCCGTGGTGAAGGGCGCGCTCAGGGTGCGGACGGCCGCCTCGCTGGGCGCCGCCGTCACGGAGTCGGCTCGTCTGGCCCTGGCTCCGCCAAGCCGCCCCGTCTATCTGGAGATCCCCACCGACCTGCTGTCGGTCGAGGTCGGCGAGGCCGCTCCGGCGCCGGAGCCCCGGCCCCGGGCGGGACCCCTCGCCCACGACCGCCTCGTCCAGGCTGCCGACCGGTTCGCGCCCTCGCGTCGCCCCCTCGTGTGGGCCGGGGGCGGCGCGCTCCAGGCCGGGGCGGGCGAGGCGGTGGCCAGGCTGGCCGAGCGGCTCGTAGCGCCCGTGATCACGACCTACTCGGCGCGCGGACTGCTCGCCCCCGACCACCCCTGCCTGGTGAACGCCCCACCGCACGTCCCGGAGGTGGGCGCGCTGTGGGACGAGGCCGACCTGGTGGTCGCCATCGGCACCGACTTCGACGGGCCGATGACCCAGAACTGGGCCATGCCCCAGCCACCCCACCTGATCGCGGTGAACGTCGACGCCGAGGACGCCGCGAAGGCCTACCTGCCCGACCTGACCCTCGAGGCCGACGCCCGCGAGGCCGCCGAGCTCCTGGCGCACAGGATCGAGCCGCGGGGCGGCCTGGAGGCCCTCTCCCGCCGGCTGCGCGAGCTCGACGCCGCGGTTCGGCGTGAGATCGCGAGCAGCGATCCCGAGGCCACTGAGTTCCTCGACTCGTTCGCCGGCGCGCTGCCCGACGAGGCGCTCGTCGTCTGCGACATGTGCATCCCCGGCTACTGGCTCGGAGGCTTCCACCGCCCCCCGGCTCCGCGCAAGCTCGCCTACCCGCTCGGCTGGGGCACGCTCGGCTGCGCCTTCCCGCAGGCGATCGGAGCGGCGCTGGCGGATGCCGGACCGGTGGTCAGCGTCTCGGGCGACGGCGGCTTCCTGTACGCGGCGGGCGAGCTGGCCGCCGCCGCGCAGGAGGCGATCCCGCTCACCGCGGTGATCGTGGACGACGGCGGCTACGGGATGCTGCGCTTCGACCAGGACCGCCGCGGTCTCCCGCGCGAGGGCGTGGACCTGCATACGCCCGACTTCGCCGCGCTCGCCTCGAGCTTTGGGGTGCGCTGCTTCACGGTGGAGGGGCTGGGCGCGGACTTCGCCGCGGCCCTGTCCCGGCAGGTGGCATCCGACGACCCGAGCGTGCTGGTCGCCAAGGCCGCGCTCGCGCCGCCGCCGAACGTGTCGCCTCGCTGGTACCGGCGCGCCTCCGGATAGGCCTTCCGGCAGCGACGATCGAGCCCGGCGGCGGCCGCAGGCTCGCCTACGGCGATTACGGAGATCCCGGCGCCGGACGCTCCCAATCCAGCCGATAGCCGAGGTCGGCCTCGAGCTCGGCGACGTCCATCTGGGCCTTCTGAAGCTTGCCGGAGTAGTCCCAGTTGAGCGCCTGCCAGCGGGTGAACTGGTCCAGCACCCAGATCCCGGACAGGCGGCTGCCGTTTCCGGACTTGCCGTTCCCGCCGAACGGCAGGTGGGCCTCGGCGCCCGAGGTCGAGTTGTTCACCGACACCATGCCGGCGCTTACGCGCTCCCGAAAGCGGAACGCGTGCTTGGGGCTGCTCGTGTAGATCGACGCCGACAGGCCGTATCCGTGTCCATTGGCGAGCTCGATGCCCTCGTCGAGGCTTCCGACGCTCGCGACGCCGACGATCGGGCCGAAGGTCTCGGTCGAGTAGAGATCGTCATCGGCCATGACGCCGTCGACGATCGTGGGGTGGCAGTAGAGCCCGGCCTCGGGATCTCCGAGGAAGCCCTTGCGGGGGTTCGCGGCGGTGATCCTGCCGGTCCCGGTGGAGCCCGAGACCGTGTGGTGGTCGCGGATCAAATCGAGCCAGCCGAGGAACCGCTCGTGGAAGCGCTCGTGGATCATCGGCCCGTAGAGGACCTCGCGCATCGGATCGCCCACGGGCGCCTCCTCCACGGCCCGAGTGAAACGCGCGAGGAACTCGTCGTGCACGGACTCGTGCACGATCGCCGTGCCCAGCGATGTGCAGCGCTGGCCCGCCGTGCCAAACCCCGAGAACAGCGCCCCCTCCACGGCCAGGTCGAGCTCCGCCTCGGGCATGACGACCAGCGGGTTCTTTCCCCCGAGCTCCAGGCAGGGTGACTGGAGGTGGCGCCCGCAGAGGGCACCGATCTCGCGGCCCACGGCGGAGGAGCCGGTGAAGCCGACCTTGTCGAGCACGCCCTCCTCGAGCGCGCGCTCGAGGCCGCCGAAGGTGGTCTCGCCGTCCGCCTGGACGAGCCCGAGCACGCCCTCCGGGACGCCGGCCGCGTGGAACAGGCTCGTGAGGGCCTCGCCGAGCGCCGGTGCGTAGTCGGCGGGCTTCCAAACGACCGCGTTGCCGCAGAGGATCGCCGGCACGAGATACCAGGAGGGGACGGCGACCGGGAAGTTGCCCGCGGTGATCACAGCCACGACCCCCACCGGCGTACGGAACGTGAAGAGCTGCTTGTCCGGCATCTCCGACGGCACCGTCTGCCCGTACAGCCGTCTGCCCTCGGAGAGGAAGAAGTCGCACGTGTCGACCACCTCCTGCACCTCCCCCAGCGACTCCGAGTAGGGCTTGCCGATCTCGCGCGTGACCAGCCTGGACAGCGCCTCCTTGTTCTGCTCGACGAGCCGACCGAGGTTCTTGATCACCCCGCCACGCACCGGCGCTGGCACGCTCTCCCACTCGTGCTGCGCGGCCCGCGCGGCGCGGCAGGCCTCCGTGAAGCCCTCGGGGTCGGAAAGCGGAACCTCGGCTACGAGGTCGTCTAGGTGTGCCGGGTTGCGGGACTCGATGCGCCGCCGGGTCTCCGCGACGGTGGCCATCCCCGTAGCGTACTCAGCGCGAGCCTAGCCGCTCCTCGAGCGCCGCGAGCTGCCTGCGCAGCTGCTGCGGTAGCCGCTCCCCGAAGCGCGCGAGGTGCTGGTGGATCGACGGGAGCTCGTTCCTCCACTCCTCGGGATCGACCCTGAGCAGCCGGGCCATGTCCTCCTCGCTCACGTCGAGCCCGTCGGTGTCGATCGCGTCCGTGGTAGGGACGAGACCGATGGGAGTGTCCTCCGCCGGGGCCTGGTCGTCGCAGCGGCGGAACACCCAGGCGAGCACGCGGCTGTTCTCGCCGAATCCCGGCCAGAGGAACCCCTCACCGCCGTCCTTGCGGAACCAGTTCACGTAGAAGATCCTCGGCAGCTTCGACTCCTCGGCCTGCTCGCCGATCGCCAGCCAGTGTCCGAAGTAGTCGGCCATGTGGTAGCCGCAGAACGGCAGCATCGCGAACGGGTCGTGGCGGAGCTCGCCGACGTTGCCCGCCGCGGCCGCCGTCTTCTCGGACGACATGATCGCCCCCATGAACACGCCGTGCTCCCAGTCGAACGCCTGGCGCACGAGGGGCACCACCCTGGCGCGCCGGCCGCCGAAGAGGAACGCGTCGATCGGCACCCCCGCTGGATCCTCCCACTCCGGGGCGATGGACGGACACTGTGCCGCCGGCGTCGTGAAGCGCGCGTTGGGATGGGCCGCCGTCCGATCGGAGTCCGGCGTCCAGTCCTCGCCGCGCCAGTCGATGGCGTGCGGCGGCGGCTCGCTCATACCCTCCCACCACACGTCGCCGTCGTCGGTGCGAGCGCAGTTGGTGAAGATCGAGTTCTCGCGCACTGTGGCCATTGCGTTCGTGTTCGTCTTCTCGCTCGTGCCGGGCGCCACGCCGAAGAAGCCGGCCTCCGGGTTGATCGCATAGAGGCGGCCGTCAGGGCCGAACTTCATCCAGGCGATGTCGTCGCCGATCGTCTCGATCTTCCAGCCCTCGAGGGTGGGAATCAGCATCGCCAGGTTCGTCTTGCCGCACGCCGACGGAAAGGCGCCGGCGATGTGCTTCACATCGCCCTCCGGTGAGGTGACCTTGAGGATCAGCATGTGCTCGGCGAGCCAACCCTCGTCACGCGCCATCACCGAGGCGATCCGCAGTGCGAAGCACTTCTTGCCGAGCAGGGCATTGCCTCCGTAGCCGGAGCCGTAGGACCAGATCTCGCGCGTCTCAGGGTAATGAACGATCCATTTGTTCTCGGAGTCCGCGGGCCATGGCACCTCCGCGCGGCCGTCCACGAGTGGATAGCCGACCGAGTGCAGGCAGGGCACGAACTGCCCATCCGCCCCGAGCACCTCGAGGGCGCCGGTGCCCATCCGGGTCATGATCCGCATCGACGCCGCGACGTAGCCGGAGTCCGTGAGCTGAACCCCGACGTGAGCGATGGGCGAGCCCAGCGGGCCCATCGAGAACGGCACCACGTACATCGTCCGGCCACGCATCGAGCCGCGGAACAGCCCGGTCAGGGTCTCCTGCATCTGGCCCGGGTCGCGCCAGTTGTTGTTGGGGCCCGCCTGGTCCTGTTTCTCGGAGCAGATGAAGGTGCGGTCCTCGACCCGCGCCACGTCGCTCGGATCCGAGCGCGCGAGGTAGGAATTAGGGCGCCTTCCGGCCGACAGCCGCTCGACCGTGCCCGCCTCGACGAGCTCGGCACACAGGCGGTCGTACTCCTCTGCCGATCCGTCGCACCAGTGGATGGAGTCAGGCTTGGTGAGCTCGGCCACCTCCTCCACCCAGCGAAGCAGATTCGCGTTGGTGGTCGGGGCGGTAGCGGTCGTCTGCTCTGCCATGTCTGAAGTCAGGTGCTCCTCGTTCGGGTTCCGGAACGCGGGCGCAAAGGCTACCCGGCCGTTCCCGCAGGCCGCCTCCTAGACTGGGGCGGCATGCGGGCGGTGCTCCGCTTCGTAGCCTCCGTTCTGATGGTGAGCGGAGCCCTGCTGATCGTCGACGCCGGGCTGACGATCGCCTGGCAGGAGCCCGTCTCCGCCTTCCTCCAGAACCGCCAGCAGGCCAAGCTCGAGGACCAGCTCATGCATCTGCCTGCGCGGCTGCACAGGCAGAGCCTCTTCAAGCCGCTGAAGGGCGATGCGATCGGCGAGATCGAGCTCCCGGCCATCCACAAGAACGCCTTCCTGGTCCAGGGGACGGACACCGCCTCCCTGCGCAAAGGCCCGGGCCACTACCCCGACACACCCCTTCCCGGGAAGCGCGGCACCGTCGCCATAGCCGGCCACCGCACCACCCATGGCGCGCCTTTCCGCCACGTAGACGACCTGAAACGCGGCAACAGGGTCGTGCTCGCCATGCCGTATGGGAGCTTCGTCTACAAGGTTCAGGGGACCCGGATCGTCGGCCCCAAAGCGATCTGGATCAAGCGCAGGGTTGGCTACAACCGGCTCGTGCTGACGGCCTGCCACCCGCTCTACAGCGCGGCGCGGAGGGTCGTGGTCTTTGCGCGTTTCGTGCGTCGGGAGCGCGCCAGGGTGGTCCGCTGAAGCACGGTGACGGGACCGCTCCGTTCTCGACCTGGGACTCGTCGCGAGACTCGAAGAAGAGAACCAGGACGACCAGCAGCGCGATCGAGACCGCGAGCACGGCCAGCCAGTAGAGGACCTTGCCGAGAAGCCGCACGGACGTACGGCAGTCAGGAGGCGTCCGGCCTGCGGGGCACCAGCACCGACCGCTTGAACTCCGCGACGAGCGTCCCGTCCTGCTTGTAGACGCGGGTGTGCACGCGCACCACGCCGCGATCCGCCTTCGACTGCGAGGGCTTGAGGTCCAGTACCTCGGACTCCGCGAACAGCGTATCCCCGTGAAAGACCGGCGCGGGATGCGAGAGTTCCTCCGTCGCGAGGTTCGCAATCGCCTTTCCGGAGACGTCCGGCACTGACATGCCGAGGGCCAGCGCATACACGAGCGGACCGACCACGACGTTCCGGCCCTGCTGGGATTCGGCGGCGTAGACGTCGTTGATGTGGAGCGGGTGGTGATTCATCGTCAGGAGGCAGAACAGGTGGTCGTCCGCCTCCGTGACGGTCTTCGCCGGCCAATGCTTGTAGACGGCGCCAACCTCGAAGTCCTCCAGGTAGCGCCCGTAGGGCCGCGCACCCGATGCCTCGCGCTCCGCCTGGTCCGTGCTGATCACGTGTTCGGCCATTCGTCCCTTCTACTCGTTTCGAGGGGCGCGTAATGGTACGGACGGAGGGGAAGATTCACCTACCCGGCGCAGAGAGCGCGCCGCCGAGGCGCTTTCGCGGTCGACGAGCGAGCCGGCCTCGGCGTGGCCAGCCGACGCCGGAACGCTAGTCTGGCGGGCCGGATGAGAACGCCGCGCCACTTCTTCGAGCCGCTCGCCATCGGGGCGCCGGACCCCATCCGCGAGGTCCCCATCAAGCCCTCGCGGATGATCCACTTCCTCGACTTCTCGAACGACAAAATGGCTGCCAAGGCGCCCGAGATCGCCCGGCAAACCGACATTCTCCTCGGCAATCTCGAGGATGCCGTGCCGGTGGACCGCAAGGAGGCGGCCAGGGAGGGACTGTTACGGGTGGCCAAGGAGGCCGACCTGGGCGACACGGCGCTCTGGACGCGCGTCAACAGCCTCGAGAGCCCCTGGATGCTGGACGACCTCACCCGGCTCGTCACCGAGATCGGCGACAAGCTCGAGGTGATCATGGTCCCCAAGGTGGAGGGGCCCTGGGACATCCATTACGCCGATCGGCTGCTCGCCCAGCTCGAGGCCAAGGCGGCCCTCGAGCGGCCGTTGCTCGTTCACGCCATCCTCGAGACCGGCATCGGGGTGGTGAACCTGGAGCAGATCGCCACCGCCAGCCCGCGGATGCAGGGGATGAGCTTCGGCCCCGCGGACCTGGCCGCCTCGCGCCGCATGAAGACGACCCGCGTGGGCGGCGGTCATCCGGGTTACCGAGTGATCGAGGATCCGGACCCGGAAGACCCCGAGGCGCCACGGGCCACCGCGCAGCAGGACCCCTGGCACTACTCCGTCGCGCGCATGGTGGACGCCTGCACATCGGCCGGCATCCTGCCGTTCTACGGCCCCTACGGCGACATCAAGGACGTGGAGGGCTGCGAGACCCAGTTCCGGGCGGCCTTCCTGCTCGGCTGCGTGGGCGCCTGGTCGCTGCACCCGGTCCAGATCGAGATCGCCAGGAAGGTGTTTTCCCCCGACCCGGAGGAAGTCGCTTTTGCCAAGAAGGTGATCGAGGCTATCCCGGACGGCCGCGGCGTCCACATGATCGACGGCAAGATGCAGGACGACGCCACCTGGAAGCAGTGCAAGGTGATGGTCACGCTCGCCGAAATGCTGGCCAAGAAGGACCCCGAGCTCGCCGAGGCCTACGGGTTCGCGAACGACGGCAAGCCCGGCGCCGCAGTGCAGAGCGCGACCTGAATAAGGTTCCGCGCCGCCCCAGAATGCGCTTTTACGAGTACGAGTCACGCAAGATCGTCGAGCAGTCGGGGATCCCGGTCACGAAGTACGGCTTCGTCACCACGGCCGAGGAGGCAAAGGCGACCGCCGCCGAGATCGGCGGGCCGGTGGTGATCAAGTCGCAGGTGCTGTCGGGCGGCCGGATGAAGGCCGGCGGTGTCCAGTTCGCGGATACGCCCGAGGCGGCCGAGGCGCACGCCAGGAACGTGCTGCAGCTCGAGATCGGGGGCCAGATGCCGAAGGGGGTGCTCGTCGATCCCCGGGCCGAGGTGCAGCGGGAGTTCTACGCCGGGGTCGTCTGGGACGGCACCCGCAAGCAGCCTCTGCTCCTGTTCTCGGACATGGGCGGCATCGACATCGAGGAGGTCGCGGAGAAGCACCCCGACCACGTCGGGAGCGGCCACTTCTCGAACCTGCTTGCCTTCTCCGACTTCCAGGCCAAGCAGGCGATCGCCTCCGTGGGCGTCACGGGCTCGGCTCTGAACCGCCTCACGCCCATCCTCTCCAGCCTCGCCCGGCTGTTCTGCGAGCGCGACATGACGCTGGCCGAGATCAACCCGCTCGCGCAGCTCGAGGACGGCAGCTTCGTGGCGCTCGACGCCCACATCGAGATGGAGAACGAGGCCCGCCCGCGCCAGAAGGCGCTGCTCGACGAGCTCGGGATCCCCGATCAGGACCTGCGGGAGGCCCGTGAGCCGAGCGACTTCGAGGCAAACGTTAGGGCGATCGACGCTGCCGACCACCGCGGCGTGATCCAGGGCAAGGACACGGGCTTCCACGGCAACCTGGGCCTGGTGATCGGCGCCGGCGGCGGATCGCTGACGCTCACCGACGCGGTCCGCTCTCAGGGCGGGAAGCCCGCGAATTACGCGGAGATCGGCGGCAACCCCTCCGTGGCCAAGGCCTGCGGCCTCGCCCGGGAGGTCCTCAAGAAGGACGGCGTGGACAAGATCGCGGTGATGATGTCGATCGTCTCCAACACCAGGGTCGACATCGTGACGCGCGGGGTCATCAAGGCCTGCCTGGAGCTCGACAAGGACCCAGCGGAGACGATCGCGATCTTCCGGATCCCCGGCGCGTGGGAGGAGGAGGGGGTCAAGATCCTCGACAAGTACGGCATCGAGTACTGCGACCGCTCGGTGTCAATGCATGAGGCGGCCGGGCGGGCTGTGGAGAAGGTGCAGGGATGAGGAGGCTGGCAGCTGGCAGCTGGCAGCTGGCAGAGCTTTATCTCGGCGTCGGCTTCTTGATCAGGCCGTTCAGCGCTCGGGCCGTCTGCTCGAGCCACTTCGTGTACTCCGGGGGGAGCAGGCCGCGCTCCTCCGCTCTCAGGAGCCAGTGCTCGATTTCGTACAGCGAGCCGCGGGCCATGAATAGGAGCCTGCGGCGGTCTGGGGCGTGCCAACGCCCAGCTGACTCGGCCACGTTCGCACCGATCGAGTCGGCCGCGCGTACGAGTTGCACACCCAGCGTCCAACGCTCGAACGAGCCCCAGCGAGCAACGTCCTCGTACAGCCGGTCGGCGCCCTCCACGGACCGCTGGTACGCCGCAAGATTCCGAAAGCCGGAATTGCCCACGTCAGGAGAAGGCGGTTCGACCGAGCCCTCGCCCCTCTCTGCCAGCCGCCAGCTGCCAGCTGTCAGCCCAGCAGTTGAATGAGCATCCTCCTCAGGACCAACTTCACCTTCATCGTCCAGGGCATCACGGGGCGGGAAGCCGTGAATTTGACGCGCGAGTGCCTCGACTACGGCTCGAGGATCGTCGGCGGTGTGACACCCGGGCGCAAGGGCCGCGACGTGCACGGCGTGCCCGTCTACGACACCGTTCAGCAGGTGGTCCAGGCGGAGGGCGCGGTGCCCGACGGCTCGGTCGTCACCGTCCCCCCAGCGTTCACCAAGGACGCCGTGGTCGAGGCGATCGAGAACGGGATCAAGCTGATCGTGGTCGTGACCGAGCGTATCCCGCGCCGCGACGTGGCCCAGATGGTGGAGCTCGCCGGCATGCGCGGAGCGCGCATCATCGGCCCCAACTGCCTCGGGATCGTGGCCCCTGACGTGGCCAAGATGGGTGGCATCGGCGGTCCCGCCAGGGACACCCGCAAGGCCTATGCCCCCGGTCCGGTCGGGGTCATGTCGCGCTCCGGCGGCATGACCACCGAGATCTCCTCCACCCTCACCGCCGCCGGGGTCGGCCAGTCGACGGCCGTCTCGATCGGCGGCGATGCCATCATCGGCTCCACCTACGCGGAGCTGATGCCGCTCTTCGAGGCCGACCAGCAGACGGAGGCGATCGTCATCTACACGGAGCCCGGTGGGCGGATGGAGGCGCAGCTCGCGGACTGGCTCAAGGAGAACGACTCGCGGCTCCCGATCGTCGCGTTCATGGCCGGCCGCTTCATGGACGAGGAGGAGATGAAGGGGATGAGCTTCGGGCACGCCGGGACGATCGTCGAGGGCAAGGAGGACACGGCGACAGAGAAGATCGCCCGGCTCGAGGCAGCGGGAATCCCCGTGGTCGAGCGGATCGATGAGATCCCCGATGCCCTCAAGCGGAAGCTGTCCGAGAGGGCACACGCGTAGCGATGCCCGGAATCTTCATCGACGTCGAGCTCTCGGAAGAGGCGCGCTCGGACGCCGAGCTCGCGGAGAAGCTCGAGGAGGTCTGCCCGGTGGACATCTTCTCCGCGAGGAACGGCCACGCCGAGGTGGTCGAGGAGAACCTCGACGAGTGCGTGCTCTGCGAGCTCTGCGTCAACGCCGCGCCCCCCGGCGCCGTCCGGGTCAAGAAGCTCTACGACGGGACGGCCCTCGAGCGCTAGGGGACGTGGCGCTAGCCGGTCGCGATGGGACGGTCGGCGGTGGGTGGGCTTCGTAAGCCTGGCTAGGCGCGCGACCGGGCCTGCTGACGCCCGATCACGTTGCCGAGCAACTTGATGACGGTGGGGTCGCCGCTGATGCGAACGTGGCCGTGGTCGTAGGCCTCCGCCCAATGACGCAACCGACCCTCGCTCGCGAGCTCGTTGAAGTGCGAGCGGGCGACCGAGATGTCGATGCGCGCGTCACCTGCGGGATCGCGGTCGATGCGCGGGCCGGGCACCTCGACCCGCCAGATCGGCGCGTCGCCGCCGCGCGCACGAAGCTCCAGCTTGATCACGAGCTTGAGCTGCTTGAGGGCCGGTAACTCCTCCTGCAGCCGCCCGACCCCGCGCGCTATCAGCGCCTTCGTCTCGGTCGCGGACACTGCCCTCGATTCAAGCAGACCAGCGGCACGCGAGACCTGACAGCCTGCCGGTCCTTAGGCCTTGTTCCGCTCCAGCAGCTTCTTGCCGATCACCATCCGCTGGATCTCGGACGTTCCCTCCCCGATCAACAAGAGCGGCGCGTCCCGGTACAGCCGCTCGATCTCGTACTCCTTCGAGTACCCGTAGCCGCCGTGGATTCGGAAGGCCTCCTCGACCACCTCCTTGCCGGTCTCGGAGGCGAACAGCTTGGCCATCCCCGCCTCGAGGTCCGACCGCTCGCCCGCGTCCTTGAGGCGCGCCGCCTTGAGGGTGAGTAGGCGGGCGGCCTCGACCTTGGTGGCCATATCGGCGAGCTTGAACTGGATCGCCTGGTGCCCCGCGATCGGCCTGCCAAAGGTCTTGCGCTCCTGCGAGTAGCGGAGGGCGAGCTCGAGCGCCCGCTGGGCGATGCCCACGCCGCGAGCGGCCACGTTGACCCGCCCCACCTCCAGCGCGTCCATCATCTGGCCGAACCCCTTGCCGAGCCCGGCCTCCTCACCGCCGAGGATCCGCTCGGGCGGGCACTTGTAGCCGTCATAGACGAGCTCCGTGGACTCGACGCCCTTGTAGCCCATCTTTTTGATCTTGGGCGGGATCGTGAGGCCGTCGTTCTCCGCGCTGCCCGGCTCCTTTTCCGTGATGAAGCACGTCATGCCCTTGTAGGGCGGATCGGTCTTCGGGTCGTCCTTCATCAGCACGAAGACCACGCCCGACAGCAGCCCATTCGTGACCCACATCTTCTGGCCGTTCAGCTCCCAAGCGCCGTCGTCGAGCTTCTTGGCCACGGACTTGATGCCCTGCACGTCCGATCCGCATTCGGGCTCGGACAGCGAGAAGGCCGCCCGGATCTCGCCGGTTGCCATCTTCGGCAGAAAGTGCTCCTTCTGCTCGGCGGTCCCGAACTTCATGAGCAGGTACGAGCCGATGAAGTGGGTGTTGACGATCCCGGAGATCGAGATCCAGCCCCTCGAGAGCTCCTCGACGATCATCGCGTAGGTCGTGAGGTCGAGGCCCATCCCCCCGTACTCCTCGGCGATCGTCACGCCGAACAGCCCCAGCTCCTTCATCTGGTCGACCACCCGCTCGGGGAACTTGTCCTCGTGGTCGTACTCCTCCGCGATGGGAATGACCTCGTTGTCGACGAACTGCCGCACCATCTCGCTGATGGCGCGCTGCTCGTCGGTCTTCTCCGTGTAGAGGCTGGTCGCGATGGCCATGCGGCGGAGGATATAGGCGAGCGCTCGGCCGCCGACGCCGTGTTCCTCTCACTTCAGGCGCTCTGCGTTACGACGAACGTCGTGTGGTAGGGGGCGGACCAGTCCGCGGCGGCCCTCCGACGGGAAGCTGAGCGGGCGAGCTGAGCGAGAGGGCGGCGAGCTGCGAGCTAGTACCCGCGCGGGTGGCGGGGGACATAGGAGTCGCTCCTACGGAGCTGCTTGCTCCAGGCTGGCCCCGTGTAGCTCGGATCGTCCCGCATGCCCGTGTCGAAGCGCAGGCCCGCGACGACGACGTAGGCGTGGCCGCTGTTCGCGTAGACCGTGATCCAGCGACCCGGGTTGCGGCGACCCCAGCTCATCAGGTCACCCGACGGGAGCGGTGAGCGAAGGAAGCGGCCGCCGTAGAGGGCGTAGCTCACCGACCCCGAGCAGTCGTAGCCGCTGTCGAGCACGCGGCTGAAGGGCGTGTGCCCGCCGCCGTAGCGGTAAGGCTTGCCGATCAGGCGGTTGGCGGCCGTGATGACGCGCTTCACCCGGCGCGGCGCGCTGGCGGGCGCGATCACCTTCCCGTCCGCGCGGAGCGTGGCCTTCTTCGGCGGAGGCGGCGGCGGGACGAAGGCCGCGCCGCCGGTGCTGCTGGCCTCCTGGGCGGTTGCGGTGCCCCCGGCGATGAGAGCGCCGAGGCAGGCGCACACCGACACGGCATGCGGCAGCTTGTCACTCAGGACGTACGGCATTTCTCTTTCGTACGCCTGCGGAGTTAGCTGTCGGGCTCGCGCTGAAAGAGCTCGCGCGCCTCCTTTTAGGAGGTTCGCCCCAGTGGCTCGGCGCCACTTTGGGTCCCCCGCTCCACGCGTCGCGTGGATTCGGCGTGCCGGCAAGGTAGCACATCAGGAAGATCTCTTATCTCTTCGGCACTCATGGCCCGATCTTCCCTCGTGCACGTGCTTTTTCACACAAAGTAAGTCAGCGCGTGCACCCCCGCCCGGTCGCTAGGGCACACTTCGGCCCGTGAACTTCGCCCGCGACGTCGTGGAGGTCGCGGACCCGGACCGCACCGCGCTGGTCGCGCTTTCGCGCTCCGGGCAGCGGCGCCAGATCGGCTTCGGCGAGCTCGCCCACCGGTCGGCCCGCCTGGCGGGCAGGCTAGTGGCGCTGGGGGTAGAGCAGGGGCAGGTGGTGATGACGATGATCGGCAGCCGCCCCGAGTGGGTGGAAGCGATGCTCGCCTGCTTCCGACTCGGCGCGGTGGCCCTGCCGTGCAGCGAGCAGCTCCGACCGGATGACGTGCGGGTGCGGATGGACGTCGTGGAGCCTCGTGCGGTCGTCGTGGACGAGCGCGACGCGGACCTGGTGCGGGAGTCGGGTTTCGAGGGACCCCTGCTGGTGGTCCCCGACAAGCGCCACTACGAGACGGCGCCCGCGCCAGCGGCCGAGCTCCGGCCAGACGACCCCGCGATGATCGTGTTCACGTCCGGCACAGCCGGCCAGCCCAAGGCCGTCCGGCACGGACAGCGCTACCTCGGTGGGCAGAGCGTCCAGGCCGAGCACTGGTACGGCGCGCGGGAGGGCGACCTCTGCTGGTGCACCGCTGCGAGCGGCTGGTCCAAGTCGGCCCGAAACGTGTTCATCGCGCCCTGGCTTCGCGGCGGGGCCGCGCTGCTCCACGATGCCCGCTTCGACCCCGGACAGCGGCTCGAGGTGATCGAGCGCGAAGGCGTAACAGTGCTGTGCATGGCCCCGACCGAGTACCGGGCGATCGCCAAGCGGACCGAGCTGCAGCCCCTGGCCGGCCTGCGCCACGCAGTGGCGGCCGGTGAGCCCCTCAACGCCGGGATCGTCGAGACATGGCGCGAGCTGGCCGCGGTCCAGGTTCACGACGGCTACGGGCAGACCGAGACGGGCGCCCTCACGGGGATGCCCATCGGCCCGCCGGTCCGGCCCGGCTCAATGGGCAAGCCGCTCCCGGGGTTCCGGCTCTGGATCGACGAGGGGGAGCTCTGCGTCGAACCGTCAACGGTCCCCACCTTCTTCCTCGATGGTCCCCTCGACCGACCCTGGCGGACCGGCGACCGCGTCGCGCAGGACGAGGATGGCTACCTGTGGTTCGAGGGCCGCACAGACGACGTGATCATCTCGGCGGGCTACCGAATTGGTCCCTTCGAGGTCGAGTCGGCCCTCGTCTCGCATCCGGCTGTAGCCGAAGCGGCGGCGGTTGCCGCGCCGGACGAGGAGCGAGGCCAGGTCGTGCGCGCGGTCGTGGTGCTCCGAGCCGGCCACGCTCCGGGGGAGGCGCTGGCGCGGGAGCTCCAGGACCACGTCAAGAAGCACACAGCGCCCTACAAGTACCCGCGGGTTGTGGACTTCGCGGAGGCGCTGCCGAAAACGGCGAGCGGCAAGATCAAGCGCGCGGAGCTACGGGCCGGACCCGGGTAGGCTCAGGGCATGGCCAACAAGCTCGCGCAAGAGACCTCCCCCTACCTCCTCCAGCACAAGGACAACCCGGTCGATTGGTACCCCTGGGGCGAGGAGGCGCTCTCACGCGCGCGCGAGGAGGACCGTTCGATCCTGCTCTCGATCGGCTACTCGGCCTGCCACTGGTGCCACGTGATGGAGCGCGAGTCCTTCGAGGACGAGGAGACCGCGCGCCTGATGAACGAGCGATTCATAGCGATCAAGCTCGACCGCGAGGAGCGGCCGGACCTCGACTCCGTCTACATGCAGGCGTGCCAGACCATGACCGGCCAGGGCGGCTGGCCGCTCAACGTCTTCCTGACGCCCGAACAGGTGCCGTTCTACGCCGGCACGTACTTCCCGCCCGAGCCGCGCGGAGGGCTTCCCAGCTGGCGGATGGTGCTCGAAGCCGTGTCGGACGCCTGGGAGCAGCGAAGGGACGAGATCCGCTCCGGCGCGGACCGGATCGTGCGCCAACTCCAGGGCGGCGCACTGCTGCAGCCGTCGAAGGAGCCGATGGACGCGCGCCTGCTCGACGACGCCGCGCGCGCCTTGCGGGAGCAGTACGACCCGGTACACGGTGGCTTCGGCGGCGCGCCGAAGTTCCCGCCGGCCTCGGCGATCGAGCTGTTGCTACGCCGCGGCGACACGGAGATGAGCTCGCACACCCTGCGCGAGATGACCTCGGGCGGCATGTACGACCAGGTCGGCGGCGGCTTTGCCCGCTACTCGGTCGACGCGTACTGGCTGGTGCCGCACTTCGAGAAGATGCTCTACGACAATGCGCTGCTGGCCCGCGCCTACCTCCACGGCTGGCAGGTGATGGGCGATCGGCTCTTCCGGCGCGTTTGCGAGGAGACCCTCGACTGGGCACTGCGCGAGATGCGGGCTCCCGAAGGCGGCTTCTTCTCGGCCCTGGACGCCGACTCGGAGGGCGAGGAGGGCAAGTTCTACGTCTGGACGCTCGAGGAGCTACGCGAGGTGGCGGGCGAGGAAGCCGCCCAGTGGTTCGGCGCCAGCGAGGGCGGCAACTTCGAGGGTCGCAACATCCTCGTGCGGGGGTCCGAGGACGATCCCGGGGGTCTTGGCGAGTGGCGCCGCAAGCTCTACGAGCGCCGCGCCGAGCGGGTATGGCCCGGGCTCGACGACAAGCGCCTGACCTCGTGGAACGCATTGATGATCTCCGCGCTGGCGGAGGCGGGCGCCGTGCTGGAGCGGCCTGACTACCTGGACGCCGCGCGCGCTTGTGCGGAGTTCCTCCTGCGCGATCTGCGCGACGACGACGGCCGCCTGCTCCGCACCTACAGGGACGGGCGGGCGCGCCTGAACGCCTACCTGGAGGACCACGCGTACCTGCTCGAGGCCCTGCTGACTCTGTACGAGTCCTGCTTCGAGCCGCGCTGGTTCGCCGAGGCCCGCGGGCTGGCGGACACCATGATCGAGCGCTTCGCCGACGACGAGAACGGCGGCTTCTTCGACACCTCGTCCGACCACGAGCAGCTGCTGGCCCGGCGGAAGGACCTGGAAGACCACCCGATCCCCGCGGCCAACTCGAGCGCGGCCTATGGCCTGTTGCGCCTGGCAGCGCTCACCGGTGAGCACAAGTACGAGAGCAGGGCGGTGTCCGTCCTCCGGCTCCTGCACGAGGTGGCCCCGAGGCACCCGCAGGCCTTCGCGCACCTGCTCCAGGCGCTGGACTTCCACTTCTCCCCCATCAGGGAGGTCGCGCTCGTCGGGGACGACACGAGCGAGCTCGAGCGGGTGGTGCGCTCGTCGTTCCGCCCCCACCTCGTCCTGGCGGCTGGGGCCGCCAACGGCGTGCCACTGCTGGAAGACCGCGAGCTCGTGGACGGCCGGCCGGCCGCGTACGTCTGCGAGCAGTTCGCCTGCAAGGCGCCAGTGACGGATCCGGAAGAGCTGGAGGCGTTGCTCAGCTGAGGCTCCGAGCGCTGCCGCCGGCAATCTGGTGCTTGGCGCTGGTCGTCCCGGCCGCCATCAGCGGCCCCGGGGAGACCGGCCACCGTGGCGCCGTGCGCATCGCAAAGCTCGGCCCGCGTCCAGCCGCGAGCCAGGCCGACGGCCGCGATCATGCCGTCGTGAAGCGCGCCTTCCGCCGAGCCGGCCTGCGCGTCGCCGTGCAGCGCTTCCAGGTGCCGGCCGCGGACGCTCGCGCAACGTGATCGGCTCTTTCCAGACACCCCGGCGCTGCCTGCGCATCGTGATGGCGCACGCGGACACGACCCCGCACGGCCCCGGAGCGAACGACAACGCCTCGGGTGTCGGGGTCGTCATGGCGCTTGCCGCTCCTCTGCAACGGCTGCGTCCGCCCTGCGACGCGTGGCTCGTCGCCACGGGCGCGGAGGAACGTGTCTACACGGATCCGCCGACCATCTAGGGGCGCTGGCCCTCGCACGGCGAGTGCGGGCACGCGGCCTGCGGGGTCGGCTGGCTGCGCACTCTCGCTCGACGAGGTGGGCCGTGGGCGCGGCTTCTGGCTGCGCTCGCCCGTGGCGCGCCCGCGGCGTGGGTGGAGAGGGAGGTGCTACTCGCCGCGCGGCGCGCGGGCGCCTCGGTGCGCTGGGTGCGCGACGAGGGCAGTGGCAACTCCGACCACAGGGAATTCCAGCTGCTCGGGTTGGGGCCGCCAAGCTCGGCGCGGTGCGGCTGGGGAACCGTGCCGACACCGAGCCTGTGACCGCCCGGGCCGCCTGAGTCCGCGGGCGCTTCGCCGGGCCCATTCGCTGACGCTCAGCTGCGCCGAGGCGACGGCGGCGACCGAGTCCGCCATCAGGTCGGCCGCCATCTTGTCGTCGAGACCCTCGCGGCTCAGGCGATGCCAGGCCCAGAAGTCGAGCGCGAGGGCGAGGTGGGCGCGGAGGCGCTCGGCCCGCTTCCCGCGGACGCTGAAGCCCGCTGCGAGCCCGGAGGCGAGCTGCCCGAGCCCGACATCCACAGTGCTTGCCATCCAGGTCTCGAGTTCAGGCACCGTCGCGCGCTCGCCCTGGACATGAAGCTGGAGGGCCTCGTTCTCCCGGTACCAGCGATAGAGGTCCACGAGCGCCAGCCTCACGCGCTCGCGCGGATCGTCGACGCGGCGCCGCTGCACAAGCACACGCCGGAGGACGAGTACTCCTTCGTGCTCGGGGGCCGGATGGGCGCGCTGCTGGGCGAAGAGGTCGTCTACGCCGGCACCGGCGACCTCGTCTTCAAGCCGCGCGACCAGTGGCACACCTTCTGGAACGCGGGCGACGAGCCGTGCCGCATCCTCGAGATCATCTCCCCCGCGGGGTTCGAGAAGTTTTTCGACGAGCTCGTGGACCTGACGTCAGCGGGGCCGCTCGATCCGAGCGGTCTGCCGGAGCTCGGAGCTCGGTACGGGCTCGAGGCCAACATGGAGAGCATCCCCGGCCTGTGCGAGCGCTTCGGGGTGACCTTCGGCCCTGAGCGAGGAGCGCAGCGGGCGCTGGCCCGGCGAGCACCAAGTTGTCTAGAGGATGGAGAGGTACCTATCGAGCTCCCACTGGGTGACCTGAACCCGGTAGTCCTCCCACTCCTGCCGCTTGATCTCGATGTAGCGGTTGAAGATGTGCTCGCCGAAGGTGCGCAGCACGAGCTCCGACTCGGCCGTGAGCTCGATGGCCTCGCCCAGCGTCTCCGGTAGCTGCTCGATGCCGAGTCGCTTCCGATCCTCCGGGCTGATGTGGTACAGGTTCTTCTCCATCGGCTCGGGCAGCTCGTAGCCCTTCTCGATCCCCTCCAGGCCGGCCATCAGCAGAGCGGCGAAGGTGAGGTAGGGGTTGCACGCCGGGTCCGGGCAGCGGATCTCGGCGCGAGTTGCCTGCTCCTTGCCGGGGTGGTAGAGCGGCACGCGCACAAGCGCCGAGCGGTTGCGCCGTGACCAGGCGCAGTAGACCGGCGCCTCGTAGCCCGGCACGAGCCGCTTGTAGGAGTTCACCCACTGCGCGAATACCGAGGTGATCTCGCGCGCGTGCTTGAGCTGGCCCGCGATGAACTGCTTGCCGGTGTCGGAGAGGAAGTACTGGTCGTCCTCGTCGAAGAACGCGTTGCGGCCGTCCTTGAACAGCGACTGGTGCGTGTGCATGCCCGAGCCGTTCTCGCCGAACAGCGGCTTGGGCATGAACGTCGCGTGCCAGCCGTACTTCATGGCGTACTCCTTGACCGTGATGCGATAGGTCATGGTGTCGTCCGCCATCTCGAGCCCGTTCTTGTAACGCATGTCGATCTCGTGCTGGGACGGGCCGACCTCGTGGTGGGTGTACTCCACGTGGATCCCCAGCTCCTCCAGGGCGAGCACGGTCTCGCGCCTCACGTCGGAGCCGGCGTCGAGCGTGGTCAGGTCGAAGTAGCCGCCCTCGTCGAGGATCTCGGGACCCCCGTTCCCGGGCCGGGCGTGCCGGAAGTAGAAGTACTCGAGCTCCGGACCGACGTAGAAGCCGTCGAAGCCGAGCTCGCTCGCCCGCTCGATCGCCCGGCGCAGCACGTGCCGCGGGTCACCCTCGTAGGGCTCGCGGCTGGGCGTGACGACGTCGCAGAACATGCGCGCAACGCCCCTGTCCTCCGGTCGCCAGGGGAGGACCTTGAAGGTCGAGATGTCGGGCATCGCGATCATGTCGGACTCCTCGATCGCGTTGAACCCGGTGATGGAGGAGCCGTCGAAGCCCATGCCCCCCTCGAAGGCGTCGTCCAGCTCGGCCGCATTGATCGAGAAGCTCTTGAGCTGGCCCAGGATGTCGGTGAACCAGAGGCGGACGAAGCGGATGTCGCGCTCACCGACGATCGCCTTGACGTCATCTGCGGTCTTCGGCTGGTCGGCCATCGAGCTCCTTCTGGTCGGGGCAGCGAGGGCCGGAACCCTAACGGGACTGTGGCGAGGGCCTACAGCCAGTCGTTCGCCCAGCTTTTCAGCGCCCGGACGGCCGGCTGGAGTGCCTGGCCCTTGCCCGTGAGCGCGTATTCGACGCGGACAGGAATCGCGTCGATCACCCTGCGCTCCACTATATCTTCAGCCTCGAGCTCCTTGAGGCGCTCCGATAGGAGGCGGTCGGAGAGATCGGGCACGAGCTGCCGGATCTCTGAGAACCGGAGCGGCCCGTCCATCAGCACGATCAGGATCGCACCGGTCCAGCGCTTGCCGACCAGCTCGACCGCCCGGTGATAGAGGGAGCAGCAGGGTTCGCGGTGCGCGGCAGAAGCCTGCCCTGGCCTGGTCTCGGTTGCCGAGCCGCCGACCATGCCCTCCATCGTAGTCCCTGCGGGGGCTAGGCCGCCCGCGCCAGCCGCGATTCCTCGCCCGAGCCGTCCACCGGCACGTCACCGGCCCGGGTGACGAGGTTGCCGAAGCTGGAGAGGGCGACGTGAGCCACCGTCTCGAGGATCTGCTCGTCGGTCCAGCCCGCTTCCCGGGCCTCCTCGTGCACGTGTAGCGGTGGCGGGCCCTCGCTCTCCAGCAGGGCCCGAACGAAGCGCAGGAGCGTCGCCTCGCGCTCGTCGCGCGAGTCGAACTCCCGTGCGAGGGCGATCTCGTCCAACCCCAGTCCGGCCTCGCGAGCTGTGCGCTGCAATGTCGAGAGCGCGTATTCGCTCCGCTGCTGCTCGGCAACCGCCAGCGCGATGCGCTGCTGAGTCGCCCACGGCAGCGCGCCGTGGCGCAGCTCCGAGCGGAAGCGCGCGTATGCGCGCAGCGTCGCGGAGGAGCCGGCCAACACGCCGATGAAGTTGGGGAGCTGCCCTCCGCCGGCCAGCGCACCCTTGAGGACCGGCACACTGCGCTCGGGCGCCGTCAGCTCGTCGTGGACCTGAAACCTGCTCTCCTTCGTCTTCATCGGGACTTCACTTTCTGCCGGTCGCTTATTGATCGTGAGTATAGGGAAGAGGACCGGCTCTCGCTCCACAGGTGATACGCACCAAGGGCCCTTCCGGATGCCTGGTCCAACTGCACGGCGAGCGGACGTCTGCCTGATCCAAGGGCGGTGTGGATGCCTAGCCGGCAGCGTCGCGGACTCGAGGATTCGGCCTCGGCTCCGAGTGTTTGTGACCTATCCCGCTTGGACGCGTGCCAAGCGCACGGTGCTCAGACCGGTGCGGCGTTTGCCGTGGCAGCCGCCACTAGCACCAGGAACAGCCCCAGGAGAAAGGCCCACAGGGCCAGCCGGTCCGGCCGAGCGGCGATCTGCTGCTTGGCCGGGGAGGGCCGGCTGGCGGTGGAGCGCCGGCGGCGCGGCGGCACAGGGTGTCCCGTGATCGTGATGGTGCGGCGTTCGGCCGAGGCGGGCCGCTCGAATCCGCGTGATCGAAGCGGCGTCGGGTCGGAACGAGCGCCCTCGAAGCCAGGTGGTCGAAGCGGCACCGGATCGCCCGGAGACCGCTCGAAGCGAGCGGTCCGGCGGCTTATTTCTTGGTCATCCTCCCGCAGCGCGCGGGCACCGGAGGTCTGCATCGGCCCTCTTTCTTCTGGCCTGCGGGGTTAGCTGACGGGCTCGCGCGGAAAGAGTCGCGCTACGCCACCAACCATGGCGATTCGCCCCCGGCCGTGCGGCCTTTCGGTTCCCCCACGCCCCTCTGTTCGCGAGGAGCTTCGGCTGGATGGACGGCGGCATGCTACCAGGGAAGCGCGGCCGCCGGACGGAAGCGCCTCCGCAAATAGCGGGTTCTCTCTACTGGCCCGCGACCTTGGAGACGTACAGAGCCACGTCCTCGGCATCGTCTCCCTGCAGCAGGCCCGAGGGCATCCGCCTCTGGCGTGTTCCCCCGACCCTGATGGCGCTGAGGACGCGCTGCTTGGTGACGTTGCCGATCTTGTCCAGGTCGGGGCCGGTGACGCCGCGAGCGTTCACTGCGTCTAGGTTGTGGCAGCTGGCGCAGGTGTGCTCGAACAGCTCCTTGCCGTGCTCCTCGCGGGAGCTGAGCCCGGACTGCTCGAGCCGGCCGACACCCCCCTCGGATTCGCCGCGGGAGGCGATCACCGCGGCGGGAACGGCGATCCCGAGGGCGAGATAGAGGAGCGGGATCACCACCCGGAAGGCTCCTCCTCCCCCGCTCAGGTACGCCTCCCGGGCGGCGCTCGGGCCTCCCGTGAAGGCTACGAAGATAACCGCGATCCCGAGCAGCACGAACGGCAGCAGGATGAGCACCACGGCCATGGGCCCCGGCACTCTAATCCACGTACGGGCCCTCAGCCGTCGGCCGCCGCGGCCCGGCGCGCGCGCTTCCAGCTCCCGTACGCCGAGAACACCTCGCCCAGCGCGGGCAGGCTCTCGTCCTCCGACGCGTACTGCTGGTAGTCAACCATCAGCAGTCGCTCCGGGCGAGCGCCGAGCTCGTCAGCAACGCGGCGGATCGCCGAGCAGATTTCGTCGGCGGACGCATCCTCCCCTCCGCCCGAGCGCTTCGCCTCGTGGGCGAAGACCCCGGCCGCGCTCCCCCGGGCGCCGGGCTCGGCCGCCGGGGTGGGCCTCGCACGTCCCACCCCGACCAGTAGCCGGCAATGCGGGCAGCGCCTCGGCTCGGTGGGCCAGCCTCGGGTGGCCCGGCGTTCGAGCAGCAGGTGGCAGTGGGGGCAGTATGCGTTACTGGCCTGTCGCTGGCGTGTCGCCGAGGGCAATTCCTCTCCCGCGCGGGGAATGTTGTCGTATTCGCCGGTCGGCGTCGACGCGAAACGTGAAATGACGTCAGCCGGAGAGCCGATCCGCTCCCGCGTAGACGTTGAACGATTCTCCCCGCACGAACCCGCACAGGAGCATCCCGCGCTCGCCGGCCAGGTTCACGGCGAGACTCGACGGAGCCCCCACCGACACTACCCCGGCCAATCCAGCCACGCTGGCCTTCTGGACCAGCTCGAAGCCGGCGCGACCGCTGAGACAGCCGAGCAATCCGGGCAGCGGCCAGCGCCCCTGGAGGAGCAACGCACCGAGCGCCTTGTCCATTGCATTGTGTCTCCCGACGTCCTCCCGCAGGACCAGCATCCGGCCACTCGGCTCGAAGATCGCCGTGGCGTGGAGCCCCCCAGTGCGCTCGAAGCCGGGCTGCCCGCCGCGCGCCTCGTAGGGCAGTCGCAGCACGAGCTCGGGCGCGATCGGGCGGCTCGGGCGGGCGGGCGGTGATTCCTGATGGACGAACTCGAGCGCTGCCTTCCCGCACACTCCGCAGGACGAGGTCATGTAGAAGCGCCGCTCGTCTGCGGGGTCACGTTTGAGTCCGGAGCGCGTGCGGACCTCCACGATGTTGGCGGCGAGGTCGTCAGTCGCCCCCACCCGGACGACGTCCTCGCGCCGGTCGATCAGACCCTCGCTCGCGAGGAATCCGACGGCGAGCTCCTCGTCCTCGCCCGGGGTGCGCATCGCCACCGCGAGCGGCTCGCCATCTACCCGGATCTCGAACGGCTCCTCCACCGCCAGCTCGTCGCGGGCCCGCTCGAATCCGGCGCCCGGCGCCACGCGCTCGATCCACGTGACCGCGACGTGGGGATCGACGGTGACCGTCACCCCCGTAACGCTACAGACGGGCAAGCACCTCCCACGCCGGCGGCTTCTCCGGACGGCCCGGGCCGTCCATAGCGGAAACAGAAAAGCCCCCGCACGGGCACCCCATAGTAAAGGCCCCGCACGGGGCGGCCCAATAGGAAGGCCCCGCACGGAGCGGGGCCCTTCCCTTAGCTGGCCTGTAAGCCGGATCCTGTCGTGAGCAGCCATCCATCTCACCCGCGAACAGGTGGGGCCCGAAGGCCCTGCGGCCTACCTGGGGCTCGGCGGGCAGCCTCATCGCCCCTGCTTGGCCTTGCACCGGGTGGGGTTTGCCTGGCCGGCGTGTCGCCACGCCGCCGGTGCGCTCTTACCGCACCATTTCACCCTTGCCGGCTCCGGACTCACGTGATGCCCGGCGCTTTGGCGGTGTGTTTCTGTGGCACTTTCCCGCGGGTTTCCCCGGGTCGGATCTCCCGACCACCCTTGCCCTGCGGTGTCCGGACTTTCCTCGAGGACCGGTTGTCTCCCCGGCCTCCCGCGGCTGCTTGGCCAGCACAGCCTGTTAATGGTAGGCGCGCGACGCCCCGCCGACCAGTCGAGCCGCCTGCGAGGATCGAACTGCGGGCTAAAACGCCGACCCGGCAGCGGCGCACTCCCGTGACCGACGCCCACGATCTGCAAGCCCCCACGGTCGCTACGAATCACGAGGCAGGGGGTTCCGTACGTTGTGGGTCACTATGACCCAGAAGGTGCGTAGCCCGGGAGAACGGGCCGAGCGGCTAGCGCGCGAAAACCGGAGGCGGGCAAGGGAGACGGGTGGGGACGTGCTGTGCACGGCCCTCCCGGATGCCGCCGCCAGGCGCAGGCCGGCAGTGGCGCTCAGCGCAACTCCGAGCCGCAGCGGTCGCAGCGGCCCGCATCGCCGGCAAGCGTCACACGGTCGCCGCATACCGGGCATGCCGCGGCGCCGTGGTCGTGCAGTTCCTGCCACGCCCCGCCAAGGCGCTGCTCGAGCGTGAGTTCGCCGACGTCGGCCGATTGCTCGGCACGGGCGAGAAGTGGGGCGGTAATCGTTGTCACGCTACTCTCCTGCAGACACCGACCACCCGTCCCAACACCTGGAGGTCGCGGGTACGGATGGGCTCCATCTCCTCGTTCTCGGGCTGCAGCCGCACGTGGTCGTTCTCCTTAAAGAAGCGCTTGACGGTCGCGTCCTCCCCCACGAGCGCCACCACGATCTCGCCGTTACGCGCGGACTTCTGCCGCCGAACGACGACGTGATCCCCCTCGAAGATCCCGGCCTTCTTCATCGAATCGCCCTTGACGCGCAGCAGGAACTCCCCCTGCTCGCCGCCGGCGATCTCGGGCACCGGCACGTACTCCTCGATGTTCTCGTCGGCCAGCACTGGCTGTCCCGCGGCGACCTGCCCGACAACCGGGAGCCCGTGCGGCGTCACGATCTGCTTGGCCTTGTCGACCAGAACCTCGATGGCGCGTGGCTTGGTCGGATCCCGCCGTAGCAGCCCCACCTTCTCGAGGTTGGCGAGATGGGCGTGCACCGTGGAGGACGAGGTGAGCCCGATCGCCTTGCCGATGTCCCGCACGGTCGGCGGATACCCATGCTTGGCGGAATAGCGCTTGATGTAGTCGAAGATCTCCTGCTGTCGCTTCGTGAGGTTCAGTTCGACCATCTCTAGACCCCTCCTCGAGGCCACGTGGGTGAGCGCAGTCCGAACATGTGTTCGTAGAGTAGCGCCGCCTTCGGACGGCTTCAAGAGCTCGAGCGCACGGGCCTATAATCGACTCGCTCGCGCCTGTGGCGGAATTGGTAGACGCGCAAGGTTGAGGGCCTTGTGGGGCGCAAGCCCCGTGGGAGTTCGAGTCTCCCTGGGCGCACTGAGGAACCCCCTGCTAACGCGGGGTTTTGGACACTGAGGGACGGGGCTCTCGCCGGGATGCCCGGTCACAATCGGTCACTTCTAGCCGCTCGCCACGCATGAGCACGACGGGTGATATGGCGGCAGCGGGTCCTCGCCGATCACGGCCTCACCGGCGTGCTCCTGGCACCAGTCGCATTTGAGTTGGTCGCCTCGACGAGCATGAAGCCGGGTTGGGGGAGATACACCCCCAACCCGGCTGACCATGTAGGGCTAGGGGGCCGTGTGTGGAGGGTTGTTGTTGTTGTTGTTGTTGTTTTGGTTGTTGTTGTTGTTGTTGGTGGACTGCCCCGGGTTCGGAAGCTGACCCTGCGGCGGCTGATCGGCAAATGCCCCAGACCCGGAGAATCCGGCGACTGCCAGCGCCGCGATAGCCGCTGCGGCGATCTTACGAGTGCGCGTCATGCGCTACCCCCTTGTGGATCGGATAACGAGCCAGATCCCTTGCGAGTCCAATCGACGATCTGACCCCTGTCCAGACCGATCACACGCACAGTACTTTGGAAATCGCAAGCTTTTCGGTGACATTTTTGTTTTGATATCACGCCACCGACGAAGCTGGCCGGGGTGGTGCGCTGTTGCTGACTCATCGCCGACGTCGCCGCGCCGTCGGGCCGGGCCGACCGGCCAAACTGTTGACCTCCAGTTGAGAGTGAGCTCACCTTGAGAGGTTGAGGGTGCGGGCCTCGCACCCGCCCACCGAGGCCATTGCTCGCGGTTCTGTTGGGGAGTGCCCCCGGACACCCGCCGGAAGGCCTCTCCTGGTGCCCTTCAGAGGCTGCCTGAAGCCCCCGGTCGAGCCGCTCGGCTAGGGGACCCGGCAAGGTCACGAACGGCGTCTGCGCGGCCCCTGTGTGCTCATGTAGGTAGGCCCGCACGACGGGGTCCTTGAAGTTGCGCCGGCGCAACACGACCAGGCCCAACAAAGCCTCACGAAGCAGGTTGCTGCGGTCGCCCTCGGGTGCCTGGCCGATCGGGGCCCTGATGCGCTGCTCTGCTTCGCTGAACCGCTCGCTCAGGGCCCTGAGGTCTGCTTCACCTGGGGGTAGTTCAGGCATCAGTTAGGTGGTGCGGGGCGACAGCCGCTGTTCGGAGCCGCCGCCCCCGCACCGATCCCCTCCGGACACCGCACGGCGCTGGCGGAACGTATGCAGACCCAGCGCCGCGTTGCTCGGTGCCCGAAGCATCCTCGGTGGCACTCATAGGGAAATGGCAACCAACAGACGACGCGCCCGACCAGGTACGGCTCCTGTTCGACATCCGCGACGCCTTCGGCGAGCAGGAGACGATCTTCACCAAGACCTTGCTCGCCAGGCTCAACGAGTTGGACGAGAGCCCCTGGGGCGCTCGGCGTAAGGGCGAAGGCCTCGACGCTCGGGGACTCTGCAAGCTGCTCCGCCCGTTCAAGATCAGGCCGAGGACGGTCGGATCGGCGGCTGGCTCCGCGAAGGACTACCGCTTCGATCAGTTCGCCGATGCCTTCGCCCGGTACCTCCCCTATCCGTCGCAAGCGTCGCATCGCAGTCACCATGCGGAGCGGGATGCGACGGATGCGACGGATGCGACGGATACACAGGGGGGCTCCGGCCCCGGCTGCTTCGAGCACTTCGGGGATCCGCGACCGGGTTGCCGCTCCTGCCAGTCGAAGGCGGCGGCGGCATGAACGGCCAAATCCTCACCGCCGAGCAGTTGGCCGAACGCTGGCAGGTTCCGGTCGGCTGGATTTACGCGAAAGGTCCGCAGCGGAGACTTGCCCAGCGTGCCGCTGCCAGGCAAGTACGTGCGCTTCCGCCTCGACGTGGTGGAGGCCTTCGAGCGTGGCGAACTGGACTCGACCAGCGAGGCGGCGTAACGTGGACGTATCCAGTCAAGCGGCCCCCGGCGGCGCTCCCACGCCAACCGAGGGCCTAACCACGGAGGGATGATCTCCATGGCTGATTTCCACCCTAACCCGGATGGCGAGTTCTACACGGCCATCCCGTTGGAGGTCGAGGACTGCGCGGCAATCGTCAAGGTGTCGAGGGCATGGTCACCCTGGTCGTGATCGGCTCGGCCATAACCGCTACCGCCACGCTCACTCGCAGCGAGGCGCGTGGGGTCACGCTGGCCGCGCTCGACGCGAGCCAACACATCGAGGAGGACTGATGGACGCTTGGTACGAGCTTCTCAGCGACGCCCAGCAGGCCCACGAAGGCGAGGACTACCGTCGAGCAACCGAGGCGGCACGCGAGGCATTGCGGGCACTCGTTGACGAGCGCGGCCCCGAGGTCGCCTACAACATGAGTCGATTGCTCTCTAACGCGGTCTACGAAATGACCCAGGAGGGGGCACGCCTCTACAAGTGCCCTCGCTGCGAGGCGGAGGTAATGACGTGGCGAGCAGGAGAAGACCAGCCAGATGGCTATGCCCTCTCCCGCACCACGCGGGCCGAGGGCGAAGCGCGGATCTTCATATGCGAACGCTGCGGCGGGCGGGAATCAATCGGCTACCACCCGCCGCCCGAGGAGTGGCCGCTCTCGCTGGAGGAACTCCTAATGGAAGAGGCAACCCTGCTCGCTAGGAGGCGGGGGGCGGAGGTCGTCGCGCTTCCCCCTGACGAACTGCTTCCCACTGACGAGGACGAGGACGATGAGGAGGAGCGCTAATGGCTCGACGCCCCTACGGCTCGGGCTCGCTGACGATCCGGCACGGCAACTACTACGGACGCTGGCGCGTCGGCGGCCGCTTGGTGCAACGCAAGCTGGGCCTGGTTCGCCAGCCGGGAACACGTGAGGGCCTGACTCGTGCCCAAGCGGAGCGCGAGCTTCGCCGCCGCATTGAACGGGAACGGGTCTCAGCGCCCCTGGGCAGAGCGTTGACGGTCGCCGAGGCTGGTGAGCACCTGATCGATCACCTGAAGCGCTCGGGCGCAAGCCGACCACGATTGGCGTCTACAGGTCGCTGTTGCGGACGCATCCGGCGCGGCACCTCGGCGATCAGCCGCTTGACCGTGTGCAGCCCGACCACATCGAGCGGTTCATCGCCACCATGCGCCGCCAGGGCACCAAGCCGAAGACCATCAACAACGCCATCACCCTGCTCGGCCAGGTGTTCGACCACGGCGTGCGCAAGGGGTGGTGCGCCTCCAACCCGGTGCGCCAGGTTGACCGTCCGACCATCGAGCAGAGCAACGAAATCCGCTTTCTCGACCAGGCAGAGTTGGAGGCGCTGCTGCGCTCCACCGACATCCCCGACCGACCGCACGTTGTTTCTGGTCGCCGCGATGACCGGCCTCAGGCAGGGCGAACTTCTGGCGCTCCGCTGGCGGGACGTGGACTGGACCGCAGGCCGCATCCGGGTACGTCGCCGAGTCTCCCTGGGCGCACTTAGAAGCCCCCGCAAAGGGCGGGTTCCTTTGTTCGGCATGGCGCCTAGGGCGGACTAGCGCGCGGCGCGGCCTCGAGGCGTCGCCTCCCGCAGCCCTGGAGTTAGGGTCGCGAGTTAATGGCCTTGTGTCGACTGCTGTCCGTGGTCGCGGCGGCGCTGCTCGTGCTCGGCGCGACGGCCGCGGCGCAGGCGGGTAAGCGGCGCGTGCCGAGCGGCTTCTTCGGCGCGACTTGGGACGGGGCCGCGAAGTCGGCGCCGGCGCGCGCACGGGCCGGCGAGTGGGCCGCGATGAGCCGCTCCGGGGTCGAGTCCGTGCGTGCGTCGTTCAACTGGGCGACCGCCTTGCCCCACCGCGAAGATCAAGTCCAGTTCCGGCAGACCGACGAAATCGTCGCCCAGGCCGCTCGCCACGGGCTGCGCGTGCTGCCCGTCGTCGAACACACGCCGCGGTGGGCGCGCCGCTATCCGAACCGCGCAGCGTCGCCGCCGGCGAACTCCGGCGACTACCTCGACTACCTCGCTGCACTCGTCTTCCGGTACGGCCCGGACGGCACCTTCTGGGATGAGCGCTTCGAGCTTCCGCAGCGACCGATCCGAGAATGGCAGATCTGGAACGAGCCGGAGCTTCGCCGCGGGTGGGACGTCCCCATGGGAGCCTCGGACGCGTGGCCGACCGGGTACGTGCGGCTGCTGGCGGCTGCCCGCGACTTGCTCAACGCCGCCGACCCCGATGCCCGCGTGGTCCTGGCCGGCTTGGCGAATGACTCGTGGAACAAACTCGCGCAGCTCTACGAGGTGGGCGGAGGCCGTCTATTCGACGTGGCGGCGTTCCACCTCTACCCCGGCCGGGGGCGCAACACGTACCGAGCGGCGCGGCGGGTGCGGGCGGTGATGCGGCGGAACGGCGACCGGCTCAAGCCACTCTACGCGACCGAAGTCGGCTGCCCGGCCTCACGCGGGCGGCTGCGCCGCGACCGGAGCTTCGCCACTACGGACCGCGGCATGGCGCGTTGCGTCAAGGACGCGTATTCGTCGCTCGCCCGCGGGCGTCGCTGGCAGATGCTTCGCGTGCGCGGCCTCTACTGGTACACGTGGGCGTCGGACTACCGCGGGCGGAGCATCTTCGACTACTCCGGGTTGAGACGGCTGCTGCCCGGTCGCGCGCGGTTTCGCTCGAAACCCGCGCTGCACGCCTACGTGCGACTCGCGCGCCGCTACGAGGGCTGCGCCAAGACGTCGACCGGCCGTTGTAGACGCCGCCGCTGAAGGAAGGCCAACAACGCACCAGGCCGTCATCCGTCAACACGACGCGGCCGGCCCTCGCGTCGAATGCCCTAGTTCCACGAGGTGCTGCTCATGCGCCGCTGTCCGAGATGAGCGGTCAACCCCGCTGCCGTCAAGGGCCTGCCCGGCGCCCTCCCGCGCATAGACTCGGAGGGGTGAAGAAGCAGACCGGCTCCGGCCGCCTGGCCGGGCTGCTGGCTGTGGAGATACTCGCCGCCGTCGGCGCGGCAAGCGGTCTGGGGGCGTTGCTGCTCGAGGGCGTGGCGCCCGCGACGAGCCTCACGGTCATCTATCTGCTGGCAGTCCTGTTCGTCGCCATTCGAAGAGGCGAGGTGCCGGGACTCGTCACGGCGCTCCTGTCGGTGCTGGCCATCAACTTTCTGTTCCTCGAGCCGCGCTACCAGCTCACGATCTCGAAGTCCGAGAACCTGGTTGCGCTGATCGTCCTCTTGATCACGGCGCTCGTGGTGGGAAGGCTGGCGGCGAGCTCGCGCCAGCGAGCGGCCGAGTCGGAAAGGCGCGCGACCACCGCCGACGCCCGCGAGCGAGAGGCGGCCCTGCTCGCGGAGGCCGCCTCCCTGATCCTGGTCGGCGGCGGTCTCGAGAACGAGCTCGAGACGATCGGGAGGAGACTGACCCCAGTGGTCGGCGGCGAGACGAGGCTCGACCTCGCGGCGACGCCGAGACCGGCGGACGACGAGCGAGCCGGCTCAAGATCCGCACGAGCCTGATCCGCACCCGCAATCCGGCCGCGGCGCTCGTGGATGAGGCGCGCCAGCGAGGATCGGAGGTGGTCTACCTCGACACCGTGCACGCGCCGCCCGCCGAGCAGGCGCTCGGCCCGACCGCGACGTATCTGCTTGCCAAGCGCCCGTGCCGAATCTTGATCGAGACCGCCGGAGGGCCGCGCCCGTCCTCGGCCCGACGGGAACGGCGCAGCCGCCGCTCGGGTGCCGTCGCCGGCCGCGGGAAGGCGTACGGCTCCCGGTTCCGGCGCGCGTTGACGCCGTCTGTAGCCTGCGCCGCCGGGTGCGCGAGCTACTCGAGGACCTGGTGGACGCCGCGGCCGGAAGGGCCGACTACGCCGACGCCCGGCGCGTCCGCTCCGCGAGCGAGCGGCTGGCGGTCCGCAACGGCGCGGTCCACGTGCTCGAGGCCGAAGAGAGCGACGGCATCGGGGTGCGCGTGCGGGTCGGCGGCGCGTGGGGGTTCGCCGCCGTTCGCGAGATCTCCCGCGGCGCGGCCGAGACCGCCCTGGAGCGTGCGCTGGCCGTCACAGAGGCCCAGCCCCGGTCGAGGGGCGCCCCGCTCGCTCCCGAGCCGGCCGCCGACGGCTCGTGGAAGAGCCACGTGAAGATCGACCCCTTCGCGGTGCCGCTCGAGGAGAAGCTCTACGCGCTGACCGAGGCCGCAGAGGCGCTGCGGGGCGAGCGGAGCGTGGCGGTCGCCACCGCGTGGTTCCTCGCCTTCCGCGCCGAGAAGGCCTTCGCATCGAGCGAGGGCGCCTTCTGCGAGCAGCGGCTGACCGAATGCGGTGGCGAGGTGACCGCCGTGGCGGTGGACGAGGCGGCGACTCAGGTCCGCTCCTACCCCGCGTCTCACGGCGGCAGTGTCGCCCAGGCCGGGTTCGAGCACTTCGCCGCCCTCCGGCTCGCCGACGAGGCTCCTCGGGTCGGGGAGGAGGCGGCGGCGCTGCTGCGCGCTCCGCCGTGTCCGGCGGGTGAGACCACGCTCATCCTCGCCGGGGAGCAGCTCGGCCTCCAGATCCACGAGTCGGTTGGTCACGCGGTCGAGCTCGACCGCGTGCTCGGTCGCGAGGCCTCTTATGCCGGCACCAGCTACCTGTCGCCGGACGGCGCCGGCTCCTACCGCGTCGGCTCGCCGCTCATGAACATCACCGCGGACGCCACGTCGCGCGGCGGGCTCGGCAGCTTCCGCTGGGACGACGAGGGGGTCGAGGGTCAGGCCGTGCCGATCGTCCGTGAGGGAGTCCTGCACGGCTTCCTGACCTCGCGCGAGACCGCTGCGGAGGTCGGCCTCGGTCGCTCGGCGGGTTGCATGCGCGCGGACGGCTTCGCCCGCCAGCCGATCGTCCGGATGACCAACGTCAACCTCGAGCCGGGAGACGCAGGGACGCTGGAGGACCTGGTGGCCGACACCGAGCGGGGCCTGCTGATCGACACCAACCGCTCCTGGTCGATCGACGACCGCCGGCTCCGGTTCCGCTTCGAGGGAGAGGCAGCCTGGGAAATCGCCGGCGGTCGCAGGGTCCGGCTGCTCCGGAACCCCAGCTACGCCGGCGTGACTCCCGAGTTCTGGGCACGGCTTGACGACGTCTGCTCGAAGGAGGACTGGAGGCTCGCCTCCACGCTCGACTGCGGAAAGGGCGAGCCCGGCCAGCGGGCGCACGTCTCCCACGGCTCGGCGCCGGCGCGCTTCCGCGCGGTCGAGGCGGGCGTCGCTTGAGCCGGGCCCTGGAGATCGCCGAGCGGGCGCTGGCGGCGGCCCCGGCGGGCGAGACGCTCGCGCGGGTGACGAACGAGCGCTCCATCGTGTTGCGCTTCGCGCGCTCGCGGCCCACCCAGGCCACATCAGTCGACGACGTGACGGTCGAGATCGCCGCGGTCCGCGACGGGCATGTGGGGCGCGCCTCGAGCAATGACGCCGGACTGGAGGCCCTGGCCGCCTGTGGACGTCGCGCAGCCGCGGCAGCCGCGGCGGCGGCCGGGGCCGGGGGTGGCCCCTATCCCGGCCTCCCCGCTCCGGCGGCTCCCCGGCCGAGCGACGGTCGGGACGCCGAGACCGCCGGCCTCGACCCTGCCAGCGGTGGCACGGCGCTCGAAGCGGCGTTCGCGGCGGCCAGGGCGGCGGGCGTCGAGGCCCACGGCATCTGGACCGCCGGGGAGGTCGAGACGGCGGTGGCGTCGAGCGCCGGGGCCTCGGTCTCGGAGGCGGTCACCGACGCCTTCATGAAGGTGATCTGCATCGCTCCC
>Ga0126313_10000100_pt1 | contig 35670 bp, 41 predicted proteins | sample Plot105A_FD_89954 | JGI IMG/M metagenome (GOLD analysis project Ga0126313, IMG submission 89954) | Serpentine soil microbial communities from UC McLaughlin Reserve, CA, USA - Plot105A | ecosystem: Environmental > Terrestrial > Soil > Grasslands | place: USA: UC McLaughlin Reserve, Lake County...
GTGGTGGATCAGCATCACCTCGCGCGTCCCCAGCCGCCGCTGCGAGAGCGCCAGCGAGCGGATCACGTCGTCGGTGATGACGCCGCCGGCGTTGCGGAGGATGTGCGCCTCGCCGTCGCCGAGCCCGAGCGCCGCGAAGACGTCGAGCCGCGAGTCCATGCAGGTGACGATCGCCAGGTGGCGCCGCGGTTCGACGTCGAGGTGCCGCTCGCCGAGCTCGTCGGCAAAGCCTTTGTTGTTCGCGAGCAGGGAATCGATCGTGTTCATGGCGCCGCAGCCTAGCCAGACACCAAGGCCGGGGCGTTTCTGTGTCGGTGGGCCGGGGTAGCCGAAGCGCATGGACGACCGACCCGACCGCGACGAGACGCCGACCGGGTTTCCGGAGCCCCCGGGCAAGGACCCGGGCGACATCTCCGAGGACCGTGACCCGCACCACGTGCTCAACAACCCCGTCAAGGACCCCGACCCGACCGAGTGGCCCGACCCCTACGACAAGCGGGAGGACCCGCGGGACCCGCCCGATCCCGACGCCGAGCCCTTCGGCGAGGAGCCGCACCCGCCCAACAACGCCCAGAGCACCAGCGACCCGCGCCACCCTCAGGACGATCCCGAGGGAGCCGACCGCTGGGAGGCGCCGAAGCGGGACAAGCTCGACCAGTAACCAGACGACCAACAGAGGGAGAAGCAACCAGATATGGAGTCGATCACCACCGACAAGGGGATCTTCAGCGGCGACGCCTCGGGCACGCGCGAAGAGATCGTTGCCCTGCTGACCAAGGCCTATTGGATGGAGATCGAGACGGTGATGAGCTACCTCTCCGCCTCGACCAACCTCGACGGCGTCCGCGCCCAGGAGATCCGCGAGTCGCTGGCCGAAGACATCAAAGAGGAGCTCGGCCACGCCGAAGAGTTCGCCAAACGGATCAAGGAGCTCTACGGCGTCGTCCCCGGTTCGGAAGGCTTCACGGCGGAGCAGAGCTTCCTGCAGCCGCCTGAGCACCAGACCGACGTGATCCACGTGATCCGCGGCGTGATCAAAGCCGAGACCGGCGCGATCGAGCACTACACGCGGATCGTCGAGGTCACCGATGGCGTCGACCCGGTCACGCAGGACATGGTGATCACGATCCTCCGCGACGAGCAGGGTCACCGCCGTCTCTTCGAGGGCTTCCTGCGCGAGTACGAATTCGAAGGCAAGGCGTAAAAGCGCCACGGCTTGGCCGCGGCAGGCCTTGGATCAGACGATGCGCTACCTCCACCTCTGCGCCCATGAGCAGTTCCCACCCGACCAGCTGCTGCGCCAGGCGGTCGCCGCCGAGGCGGCGGGCTTCGCCGGCATCGGCTGCAGCGACCACCTGCAGCCCTGGTGGGAACCGGGCGAGGCGGGGCACGCCTGGGTCTGGCTCGGCGCGGCGGCGCAGGCGACCGAGCGGGTCGCCTTCGGCACCGCGGTGACGCCGCCGGGCCCGCGCTACCACCCGGTCCTGATCGCCCAGGCCTGGGCGACGATGGAGCTGATGTACCCCGGCCGGCCCTACCTGGGGATCGGCTCCGGCGAGGCGCTGAACGAGGTCCCGCTCGGCGCCCGCTGGCCCACGCCCGGCGAAAAGGTCGAGCTGATGGAGGAGGCGCTGGAGATGATCCGCGCCCTTTGGGACGGCCAGCGTCTGAGCGGCGAGGGCAAGCACTTCTCGACCGACCGGGCCTTCATCCACTCGCGCCCCGAGGACCGGCGGCCGCCGATCTACGTCTCCGCCTTCGGGCCGAAGGCGGCGGGGGTGGCGGGGCGGCAGGGCGACGGGCTCTGGACCCTCGCCGACCCCGAGTCGGCGCCGGAGATCATCGACGCCTACAAGGGCGCCGCCGAGGACGCCGGTCGCGAGCCGGGCGAGATCGTCCTCCAGGCCGCCTTCTCCTGGGCCGAGGACGACGATGCCGCGCTGGAGGGCTGTCGGGTCTGGAAGGGCTCGCAGCCGAAAGAGTTCTACCGCGACGACTGGCACGACCCGGCGGCGATGCAGGAGGAGGGCGCCCGCCAGGTCTCCGACGAGGAGCTCGAGGAAGCGTTGATCGTCTCCTCCGACCCCGCGGCGCACGTCGAGCGGATCCGCGAGGTGGAGAAGCTCGGCGCGACGACGGTGGCGCTGATGAACAACTCCGGCGCCGACCCGCTGGGGGCGATCGACGTCTACGAGGCCTCCGTGCTGCCGCGCCTCTCCGACTAGGCTGCGGCGCATGGCGACCGCCAACGACGTTCAGATCCGTGCCGCCACCGAGGGCGACGTCCAGCTGCTCTACGACCTGATCCTCGAGCTCGCCGCCTACGAGAAACTCGGCCCGGCGGTAGCCGGCACCGCCGAGACGCTGCGCCACTCGCTGTTCGAGCGCGAGGTCGCCGAGGCGCTGCTGATCGAGACCGCCGACGGCGAAGCGGTCGGATACGCGATCTTCTTCACCAACTTCTCCACCTTCGAGTGCCGCCCCGGGATCTGGCTCGAGGACGTCTACGTCCGCCCCGAGCACCGCCGCGGCGGCATCGGCCTGGCCCTGATGGAGCACCTGGCGGGCATCGCCGAGAAGCGCGACTACGCGCGGCTCGAATGGTGCGCGCTGGAGTGGAACGAGCCGGCGCTGAACTTCTACGAGGGGATCGGGGCGCGCCGGCTGGATGACTGGCGGATGCTGCGGTTGGAGAGGGATGGGATACGGGCGTTGGTCCGGGGGGAAGGGGGTGGGTGACCCCCTCCAGACACCTCTCGCTATGGCTCGAGGTTGAGTGTCTGGAGAGGGTCACCCACCCCCTTCTGCGCGCCGCAGTAGAAGCTCCCTCTCCTGCTCGTTCCGGGTCAGGTTGGCGGCGCGTTTGAATTCAGCTGAGGCTTCCTCGTGACGGCCGGCTTTCTCCAGCAGGTCGCCGCGGACGCTGGGGAGGAGGTGGTAGTCCGACAGCTCTGGCTCGTCTTCGATCTGGGCCAGAAGCTCGAGGCCGGCCTCCGGGCCGAAGGCCATCGCGACCGCGACCGCACGGTTCAGCTCGACGATCGGGGAGGGCTGGATCTGGGCCAGGGCCTCGTAGAGAGCGGCGATGCGGACCCAGTTGGTTTCCTCGGGCCTGATCGCCTCGGCGTGGCAGGCGGCGATCGCGGCTTGCAGGCAATAGGGGCCGAGTGGGCCGGGGAGGGCTTGGGCGCGCTCCAGCGCCCGCCGGCCGCGGACGATCAGCAGCGGGTCCCAGCGGCCGCGGTCCTGGTCGAGCAGCAGCACCGGCTCCCCGCCGGGGCCGCGGCGTGCCTTCAGGCGCGAGGCCTGGATCTCCAGCAGCGCCGCCAGCCCGTGCGCCTCCGGCTCGCGCGGCACCAGCTCGGCCAGGATACGGGCCAGCCGCAGCGCTTCCTCGCAGAGGTCGGCGCGGATCCAGTCCTCGCCGGTGCTTGCCGCGTAGCCCTCGTTGAAGACGAGGTAGATCACTTCCAGCACCGAGGGCAGGCGTTCGTCCAGCTCCGCGCCGCGCGGCACCTCGAACGGGACCCTGGCCTCGCGCAGCGTCCGCTTCGCCCGCACCAGCCGCTGCGCGATCGTCGACTCCGAGGCGAGGAAGGCGATGGCGATCTCCGTCGTCGTCAGCCCGCCGAGCAGCCGCAGGGTCAGCGCCACCCGCGCCTCGCGCGAGAGCAGCGGGTGGCAGCAGGTGAAGATCAGCGCCAGCAGGTCGTCGCCGATCTCGTCGTCGGCCGCCGCCTCGAAGTCGGAGCGCTCCATCGCGAACAGCGCGCCGGTGTCGTGGGCGACCTCTTCGCGCTTGCGCTCATACGTCTTCTCGCGCCGCATCCGGTCGATCGCCCGGTTCTTCGCCGTCGCCATCAGCCAGGCGCCCGGGTTGTCCGGGACGCCGGCCTCCGGACACTTCTCCATCGCCGCGACCAGCGCGTCCTGCGCCATGTCCTCGGCCAGGCCGACGTCGCCGACCATCCGGGCCAGGCCCGCGATCAGGCGGGCGGACTCGATCCGCCAGACCGCCTCGATCGCGCGCGTGGCCTCGGTCACCGGTACTGCCTCAGGGGCCCTCGTAGGCGTCCTGCACCTCCTGCGGGAAGTCCTCCATCTCGAAGACCCGGCGGACCTCGATCCGGCAGTTGCTGTCGGGGCAGCGGCTTGCCCACTCCAGCGCCTCCTCCTTCGACCGCGCCTGGATCAGCCAGTAGCCGCCGACGACCTCCTTTGCCTCGGCGAAGGGCCCGTCGGTGACCGTCGCCTTGCCCTCGCCGTCGAAGCTGACGCTGCCGCCGTCGCTCGGCGGGCGCAGGCCGTCGAGCGCGAGCAGCATCCCGGCCTTCTGCAGCTCCTCGTTGTAGCGGCCCATCGCCGCCACGGCCTCGGCGGTCGGGTTCCAGTCCGCCTCCTCGAGCTGCGGGTACATCAGCATCATGAAACGCATCCGGTCCTCCTTCGTCGTGGGCGGCGCACCCGCCCTTTTACCTGACGACGAACGGGAGCCGGGCAAATCGACATCCCCCGATCAGAGCCGTTGCGGGATCAGCGCGAAACCATGCTTCTTCGCGGCATCGCGCAGCTCCTTGTCCCAGCAGGCGAACTCGAGCTCCTCACCGGCGGCGAAGGCAAGGGCACCCGCAAGATGAACGGAATCGTAAGCCCGCAATGAGTGAGTACGTGCGCTCTCGGCGGCTTTCGCGAGAAGCGCAGCGTTGACAGCGTGGCTGTCGATCCCTCGCCAGAGGCTCTCCAGGTCGTCGATTGCGTGACGAAGATGGGCCGGGGTCAGACGACCCCCCTTGCGCATCCTGCTCAGGGCCGCGATCGCCTCGACATGGGCGATCGCGGTGGTTCGGATGCCGGCGGCGTCGCGGTAGGCACTCTGCGCCTCTTCGGTGCCCGGCTCGTCGACCAGCAGCTTGATCAGCGCACTGGTATCCAGGTAGAGGCTCAGCGCCGACCCTCGGAGACGTAGTTCGCGGCGCTCTTGCCAGAGCCTCGGGGCTTCGCGGGTTTTGGCAGGTATCGGGGACCCTCGCTCGGCCGCACGGTTCCGTCAGCGACTAGAGCGGCGAGGTGAGGCGGCGTCGCAGCGGAAACGATCCTCGCCACGGGCCGGCCATTTTTGGTCACGGTGACTGCCTCGCCGTCCTCAACCCGATCGATGATCGCGCTGGCCTTGTCCTTGAGTTCCCGGATGCCCACGGTTGCCTTCTCCACAGTGGCCACATTTTAGCGGAACCTGGCCACCCCTTCACAAGCGCCGCTAGCTGTCGCGCGGGGTGATGCGGAAGACCGAGACCACCTCGGCCTGATGGGCCTCGGGGTGGGCGACGTAGGCGCTGGGGCCGCCGCCGAACCAGCCGGAGGCTTCGTTGTCGCCGACGAAGATGCCGGGGTGGCGGTTGCCGTCGCCGTCCTGGACCCAGACCTTGTCGCCCTCGCGGAAGCCGTGCTCGATCGCGTCGTCGCTCATCGGCCGCAGTCTATTTGCCCGGGCAAGGGCCGAGGCGCCGCAGCTTGCGCCGGTAGATCCGCATCGATGCGTGGCGCCAGTCGCCGTGCGTCTGCCGCCGCAGGCTCGGCACCAGCTCGTGGTGGTAGGGAGAGGCGAGGCTCTCGGCGTGACCGATCACCTCGCGGACAGGGATCCCGAAGCGACAGCGCAGCCACCGCGTCAGGCGCAGCGAGGCGCGCAGCGCGCCGCGGTGGGCGAGCACGTCACCGTCGCCGTAGCCGACGTGCTCGATCCCGATCGCGGTCCAGTTGAGCCCGACCGTGTGGCGACAGCGGGTGCGGAGGTTGACGAGCCGGTAGATCCGCCCCGAGCCGGAGACGACGAAGTGCGAGCAGACGTTGGGGAGCTCGTGCAGCTCCGGGTCGGGGAGGTCCGGGGCGAAGGCGTTGCGGACGCCGGCGACGCTGCCTGCCTGCGCCATGTGCTCGACGATCACCCGCGGGTGTCGCAGCCGCCAGGCTCGGTGACCGAAGTGGCGCTCCGAGTAGGCGGCCATCTCGTGCTTGCGTTTCGCCCCGTAGGGAATTGACCAGACCTTGATCGGCGGCGGTGGGGGAGCCGGATGGATCAGGCCGGCGGCGGCGATCACGATCAGCGCCAGTCTCATCAACCCAGTTTCACCCATACTGCGCTGGGTAACTCAACCGAGTCACAAAGAACCGAAACGAGGAGGCGCAAACGCGCGATGTCGGATTTGAACGAGCGAGACGGGAAGCTGGTCCAGTATCTGAGTGAGGCCTACGGCAAGGAGCGCGAATTGGAGACCGCGCTGCAGGCCCACATCGCGATGACGGCGAAAGGCCCGTACAAGAAACGGCTGCAGCAGCATCTGAAAGAGACGAAATCCCACGCCAAACAGGTAGAGCGCCGGATCAAGAAGCTCGGCGGCGGCGGCCAGACCCTGCAGACGGCGGTCGGCAAACTGACGGCGGCGGCGAAGGGCCCGCTGCACGCGGTGCGCGGCAGCGGCGAGCAGGAGAAGATGCTGAAGAACGCCAAGACCGAGTACTTCAACGAGCACGAGGAGATCGCCACCTACCTCGCGATCGAGACCCTGGCCGAGAAAGTCAAGGACTCCGAGACCGCCAAACTCGCGCGGACGATCCGCCGCGAGGAGGAAAAAATGGCCGACTTCCTCCAGCGCCAGATCAAGGCGCTGAGCGGGGCCGTGGCGCGCGAGGAGATTCCGCCCGCGCTGCGACGCGGCGGCTCAGCCAGCGTGCCGAAAAAAGCCGCCAAAAAAGCCGCCAAAAAAACGACGCCGAAACGGAAAGCGGCGCCGAAACGCAAAGCAACGGCGAAAAAATCCGGCGGGACGAAAAAAGCGGCCGCCAAACGCCCGGCGAAAAAAAGCAGCGGCAAAAAAGCCGCCGCGAAACGCTGACAGCGCCAGCCGGCCGCTAGGCCGCCGGCTGGTCTAGCGCAAGCCCCCGGGCCGGTGCGGCGGAGTCCGACGCCGCCCGGGGGCGAACCGCGAGGACGACGAGGTCGTCGCGCAGGCTGCCGGCGCTGCGGCCGACCGCGTCGGCGCGCATCCGCTGGGTCATCTCCTCGAGCTCCAATCCGGAGAGGGCATGGGTCATCTCGGCGAAGGCCTCCGGTCCCTGGTGCGCGCTGGCCGGTCCGGCCTCGAGCCAGCCGTCGGTGCAAAGCGCCAGGGTCTCCTTTGCGCCGAAGACGTGTTCGTGGCACTCGACGTTGGCCTCGCGCCAGGCCCCCAGCACCGAACCGCCGCCCAGCATCCGCGCCTCCTCGCCGCCCGCGAGCACGGCCGGCGGGTGCCCAGCCGAGGCCAGGGTGACGTGCCACTCGTCGCCCCGGCGGCGCAGCTGGGCGAGCATCGCCGTGGCGAAGTCGTTGAGGGACTGGCCGGCAAGCAGCAGCTCGTTGACCCTGCGCAGCACCTCCACGGGCTCGTCGATGACCCGGGTCAGACCGCGCACCGAGTGGCGCAGCGCGACCGATACCCCGGCCGCGGTGCTGCCCTTGCCGGCGACGTCGCCGACCAGGATCCAGCAGCCGTCCTCGCTCGGCAGGACGTCATATAGGTCGCCGCCCACCTCGATCCCCTCGCCGGCAGCCTCGAAGACGACGGAGATGTCGAGGCCCCCGACCTCCGCGGGCCGCGGCGGGCGCAGGCCACGCTGAAGGTTCTTGGCGACCCGGTCGCGCTCCCGGTAGAGGCGGGCGTTGTCGAGCGCCAGCGCCGCCCGCTCTCCCAGCTCGGAGAGGAACTCGAGGTCGTCCGGGTCGTAGCGCATGTCGCCGTGGGCGTGGAGGAACGAGAGCGCTCCGAGGGTGCGGCCGCGGGCGATCAGGGGCACCACCGCGGCGGAGTTGTAGCCGGCGTCGTTCATCAGCCGCAGGTGCTCGCTGCCCTGGGAGACCTTGTCGACGACCTCCGGGGACTTGAGGTCGCGCCAGATCATCGGCTGGTTCAGCCGCAGCACCTGCGCAACCGGGTGCTCGCCGCCTGGGTCAAGCGGCTTCTCGTGGCGGATCCGTTCCAACCGCGCCGCCATCTCCGGGTTGATCCCGGCGACGACGCTGTCGCCCAGCCAGCCATCGGGGCGGCGGAAGTCGATCAGGCAAAAGTCGGCCAGCTCCGGCACCGCGGTGGAGACGATAGTCCGCGCCGTTTCGGCCGGGTCGAGCGAGGTGTCGAGCAGGCGGCTGGCGGCGACGAGGAACTCCTGGGCGCGCCGGCGCCGCACCTCGGCGGTGATGTCGCGGGCGACGACAGAGGCTCCGATCAACTCCCCCATCGGGCTGCGGATCGGGGAGATCGTCAGCGAGACCGAGATCCTGCTCCCGTCGGCGCGAATCCGTTCGGTCTCGTAGGTCTCCAGGCGTTCGCCCCGCTTCACCCGGTCGAGGATCACCTTCTCCTCGTCTTTGTGGTCGGGAGGGACGATGAAAGAGATGTGGCGGCCGATCGCTTCCTCTGGGGAGTAGCCGTAGAGCCGCTGCGCCGCCGGGTTCCAGCTGGTGACGATCCCGTCCAGGTCCTTGCTGAGAACCGCGTCCTGGGTTCCCCGCACGACCTCGGCCAGATGCTGGCGGAAGCGCTCCGATTCAGCGCTCCTCGCCTCCGCCCGGCGGCGGGCGATGAAGGTCCCGAGCTGGTCCGCGAAGCCGCAGAGCAGCGCCATCAGGTCCTCCGACTGGGGGTTGAAGGAGCGGGTGTGGAACTCGGCGACGGCGAGCACGTCGTCCGGCGAGCCCGGCGGCACCGGGATCGCCAGCGCCGCCTCGAGGCCGAGCTCGGCCGAGACTTCGAAGCGCGGCGCCGGCGTCGGGTACTCGCGGTAGTCGGGGGCGAGGGCGATGTCGCCGCTGGCCCAGGCATCGCCGGGCAGGCCGGTGCCCCGCATGAAGCTGATCTCGCGGCTGCGTCGCCACAGCGGCCGGGCGTCGAGGTCGGCGGTGTTCCAGCCGGAGACCAGCCGCAGCGGCTCCTCCTCGCCGACGACTTCCCACATCGCCCCCGCCTCCCAGTGCAGCAGGCCGGCGACGATCTCGAGGAACCGCGGCGCCACCTGGTCGAGCGACCCGCCTTCGATCAGCCCCGCCGCGAGCTCGCGCTGACTGCGCAGGTAGTGCCACAGCTCGAGTTCCTGTGGCTCTTGCATCCGGTTCACTCTTGCACGCACCCCCGGGCCGCGGGACGGGCTTCGCGGTCAGGTCCGGGTGACAATTTACGCGAAGACCGTTTTGCGGCTTGGACCAAGGGTAAGGGAAAGCGCAACGGGTTTAGACGAATTGGAGGGTGAGATGTTTCGGTGCGAGAACTGCGGAAGCGGCTATTCGGCTCAGGCTGCGTCGGCCTGGACCTCCTGCCCGCGCTGCCTGGCGAAGGAGAGGGTGCAGGTTCCGCTCACCTTCGAGCTCGGCTGGCAGCGGGAGGAGGCCAAAAGCGAGGACGCCAAAGGCCTTTCCGAGAGGTCTGACGACTCCCGCAGGCAAGCCGCGACGCGTTAAGGACCCGCTCACCGGGTAGCTCGTCGGGTGACGGAATTCACCGACGAGGAGGAGCGCCGTGTCCAACCGCCTGCAGGGAAAGAAGATCGCCTTCCTGACCGCCAACGAGGGGGTCGAGCAGGTCGAGCTGACCGAGCCGCTGGACGCGGTTCGCGCGGCCGGAGCCGAAACCGAGTTGTTGGCCCCGGAAGCCGGCCAGGTCCAGGCCTTCAACCACCTCGACAAGGGCGACACCTTCGAGGTCGACCGCGCGGTCGGCGAGGCCGATGCCGGCGATTACGACGGGCTCGTCCTCCCGGGCGGGGTCGCGAATCCCGACCAGCTGCGCTCGAAACCGGAGGCGCTGGAATTCGTCCGTGGCTTCTTCGAGGCGGGCAAGCCGGTCGGCGTGATCTGCCACGGGCCCTGGACGCTGATCGACGCCGGGGTCGCCGAGGGCCGCACCCTCACCTCCTGGCCCAGTCTGCAGACCGACCTGCGCAACGCCGGCGCGAACTGGGTCGACGAGGAAGTCCACGTCGACCAGGGCCTGGTCTCGAGCCGCAAACCCGAGGACCTGGAAGCGTTCAACTCGAAGATCGTCGAGGAGTTCGCGGAGGGAATCCACGAAGCCTGAAAGGAGCTTGCATGCCACCGCGCGGAGTGAAAAAAGGCAGCAAACGCGACCGCCAGTACAAGCACATCAAAAAGAGCGAGAAGGAAGAGGGGCGCTCGACCAAACGGGCCGAGGAGATCGCCGCCCGCGCCGTCAACAAGGAAAAGGCACGCTCAGGTGAATCGAAAACCTCGTCGTCCAGCTCGAAGCGGGGCCGCTCCGCCAGCAGCCGGGGCGGAAAGCAGTCCGGCAAAGGCCCCGGCGGCCGCACCCGCGAACAGCTCTACAACGACGCCAGGAAGCTGGGCATCGAAGGCCGCTCGAAGATGAGCAAGAAACAACTCGAGAAGGCGGTCGCCGGCGCCAGCTAGAACCCAAGCCCGGCCACCGGAGGTCTAACAGCCACCGTGGCGGCCCCTCGGCGATGAGGGTTGCGGTGGGGAAGAGGGATCTTCAGCCGCCCTGCACCGCGCATCGCCGAGAACCTCTAGCGCCTAACACCCGCGCGGAGGGCCTTGGGCGAGGGTCACCCATACTCCAAGGCGCAGTTGCCACGACATGGCCCTGCTCTGGGAATTAGCTCGATGTTCGACTTGCAGGCGGGACTGTGCCCCATCCAAATGCGGCCCTTGATCAGCACTGATCGATCTACCTTTACTTCGCAGGTCAGGCTCGCCACTTGGTCTTGGCGGCGGCGATCGAAGCCAGAAAAATGCTGGTGCGGCGGCAATATCCTGACCCGCCGACGCTATGTCAATACCAATTACTAGAAAATCAAGCTTTGCTGTGGTCAACTCCATCAATCAGAAAACGGCGCAAGGACGAGCGCGTTTGGCCTTCCGTTGGTTCTTTTTAGTCTCAGCGATGGGTAAAGCCGGTAAGCGATGGCGAGCGCCGGTCGTCTAGTCGCCAGCTAGTTGTGGCGGAGGGACGAGCGGGCGGTGATGGCGAAGAAGTTCTCCAGCCCGCCGCCCCGGGGCTCGGTCGAGACCAGTTCCAGGCAGCCGCAACGCAGCAGGGTGCTCGCGTGGTAGGAGATCACGCCGGGACTGGCCTCCAGCTCGCGGGAAAGTTCTACCGGGCTGGCGACGCGGCCCTGCAGCTTTTCCAGGATCTCGACCCGTGTCGGGTGCGAGAGGGCACGGGCCAGTTCCTGGTCGATTCGGGACTCCCGCCTTGCCATCGGGAAAACCTCTCCCATCCGGACCCGGCGGCCAAGCTCACTTCTTGGTAGATCCTGCAAATAGCGAGTCGAAATCGAGGTCGGCGATCGATTCGACCACCTGCGCCGCCCCCGCCTCGCGCAGCTCGGCCTCCGAGAATCCTCCCGTGAGGACAGCCATGGTGGGGACGTCGGCGGCCCGCGCGGCCTTCACGTCCCAGACCGAATCGCCGACCATCACCGCCCGGTTGTCGCCACCGGCCTTCTCCAGCGCGGCGTCGACGAGGTCGGGATCGGGCTTGGTGCTCTCGACGTCGGCGGAGGTGGTCCAGCCGTCGACCAGCTCCCGCGCGTCGAGCAGGTCGAGGTAGTGGTCGACCTCCTCCTGCTTCGCCGAGCTGGCGAGGATCACGGTCGCGCCTTCGCCCTTCAGCCTCTCGATCAGCTCCCGCGCCCCCTCCATCGGCTCGACTTCGCCGATCAGCTCGCCGTAGGCCTCGGCCTCGGCGTCGCGGATCGAGTCCCCCTGGGCGGCGGCGGCCTCCTCCCCGATCAGGGCGTCGAGGATCTGGTCGCCGCCCATGCCGATGTGGCGGTGCACCTTCCACATCTGGACCGGATGGTCGTGGGCGTGGAGGGCCCGATGCCACGCGAGCGCGTGGTGGTAGTTGGTGTCGACCAGGGTGCCGTCGACGTCGAGGATCGCGTTCAGCCGCATGGATGCCGGGGTACCCGAGCTGGGGATGAAACATGTGCGGATCGGCTGCTCGGGCTGGGTCTACGACTCCTGGCGGCACGGCATCTACAAGGGAGTGCCGCAGGCGCGCTGGCTCGAGCGCTACGCCGAGGTCTTCGACACCGTCGAGGTCAACAACACCTTCTACCGGCTGGTCAAGCGCCCGGCCGTGGAGGGCTGGGTCGAGCGCACCCCGCCCGGATTCCTCTTCGCGGTCAAGGGCAGCCGCTACCTCACTCATATGCGGCGGTTGCGGGACATCGAGCAGGGGCTCGCCCGCTTCTGGGAGCCGCTGGAGCCGCTGCGCGAGGCCGGCAAGCTGGGACCGGTGCTATGGCAGCTGCCGGCCAACTTCCACTGCGACGACGCGCTGCTCGCCTCGGTCCTGGAGCTGATGCCGCCGGCCCGCCACTGCTTCGAGTTCCGCCACTCCAGCTGGTTCGCGCCGGCGGTGCGGCGGCTGCTGGAGGAGCACGGCGCCTCACTGGTGATCGGGCACGACGGCCGCCGCGACCTGCCCGAGGCGAAGCCCGCCGGCCCCCTTGCCTACCTGCGCCTCCACCACGGCGCCCGCGGCAGGCGCGGCAACTACTCGAAGACCGAGATCGAACACTGGCGCCGCCGGATCGCCGCCTGGCGCTCACGCCGCGAGGTCTTCGCTTACCTCAACAACGACTGGGAGGAATTCGCGCCCCCCAACGCGATCTCCCTGCGCGATGGCTCCCCGGCGCCGCGAGTGGTGTAGGCGGATGGGTGGCGGGTAGTGGTCGGGCATGCCATCCGTCAAGAAACTCGTTGCCCGGAAGGCGGCCAAGTCGGCCGCCAGGCACACCGCCCACGGCACCCTTTCGAAGCTGAAGCGGGACCCCGTACGGGCCGCGACCCTGCTCGGCCTGGGTGGCGTCATCGGCGCGGTCGCCGGCTGGACCGCCGCTCGCACCGCGAACGGCACCGCCCCGGTCAGCAGCTCCTAGCCGGCAGCGGTCGAGAACGCGCGTTTCGTGCCTGGACGGCAGGGGTACCGGCTCGGCATGTACCTGATACCGCTCGTCCTCATCATCCTGCTGGCTCTGATAGCGGTGGCCTGGTCGCCGATCTTCGCCTTGATCTTCTTCGTCATCGCCTTCGTCGCCTTTCTCGGCTACGTCGGCCTCAGCCGGCGCGCCGACGAGAAACTGGCTCCGCCCGAGAGCCCTGGTCGCCAACCCCAGCACGAGGCCCAGGGTCAAACCGGTATCTGGGGAGAGAGGAAAGAGCGATGACCGAGAACGTTCCCGAGCGCGACCCGATCGCCGAGGAAGAGGCCGAAGCCGCGGCCGCCGAAGCGGCCCGGATCGGCGGACCGGCCCCCGACGACCAGGTCGAGGACCCGGCCCAGAGGCCGCTGGTCGAAAGCGGCGAGGGGGAGGCCGAGGGCTTCGAGCTGGCCGAGGCGGAGCTGATCGACAACGCCTCCCACGGCAACCAGAAAAGATTCCCGAACCGGGACGCGTCGCCAGCGGAGGAGCCAACCGACGCCACTTTCGGCGAACCGGACGAAGAGATCCCCGCCGACGCCGACGAGACGATCCGCAAAACCGACTAGGAGGTCACCATGACCCGCCGAGTGATCGCGATCGTCACCGACGAGCTCCACGGCTCCGAGCCGGTGGAGCAGCTCCAGGCCAATGCCGACGGCGACGGGGTCGAGGTGCGCGTCGTCGTCCCGGCGGTGGAGGCGAGCCCCCTGCGGCACACCCTCGGCGACATCGAGGGACCGAGGGAGCGGGCGGAGGAGCGGCTGGAGAAGGCGCTGAAGACCTTGCGCGAGAGTGGCGTCGAGGTCAGCGGCGAGGTCGGGGACCCGGACCCGGTGCAGGCCGCCCAGGACGCGCTGCTGAAAGCACCGGCCGACGAGGTGCTGATCTTCGAGCACGCCGAAGGGCAGGCCGAGTGGTTCGAGAAGGGGCTCTACGAGCGGGCCCAGGAATCGATCGAGCCGCCGCTGCGACTGGTCGTCCTCGAGACCGGGAGCGAGCGGGAGCCCGATCACGTGATCAGCGTCGAGGAGACCGGCCGCGGCACCGTCAACCCGATCGCCGACAAGGAAGTCGCCGGCGGCTCCTACATCCCCGGCCTGACCCGCTCCGACCTGGCGGGGATGATCGCCGGCATCCTCGGCACGATCGTCGTCGCGATCCTCGCGGCGGCGATCGCCTCCGGCGCCGGCCACGAGTCCGGCTGGGAAGCGGTGGCGATCCTGATCGCGATCGGGGTGGCGCTCGCCAACCTCGCCCACGTCGTCGGCCTCGGCATCTTCGAGAGCATTCGCTACCGGGGAGGCTTCGCCAGGTTCTTCCGCAGTGTCGCGCTGGTGATCACGCCGCTGGCGCTTGTCGTCAACCTCGCGATCCTGATCTTCGCCGGCGACTAGTTAGGGCTGGCGCGTTTCCGCCGTCGAGGGTTCGGAGCGTCGCAGCGCCTCGAGCACCTCTTCGGCCAGCTGAGATCCGTCGTCGGGACGCAGCGGCGTCGCGGTGGCGCGGAAGACGACGTCGTCGCCGTCGAGCTCCTCGAGCGAGACGCTGGGTTTGTAGCGGGTCGGGACGGTGATCGACCGCAGCAGCCGCTCCTCGATCTCCCGTGGGCTCGCCTGCGAGGGGAAGCGGACGCGGACGTCGACCTTGTCGGGCTCGCGCAGCGGCACGACGACGAGGCTGAGCAGGACGTTGTTGGGGACCAGGAGCCGATCGGCTCCCTGGCTGAGGGTCGTGTAGAAGAGGCCGAGAGAGGTGACCGTGCCCTCGATCGAGCCGGCGAGGGCGCCGCCGACCAGGCGCACCCGTTCGCCGACCCGGAAGGGCCTGGTGCTCTGCAGGACGATGCCGGCGAAGATCCCGCCCAGCGCCTGCTGCGCGGCGAGGCCGAGAAGCACGGCGGTAAAGGCGCCCCCGACGGCGAGCGTGCTGGCGGTGACGCCGGCGATCCGCAGCGCGAGGACCACGACCGCGGTCATCGCCAGGAGGCGGACGACGAAGCCGGTGGTCCCCGCGGTCGCCGGGTCGAGTCGCCGATAGAGGCGGGGGGAGAGGCCGCGCACCAGCCAGTGCACGGCGGCCGAGCCGACGACGATCAGGATCACCACCGTCGCGGCCCGCACCCACTGGCCGTAGCCGGGGGCGATTTGATGGCGGTGGCCGTAGGCGACCAAAGTGCCGACGATCACCAGCAGGGCGAGCAGGAGCCCGCCGAACTGGCGCTTGGAGAACCGCGGCGCCAGCTCGTCGCCAAGACCGAGCGAGTGCCAAGCGTGGCTGCGGGTCTCGAACAGCTCTTTGGGGAGCCTCGGACGACGCGGAGCGGGAGACATCCGGTGCAGCTACCCGGCCCAGGCGCCCCTATTCAGGCGCTAAGCGCTCATCGCGGCGAGGGCGTCGTCCCTGGTCAGGTGGACCGGGATTGATAGCTCTAGGCCGGTGATCTCGAGAACTCGGCGGACTTGGTTGTTTTGGCTGCAGATGACGAGGGTGCGGCCGTTGTTGCCGCTGTCAAGACGCTGCCAGGCGCGGACGATGAGGGCGATTCCGGTGGAGTCGATGAACTCGCACTGGGAGAGATCGATCAGTACCGATCCCTCGCCGCTCTCCAGGACCTGCTCGAGCGGACCCTCCAATTCGGGGGCGGTACTGAGATCGAGCTCGCCACGTACCGAGATCGTCCGCACGCCTTGCTCGAACTCTCCGGCCTTTACCTCGAAAGGGGCTGGATTCACGACCTGATGCTACCGCAGGATCGCTGCCGGATGACTAACTCGGTCAACTCGGTTTTGGAGCACCTCGCCAGGGTAAGCAGGCCTAGAAGAGAGGCGGCAAGTTATGCTCGCGCCTCTGGATATCGAGCCTCGGCGTCCCTGGGGGCAGGCTGGCACTTTGAATACCTCAACCAATGATCGTTCGGGGCTGCAAATGTCCCTTCCTGCTCGGGCGGAGAACGTGGCAGTGGTACGCCACGCACTGGCGGGCCTGGCCGAGCGGCTGGGAATGGACGAGGCATCGCTCGCCGACTTGAAGACGGTCGTCACCGAGGCGTGCATGAACGTCGTCGTCCACGCCTACGCCGGCAGCGAGCCCGGGCCGCTGGAGGTCGAGGCCGAAAGCGACGTCGATGGCCTCACCGTCGTGATTCGCGACCACGGCAGCGGCATCCGGCCCCGGCCCGACGTCGAGCGGCCGAGCCTGCGGATCGGCCTGACCCTGATCGCGGCGCTCTCCAGCAGCTTCGAGATCAAGGGCGGAGCCGACAAGGGCACGGAAATCCGCATGCACGTGCCGCTGCAGGCTCGGGACGGCGGCACCGCCACCGGCACGACCTTCACCGTCACCGCGGAAGACGACACCCGGATCCGCGTCGGGCCCCCGGAGATCATCGGCCCGGTTCTCAGCCGTGCCCTCTCCGCCCTCGCCGCGCGCCAGGACATCAGCCTCGACCGCCTCTCAGACACGATGCTGCTCAGCGACGCGATCTCGGCCCGGGCACCGCAAGGGTTCACCGACGGCCACGTCTCCGTCCGGATTGCCGAGTTGCCCGAGGGGATCGAGCTCAAGGTCGGGCCGATGACCCATGGCGGCGCCGAGCGCCTGCGGGAAAGCTTCGAGCTGCCCGAGGTGGGCGGCTCGCTGGAGAAGCTGACCGACGAGCTGCGGGTCGAAGAGGGGGACGAAGGCGAGTACCTCGTCGTCGCCATCTCCTCTCTGTCGACGAACTAGCTGGAGCTGCCGCTAGTCGGCGGTGTCGGCCGTGGCGCTGCTGCTCTGCTCGGCCACCTCGGCTCTGATCCGCTCCAGGGTGCGGCGCAGGATCCGCGAGACGTGCATCTGCGAGTGGCCGATCCGCTCGGCGATCTGCGACTGCGTCAGGTCCTCGACGAATCGCAGCTGCAGGACCAGGCGCTCGCGCTCGTCGAGGTGGGGGAGGGCGCCCTCGAGGGCGAGCTTGTCCTCGACCAGCTCGTAGCCCGAGTCCTCGTCCCCGACCCACTCCGAGGCCGGCGATTCTTCCGCGTCTTCGCCGCCGACCGGGCGATCGAGCGAGAGCGGGCGGCGGTTGTGGTTCGCCTCCAGCACCTCGAGCACGTCGGTCGGGTCGACTTCGAGCCGCTCGGCGATCTCGCTGACCGAGGGCGAGCGCTGCAGCTGCACGGTCAACCCCGAGATCGCTTTCTCCACCTCGGCCATGCGGTCGTGCAGGCCGCGGGGGACGCGGACGGTCCAGACCCGGTCGCGGAAGTGCCGCTTCAGCTCGCCGAGGATCGTGGGCGAGGCGAAGGCGGTGAAGGGGGCGCCGCGGTCGGGGTCGAAGCGGTCGATCGCGTTGACGAGGCCGAGGCTGGCGACCTGCAGCAGGTCGTCGAAGGACTCGCTGGCTCCGCGGTAGCGCAGCGCCAGGTTCTTCGCGAAAGGGAGATAGCGACGGACGAGCTCCTCGCGGATCGCGGGATCGCGATCCTTGACGAACCGCGCCCAGAGCACTCGCTCGCTCGCCAGACCCTCACCGGGGCCGGGGCTCGCTTCGTCGGTGCTTTTGGGGGTCTCTTCGCTGTTCACAGCATCGATCGAATAGGCGGGGATACCTGTTCAACGTCGCTGCCCTGAGAGCGTCAGTTCGAAGCTGTGCAGCGCGGCGGCGTCTTCCGCCGTCGGCCCCACCATAGCGAGGTACAGGGCCGGGTTCGACTGGTGGCGCCGCCCGGTTTGGGGAGCGGCGCCGAACCCGGCGTCCTGAGAGGCCTAGGAGGTGGCTGCGTCGGTGGCCTCGGACTCCTCAGTCTCCACGTCGCCCGTGCTGGGAGACTTGAAGTGCATGAGGTTGACCTTCGCGAGGACGCCGGTCTCGTCGCCCTTGGCGAGTCGTTCCGATGCCTCCGCCTGAATCTCGAGAATCCGCTCGAGGGTCCCTTTGAGGGTGTCGGAAACGTCGGTCCAGCCCTCTTTGTCAAGCACCATCGGCGTACGGCTGATGTGCAGGTCGTCGACCTCGTCGAGGGTTCCCGCCTTGGAGGCGACCTCGATGTCCTCGAATACGGACTTGAGGACGGCGCCGGCCATTCCTGGTCGGAGGTTTGCTGGCATACGCGACCACTGGTCGTCGCTGAGGAACTGGCGGCGGGTGGCGCGGTAGAAGTGCTCGGTGGCTCCACGCCGCTGCTTGGTGTCAACGAGCTCGATGCAGTCGTATTTCTCGAGCACGCGGACGTGGTAGGCGACGAGGTTGAGGCTTTGATCCAGCTGGTTAGCGAGCATGTTCGGGCTCGCGACCTTCTCATTCAAAATGATCAGGATTTGCACCCTTAGCGGGTGAGCGAAGGCTTTGGCGACTATCTGTTCGACGCCCTCTTGCTTGTTTTTAGTCTTCGGCATGGCCTTTTCTTGGGTTCGTTAGCAGAGCAAATGGCCGATAACAAGACTTTACACCCTGTCAATCAGGAATTTCACAACGCTCCCGCGTTTTCCGATTATTGACGAGTTTTGCTGCCGCGTCCTTGATTGCTGGAATGAATTAAAGTAAACATTGATCAGTCACTCTCGAGTGGCGGTCAATGGAGAACTCATTCTGGGACTCAAGGGAGAGGGGAGGTGGATCAAGTGCGCATTGAGAACACGAATCGTCGCGTCACCGCGGCGGCCATCCTCAAGGGCAGCTGATCGCCGCCCCGGGACGGCGATCGTCTTGCTTGAGAGGCTTATGGGGTGACCCCCTGGAAGCTGCCTCTCCTGGTTGCGGCGATCGCCGTCCCCATCGCATTTGCGTTTTTCCTCGCCGGCCCCGCCTTCGGGGTCGCGGTTGGGGCCCTGGTCGCGGTCGCGATCGTCGTTGTCGCGGTCAAGCAGCGACCGCTGGGCCCGATCGAGCCGCTCGAGGACGCCCCTGGCCGGCGCGTCCTGATCGTTCTCGGCGACCCGCTCGAGCAGCCCGGCGCCGTCGAGCAGGTCGCTCGGATCGTGCGGACGGGCGAGCCGGCGGAGGCACTGGTCCTCTCGCCCGTGCGGATCGGCTTCCTCGACCGCTGGGCCTCCGACGTCGAGTCCGCCCGCGAGGACGCTCAGCGGCGGCTCGTGATCAGTGTCGCGGCGCTGGCGGCGGCCGGCATCGACGCCGAGGCCCGTGTCGGAGACGAGGACGTCGTGCAGGCGGTCGAAGACCAGCTGGGCAGTTTCCCGGCGACGACGGTGGTCCTCGTCAGCGCCGGCGGTGAAGGGGACCCGGCCGCCGCCGCGGCCGCAGACGAACTGCGGGCGCGGCTGCGGGTCGAGTTCCTCCGGGTCGTCAGCGGTCCAGCAGCTCGCTGACCCGCAGCGCGGCCCGGGTCGGCTCTACGAAGCTCTCGCTTTCGTGGAGCAGGCCGACGGCGGTGAGTTCGCGCACCGCCCGCTCGACCGCGTCGCGCTCGGCGAAGCCGGCGCGGTCGCCGCCCATTTCCCGCCGCAGCTCCGCCAGCGTCAGCCGGGTTGGGTGCAGGTCGAGCAGCTGGCGCAGCACCGCCGCCTCCACCTCCCTGTCCTCGGCCCAGGTGGTCTTGATCGTCTCGGTCTCGTTCATCGTCCCTCCATCCCCTAAGTCGAGGCGCCATCGGAACTCTCCCCGGTCCCGCCTCGATTGCTTTCCCCTTGCCCGAGAGCCTGCAGCGCCCATGGTGCCTCCACCGTGCGTCGGTAGAAGTGCTCCACCGAGCCGCGCGCGGGCCTCGCCTTCACCAGTTTCACCGCACCGCACTCGGCCAGGACGCGGACGTGGTAGCTGACATTGCCGAGCGGCTGCCGCAGCTCCGTGGACAGCCGACGCGGGCTGGCGGTTTCGCCGTCCGCCAGCCGGCGCAGAATGCGTCGGCGCAGTGGATGGCGCAGGGCGCGCAGCAGGTTGGTCTCGTCCGAGCGGTCGGTGGGTGTCATGGCCGCCGGCAATATAGGGGAAAAGCAACCTGTTGTCTGTAGATCTTTTGTCTACTGAAACGATTCCCCGAGGGCTTCCTCAGGCGTCCTCGCGGATGCCGCCCATCTCGGTGAAGACCGCGGTGAAGCCGCCGTCCCCGCGCTTCTCGTCGGCGATCACGTGGGAGACGGCGTTGATCAGGGCCAGGTGGGTGAAGGCCTGCGGGTAGTTGCCGAGGTGCTGCCCCGACCCGGCGTCGAGCTCCTCGGCGAAGAGGTCGAGCCAACCGGCCGCCTCGAGGAGCCGTTCGCAGAGGGCCCGGGCGCGGGCCGGCTCGCCGATCTCCGAGAGGGCCGAGACGAGCCAGAAGGAGCAGATCAGGAACGTCCCCTCCTTGCCCTGTAGGCCGTCGTCGGTCTCTTCGACCTTGTAGCGGCAGACCAGACCGTGCTCGGTCAGACCTGCGTCGATCGCGTTGACGGTGTCCCGCACCCGCGGATCGTCCGGCCGGAGAAAGCGGAAGAGCGGAATCAGCAGCAGGGAGGCGTCGAGGGCGTCGGTGTCGTAGTGCTGGCGGAAGACGCCGTCGCGCACCCCGCGCTCGAGGATCTCGGCCTTGAACTCGTCCGCTTTTGCCTGCCACTGCTCGGCCAGCTCCCCGAAGCCGCCGATCCGGGCCAGGCGGGCGCCGCGGTCGACCGCGACCCACATCATCAGCTTCGAGGAGACGTAGTGCCGAGGCTCCCCGCGCGACTCCCAGATGCCCTGGTCGGGATGGGACCAGGCCTCGATCGCCGCCTCCACCTGGTAGCGGATCAGCTCCCGGGTCGCCTGCGTGCCGCGGCCGCGCAGCGCCTTTTCGTGGATGTAGACCGAGTCGAGCAGCGATCCCCAGACGTCGTTCTGGCGCTGGTCGTAGGCGCCGTTGCCGATCCGCACCGGCTTCGCCCCGCCGTAGCCGTCGAGGTGGTCGAGCGTCTTCTCGGTCAGGTCCCGCTCGTGCCCGATCCCGTACATGATCTGCAGGTCCGGGTGGTCCTGGCAGACGTTGACGATGAAGCGCATGAAGTCGCTCGCCTCGCGGTCGAAGCCGAGCGTGTGCAGAGCCCAGAGGCTGAAGGTCGAGTCGCGGATCCAGCTGAAGCGGTAGTCCCAGTTGCGTTCGCCGCCCGGCGTCTCCGGCAGCGAGGTGGTGGGGGCGGCGACGATCGCGCCGGTCGGCGTGTAGGTCAGGCCCTTGAGGACGAGTGCCGAGCGTTGCAGGTGAATTCGCCAGGGGTGATCGGGGAACTCGCCGTCGCGCAGCCATTCGCGCCAGAACTCTTCGGTCGAGTCGATCCGCTCCAGCGCCTCCGGGGCGCTGCGGGGTCCGCCGAGGTCTCCGGCGCTCCAGGTCAGGGCGCAGAACCCACTCTGGTTCTCGCGCAGGGTGACGTGGCCGCGGGCGGCGCCCTCGTCCAGCCGCAGGTGCATGTCGCTGGTCAGCAGCAGCTCGACGCCGTCGCCGCCGGCGGTCGCTTCGCCGAGATCGCCGCCGCTCCAGCTGGCCGCCTGGGTGCCGTAGCCGAAGCGCGGCAAGCACTCCATTTCCATCTCGACCTCGCCGTCGATGCAGGTCATCGTCCGCAGCAGCGAGCAGTCGTTCTCGTGAGCGGTGTCGGGGCGGCCGCGGCGGTCGCCGCCGTCGCCGGCGGAGGCCCACTCGGCGATCGTCAGCGCGTCCTTGACCACCACCCAGCCGGTCTCGGTCACCCAGGTGGTCTCGATCACCAGCGTTCCCGGCACGTAGCGGCGGCTGATCGGGACGATCACGCCTTTCGGGCGCAGCAGCATGTGGCCGGCGCCGCGGTCGAGCAGCGCGGCGAAGGCGCTGGGGGAGTCGAAGCGGGGGAAGCAGAGCCACTCGAGGTTGCCGCCGAAGGAGACGAGGGCGGACGTGTGGCAGTCGGAGAGGAAGCCGTAGCTCCCGATCGGGGGGAAGCGATGGTTCTGGGAGCTCACGGCCGAAGCCAAGCTACCAGCGGGCTACGCTGAATTCGATGAACCTGCCGTTCGCCCACGTCGGCGCGACCTTTGCGCCGCTGGAGGTGCTGCCGCTGCTGGTGGCGGCGGCGCTCTACGCGAAGCGCTCGCTCACCCTGGCCGAGCGCGGCCGTCCGCTGCCGCTCTGGCGCCAGCTCTGCTTCGCCGGCGGGCTGCTGACGATCGCCGTCGCCCTGGTCTCGCCGATCGCCCACATAGGTGAGGAGCTGGTCATCGCCCACATGGTCGAGCACCTGCTGCTGGGCGACATCGCGACCCTGCTGCTGGTCCTCGGGCTGACCGGGCCGCTGCTGCAGCCGATCCTTGCGATCCCCGTCTTCGACAAGCTGCGGATCCTCACCCACCCGCTGGTCGCCTTCCCGCTCTGGGTGGCCAACTTCTACTTCTGGCACATCCCGGCCCTCTACGACGCGGCCTACGGAGGGGCGGCGGTGCACCTGATCGAGCACGCCAGCTTCATCTTCTTCGGCTGCCTGATGTGGATGCCGATCTTCGGCCCGCTGCCGAAGCCGAGCTGGTTCAACGCCGGCTGGAAGGTCGGCTACGTGATCGCGGTGCGCTTCGCCGGGGCGATCCTCGGCAACGTCCTGATGTGGTCGGGAACGGTCCTCTACCCGAAGTACGCCGCCGGCGAGGCCTACTGGAACATCACCCCGCTGGCCGACCAGAGCACCGCCGGCGTGGTGATGATGGTCGAGGGGACCTTCCTCGGGCTGGGGCTCCTGGCCTGGGTCTTCTTCGAAGTCTCCAGGGAAGGGATCGAGAAGCAGCGGCTGCTCGACCTGGCGCTGGAGCGGGGGGTCGAGCTCGACGAGGCGCGGGCGCAGCGGGCGGTCGCGGCCGGGCAGGGTGAGCGGCTGGAACGGCAGCTGACCGGCGCCGGGGGTGAGCGGGACGACCGCCGGGGTTGATCGCCGCCTGCTCGGGGCGCTGGTCTTCGTCGTCGGCGCCTCCAGCCTCGGGGTGGAGATCGCGGCGGCGCGGCTGCTGGCGCCGTACTTCGGCGCCTCAACCGTCGTCTGGGCGAACACGATCGGGGTCGTCCTCGTCGCCCTCTCTGTCGGCTACTGGTTCGGCGGGCGCTACGCCGATCGCCACCCCCACCTGCGGGCGCTCTGCTGGGTGGTGCTCGGCGCCGCGGTCCTGATCGCCCTGGTGCCGTTCGCCGCCCGTCCCTTCCTCGGCTTCTCGGTCGACGCCTTCGAGACCGTCTCGGTCGGCGGCTTCGCGGGTTCGCTGTTCGGGGTCCTGGTGCTGGTCGCGGTACCGGTGATGCTGCTCGGTGCGGCCGCGCCCTGGGCGGTGCGGCTGGCGGTGGGCGAGGTGGACCGCTCCGGCGAGGTGGTCGGCCGCCTCTACGCGATCTCGACCGCCGGCTCGCTGCTGGGGACGATGCTCTCGGCCCTGGTCCTGATCCCGCTGCTGGGAACGCAGCGGACCTTCCTCGCCTTCGCCCTGGCGCTGGCGCTGGTCGCCGCGGCGGGCCTCGGCGCCCGGGCGCTGGCGGTCCCGGTTGCCCTGCTCGCGGTGATGGCGGTGCCGGTCGGGACGATCAAGGGGGACGCAGACGGGCGGGTCCTCTATGAGGCCGAGACCACCCACCAGTACGCGCGGGTGATCGAACGCGACGACGGCTCCCGGGTGCTGGAGCTGAACGAGGGCCAGGCCGTGCACTCCGAATACCGGCCGGGCTCCTATCTGACCGGCGACTACTGGGACGGGCACCTGGTGCTGCCCGCGGCGGCCGGGTCGCGGCCGCCGCGGCGGATCGCGATCCTCGGCAACGCCGGCGGCACCGTCGCCCGCGCCTTCGGCCACTTCTTCCCGCGGACGGCGGTCGACGCGGTCGAGATCGACGCTGAGCTGACCGAGCTGGGGCGGCGCTACCTCGACCTCCGCAACCCCCGGATGCGGACCTTCGCCGAGGACGCCCGGCCCTGGCTCGAGCGCTCCGCGGGCGGCTACGACGCGATCATGGTCGACGCCTACCGCCAGCCCTACATCCCCTTCTACCTGGCGACCCGGGAGTTCTTCGAGCTGGCGCGCGAGCGGCTGGCGCCGGGTGGCCTGGCGATCGTCAACGTCGGCCATCCGGAGGGGGCGCGGGAGCTGGAGCGGGTCCTCGGCAGGACGATGGCGGCCGCCTTCCCGCGGGTGCTGCGCTACCCGATCGAGGACACCAACACGCTGCTGGTGGCGGGGGAGGGATCGTTCTCCGCGGCGCGGCTGCGGGCGAACTTGGGGTCGCTGCCGCGGCCGCTGCGGGCGCAGGCCCGGGAGGCCGCCGCGCGACTCGAGCCGCGGCTGTCCGGCGGCGAGGTCTACACCGACGATCGCGCCCCTGTCGAGTGGCTGGTCGACTCCTCCCTGATGGAATACGCGAATGAGTGACGCCGGAGATCGGCTGCGCGCCTGGCTCGTGACCGGGCCCCTCGGACGGGGGCTCTCGTTCGCGATCGATTTCGCGGTCGCTTTGAGGACGATGCTGGCCCAACGTCGTTAGATGATCGGTACCCGATGCGTGCGCACCCGGATGACGTGCCTGGCGCTGCGCATCTCAGCGTCCTCGGACTTGCCTTTGCCACCGGCAAAGGCTGCATCCTGCGTCCTTGATCTGCTTGGCCAGGCCCGCCCCCGGTCACACGCGCATCGGGTACCGATCATCTAGGGTCAGCCGCAATGAAGACGACCCTCGAGGAGCTCCCCGAATCCCGCGTCGAGGTCGAGGCGGAGATCCCCGCCGCCGACGTCGAGAAAGCAACTTCCCGCGCCGCCCGCGCGATGGCGAAGGAGATGCGCCTGCCCGGTTTCCGCGCCGGCAAGGCGCCGCCCTCGCTGGTGATCCAGCGGCTCGGCTTCGGGCCGGTGCTGCAGGAGGCGATCCGCGACGCGCTGCCCGAGTGGTACGAACTGGCGCTGCTCGACTCGGGGGTCAGCCCGATCGGCGACCCCGAGATCGCAATGCTCTCGACCCCGGAGGAGGAGGGGGAGCCGCTGCGCTTCAAATTCGCCGTCGGAGTCCGTCCCGAGGCAAAGCTCGGCGACTACAGGGGTCTGGAGGTCGGCAAAGAGGAGAAAGAGGTCCCCGAGGAAATCGTCGACACCGAGGTCGAGCGGATCCGCGAGGGTTTTGCCCGGCTGGAGCCGGTCCAGCGCGAGGCCGCCGAGGGGGACCTGCTGGTGATCGACTTCGAGGGCTTCGTCGACGGGTCTCCGTTCGAGGGCGGCGCCGCCGAGGAGCAGAGCCTGACCCTCGGGTCGGGACAGTTCATCCCCGGCTTCGAGGAGCAGCTGATCGGCGCCAAGGGGGGCGAGGAGCGCGAGGTGAACGTCACCTTCCCCGAGGACTACCAGGCCGAGCACCTGGCGGGCGAAGACGCGGTCTTCAAAATCAAGGTCAAAGAGGTCCGGGAGAAAATCCTCCCCGAGCTCGACGACGAGTTCGCCGCCGACGCCTCCGAGTTCGACACGCTCGAGGAGCTGCGGGCCGATATCCGCGAGAAAGTCGGCACCGCGGTGGGCAGCCGCGCCGAGGAAGACTTCCGCGTGGCGGCGATCGACGCAGCCGTCGCAGCCGCGACCGTCGAGGTCCCCGAGGCGCTGGCGACGGCGCGGGCGACCGAACGCTGGGAGCGGATGGAACGCCAGCTGGCCGGCCGCGGCATGGACCCCAACCAGTTCCTGCAGATGCAGGGCAAAACCCGCGAGGAGCTGATCGAGGAGACCAAGCCCGACGCCGAAAAAGAGCTGAAGCGCGAGGCGGTGGTGACGGCGATCGCCGCCGCCGAGGGGATCGAGGTTTCCGAGGAGGAGATGGTCGAGGCCCTCGCCCACAGCGCCGAACACGAGCGCACCACGCCCGAGAAACTGCTCGAGCGGCTGCGGCAGAGCGGCCGCGACGCGCTAATCCGCGAGGACCTGCAGGCGCGCAAGGCGATGGAGCTTGTTGCGGAGTCGGCGAAGCCGATCCCGAAAGAGGAGGCCGACGAGCGCCAGGGGAAAGCCGAGGCGCGGGAGAAACTGCTGGCGCCGGAGGAGGGCAAAGCCAAAGCCGGCGGGCTCTGGACCCCGGGCGGCGAGTAGCGCCTGCTTGAGGGAGGGGGCGGGTACCCCTCTGCCAAAGACCGTCGCGCAGCTGATCGGACTTCCGGGCTCACGCGTGACTTCTTGAGCCTTTGTCAGAGGGGTACCCGCCCCCTCCGCGACACGCGGCCTTCGTCGAGACCGCAAAAACCATCCTTCAAGAAGCTTTTTTGCGGTCTCGACGAGCTCTGCGCCTCCAGGCGCCTGAGTTCGATGGGGGTACTCCCAGGGACCCCCTCCGACACCTCCCCCACACACGGGTCACGGTGGAGCGCTTCTATAGAGTGCGCAGCGATGAGCCCTCTGGTCCCCATGGTGGTCGAGCAGACGTCGCGCGGCGAGCGGGCGTTTGACATCTACTCGCGCCTGCTCGGCGAGCGGATCATCTTCCTCGGCACGCCGGTGACCGACGACATCGCCAACCTGATCGTCGCCCAGCTGCTGCATCTGGAGTCCGAGGACCCCGACAAGGACGTCAGCCTCTACGTCAACTCGCCGGGGGGCTCGGTCTATGCCGGTCTGGCGATCTACGACACCATGCAGTTCATCAAGCCCGACGTGCAGACGATCTGCGTCGGCGTCGCGATGAGCATGGGCGCGCTGCTGCTGAGCGGCGGCGCCGCCGGCAAGCGGATGGCGCTGCCGAACTCGAAGATCCTCATCCACCAGGTCTCCGCCGGCTTCCAGGGCCAGGCGACCGACATCGAGATCCACGCCAAAGAGATCATCGAAGTCCGCCGCCGCCTCGACGAGATCATCGCCCACCACACCGGCCAGTCCTTCGAGAAGGTCACGAAAGACACCGAACGCGATTACTTCATGAGCGCGGAGGAGGCGAAGGAGTACAACATCGTCGACCGCGTGATCGAGCATCACTGAGGCGCACCGCCGCTCTCATCGTCCTCGCCCTGGCGCTGTCTTCCGCGCCGGCCTTCGCCCAGATCGGCAGCCGCGCCGGTGGCACGCCCTATTACGGCCACGTCTTCCCGGTGCAGGGTTCGCATGGGGTACGGGGAGCGATTGGCGAATTCCACGCGCCGCGCAGCGGCGGCCGCATCCACGAAGGCTTCGACGTCACCGCCGCCTGCGGCGCCCGACTGGTCGCGGTGCGCAACGGTCGGGTCCTGCGGCGCGGCTTCGATCCAGTCCTCTACGGCAACTACCTGTTGATCCACGGCGAAGGCGAGCGGCGCGCCTACTTCTATGCCCACCTCTCGCGGCCGGCCTCGGTGCGGCGCGGGCAGCGTCTGTGGGAGAGCGAGCCGGTTGGGCTCGTGGGCGAAACCGGCAACGCCGCCGGCACCGGCTGCCACCTGCACTTCGAGATCCATGTCGGCGGCGTCCCCGTCGACCCGGAGCCCGCCCTGCGCCGCTGGGACCGCTACTCCTGAGCCTCCCGGCCCAGGTCCCGTTCGAACCAGAGGTCGGCTTTCGGGTTCTCGTTGTAGGCGGGGACCTCGCGATATCCGGCGGCTCGGTAGAGGCCGACCGCGGGGGTGAGGTAGTCGGAGGTGTCGAGGCGAACCGCGCGGCAGCCGTGTTCGAGCGCGATCTCGTCGAGGCGGGCGAGGATGCGGCGGCCGAGCCCGGTGCCGCGATAGGCCGGCACCACGTACATGCTCTTCACCTCGGCGACGTCGGTGTCGAGGTGGCGGACGCCGCCGAGGCCGGCCGGCTCGCCGTCGGCGGTGGCCAATAGAAGGACGCCGTTCGGCGGAACGAGATCGGACGGAGGCCCCTTGGCGATCTCCTCCCCGAGGTCGACCCCGGCGTCCTCGCGGTCGTAGACCAGCGGCCCGTCAGCCTCACGGACGAAGTCGGCGTAGAGCTCCCGCACCCGAGGATCGTCGCGGTCGGCTGGATCGAGGGAGAAAGTCACCGAAATGACGCTAACGGGTTGCGGAATTTCTCCAATCTGCGATGGCGCCTACCGTCTCTCTTGGCACAATCACTCCCGTGACCGGAAATGATTTGTCTGCGATTGTTATTGAATGCGTCGCACGCACCGAGCGGGCATCGGCGTCAACCGAGGAGTCGGTAGCGCGCGGCGAACGGGTGCACCTGAACCTGCAGCTCACCAGACTTGGATTAGAGGTGGTCAGGCTCAAGCAGGAGGACGCAATCGCGCGGCAGGAGGTGCTCACCGCCAGGTTGGAGCAGCAATGGGCCGATGCGGATGCCCGCTGGCAGGAGGAACGGGTCGCGATGCGCGAATCAGGCGAACGCCAGGAGAAGATGCTGCAGGAATACGCACGCCAGACCGATCAGATAGTCGCCGAGCTCAAAGGCGCCCGCGATGAACGGCGGGCAATGCTTGCGGCTCTTTGCAAGCTGATGGACGAGCCGCCCCCCTTCCCCTAGCCCGCTTGAAGCAAGCGAAAATTTGTCTCGGCGTTTCCGCTCGGTCCGTGATTCCGCGGCAATGGATCCGCAGGTCGGTCGCGTAGGCTGAGTCGTGAGATGAGAAACGAGGCCAACGATGGGAAAAGCCCGCCCGACCGGCACTTGGTGGTGGTGAGTGCGAAGCGGTTGGATTCCGACGAGACCGAGGAGACGGCCCAAGAGGTCCCCCCAATGTCGTCGGATGCGGTGGTCAGGACCCGATTGGCGGATACCGTCTCCTCGCTCTACCCCTCCGCGGAGTTTCGTTCGTTTTCCGGAGCGGCCGCCACCTTCCTGGCGCCCAAGCTGCTGATTGTCGCCGTCTATCGCCCCGGTGGAAGCCCCAGCGCGCCGCCCGATGCGGGCGGGGACTCCCAGCAGCAGCTTTTCGCGGCTTAGGCAGACATGTCGTCCAAGCAGCTCACCTTTGCAGTTGGGACTAGCCAAAACCGGAACCTCTTCCCGCGGCATTTTCTCGAAGACCGCCTAGCCGACTGGCCCGAGTACTCACAGCTAGATGCTTCTGGGCTGCTGGAGGAGCTAACGGCCGTCTGGGACCGGGAGCGGGACTTGCTTCCGACTTTCAACGAGGAGCAGACCGAGGATCGGTTCATCCGTCCGATCCTTGGTGCTCTCGGATTTCAATACACCGCCCGTCCTCGGCTATCTGTGGCAGGGCGGCGAAGGGAGCCCGATTACGCCCTGTTCATCAGCGAGCGAGCCCGGAGAGAATCCGAGGGGAGCCAGGGTCAAGCCCGTTACGCCCAGGCGGCCGCGCTTCTCGAGGCGAAGCGCTTCGACCGGCCGTTGGATCGAAGGCGGGCGGCGGGCAACCTGTCGGAGGACCCGGTGGCGCAAATCATCTACTACGTCTCAACCACCCACGTTCCGTTCGGGATTCTCACCAACGGACGCATCTGGCGCCTATATGCGCAGCTCGGCGACCTGGTCGAGGGTGCCTACTACGAGGTCGATTTGGTCGCGCTGCTCGAGGCGGGGGACGCTCGCGCACTTCGCAATTTCGCCGCCTTCTTCTCGGCCAGTGCCTTCGAGCCCGATGAGAACGGTAGATCCTTTCTCGATCGCGCCCTCGAAGAGAGTCGAGCAAATGCCATCGAGGTCGGCGATGCATTGCAGCGTCAAGTATTTGCCGCGGTTCCGAACATCGCTCAGGGCCTATTGGGTGAGGACCCCCCAACCGAAAAAAACTTGGATGCCGCGTTCGAGCATTCGCTGGTTTTCCTCTATCGACTTCTCTTCTGTCTTCATGCCGAGGCCCGGCGGTTGCTTCCGATCGACAGTCCGCACTACCTCGAGTACAGCGTACGTAGGCAGCGCCGCGAACTTGCTGAGGCGGTAGAACGGGGCCGGGTCTACAGCCATGGCTCGGATCGCCTGTACAACGAGCTTGAGGCGCTATTCAAGCTGGTTGCCGCGGGTGACACCCACCTCGGAGTGAACGAGTACAACGGGGACCTTTTTTCTGCCTCCAAGCATCCATGGTTGAAGGACCGGGTGGTTCCTGATGCGCTGTTGGCGCCAGCTCTGGACGGGCTTTACCGGCTTTACGGGCAGACCATCGATTACCGCGATCTTTCGGTCAGGCAGTTGGGCACTATCTACGAGCGGCTTCTCGAATACCGGTTGACCCCTGAGGGCGACGGCCTTGAGCTGGTTCACGCAACGGGCCGTCGTGACACGGGCTCCTACTTCACTCCCGAGCCGATAGTCGATTTGATCGTAGAGCGAACGTTGGAGCCCGCCTTGGAGCGACGCTCCGCGGCGGTTGCGAAGCGGCGCCTGAAGGGAAAGCGGGCACTAGATGCCTTCCTCGAACTGCGTGTGGTGGACCCGGCAATGGGCAGTGGCCATTTTCTTGTTTCTGCTGCCTCCTATATCGCCAAGTTCATCGCCACCGACCCCTCCTACGACGGCCCATTGGATTGGCAACAGATCGAGCGGCTGGTGGCCGAGCGGTGCATTTATGGAGTCGACCTGAATCCGATGGCCGTCGAGCTGGCAAAACTCGCTCTGTGGCTGTCGACCGTGCGCAGCAATGTGCCCCTCACGTTTCTCAGCAACCTCCGCAGCGGCAACTCCCTAGTGGGGGCTGATCTCGACCACCTCGAGGCCGGCCAGGTGACTGTATTTTCTGAGCGCCTCGCTCAGGATGCCGAGTCGCTCCTCACTCGGACGGCTGAAGTCGCCGAGCTCGAGAGCGATTCAGGCTCTCACGTTCACCAAAAGGAGCGGCTTGCAGAGCGGGCTGAGCTGCTGAGGCATCCGCTGCACGAATACGCCGACAGAGCCATTGCTGATTATTTCCAAGATCCGACCCCGATGTTCCACTGGGAGATCGAGTTTCCAGAGGTGTTCCTCTCTGCCGACGGAAAGCTTAGGTCTGACGGAGGCTTTGATGCCGTGATCGGGAACCCGCCTTACATCCGGATTCAAAGCCTGGGGCGGGATCTGGCGAACTGGTGCCGGCGGAGATACGAAGTGGCATTCGGAAGCTTTGACGCCTACCTCGTCTTCATCGAGCGAGCGGTGGGCTTACTTGGATCAGGTGGGCGACTCGGGTTCATTGTCCCCAACAAGTTCATGAAGCTGGACTCGGCCAAGAAGCTGCGAGCTTGCCTGGCGGAGGGGCAACAAGTGGAGGAGCTGATCGATTTTGGCGACGCTCAGCTCTTTGAGGGCGCCACCAACTATACGTCGATTTTGATTCTGGACTGCAACGGCCAAGGGCAATTTGTCTACCGAAAGGTTTCAGAGCCGGCCGAGGGAATCCCGGTCCCCAGGGGGGTGGAAGAAGCCGAGGCAGAGACATTCAATACCGGGGATCTAGGTTCGGACCCCTGGGTGCTGGTTGCTGGAGAAGTGAAACGGCTTCTTGATGCCATCAGGCGTAATTCTGTGCCGCTGGGTGAAGTTACCCGGCAAATCTTTCAGGGGCTGATTACCGGTGCTGACCAGGTCTACCTACTTGAGGATCGCGGATCGTCGAGCGAGGGCCAGGTTGTTTATTCAAAGGCATCCGAACATGAGTTGATTTTGGAGCCGGATCTTCTCCATCGGCTTGCGAGCGGCGCCGATGTGGGTCGCTACGCATTCTCGGGAACCTCCAGCCTGATCCTGTTTCCCTACCAAGTGACAGGCGGGATGGCCTCGCTGATGAGTGAGACCGAGCTGGGCGAATTCCCACGCACCGAGCAGTATTTGCGGGAGCACGAGGCGGTCCTGCGAGGCCGCGAGCGCGGGGCGATGGACACTCCCCAGTGGTACGCGTTCGGAAGAACTCAGAACCTCGGCATTCAAGATCAACCCAAGCTCGGGATTCCACGGCTGTGTGAACATCTTCGCGCCAGTGCCGATCTGGACGGCGTCGTCTACCTCGACAATGTGGACGTCAATGGTCTGCTGACCGCCGACGACGGTCCCAGTTTGTGGACTATCCTTTGCCTGCTCAACTCCCAGCTTCTGGACTTTGTCTTCCGACTGTCCAGCGTCCCCTTTCGAGGAAACTTTTACTCCGCGAACAGGCAATTCATTGCTCCACTCCCAGTTCGCATTCCAGACAGCAGGGTCGCCGCAGACCTAGAGAGGTGGGGGAGAAAACTGCATGCGCTCGCAGTCGAATCGCACACCGAGCGCAGTGCGTTCCAGGGCTGGTTGGCGGACGTGATCGGGGCCCCGCTCGGCGCACTTGACGGCCACACGAAGTTGACCAGGCCTGAGGATCTTCAGCCCGGAGAGTTGACCGCGATTCTGGCGAGCAACCGCGATTCCCTCGCCATTGATCCCCAGGGCCGGTCATTTCACGGTTTGCTGCGGGCCGAGCACGCGAGCTATGCGGAGAAGGTGAGGGATCTGAAGACGGCCCTTACTGCCGGTGAGGAGGCGGTCGATGAGATTGTCTTCGACCTCTATGAAGTCGCGTCGTTCAAACCCGCAATTCGTAGCTGAACCACTCCGTCCGCTCGGCGCCGGTGCTGTCGTAGAGGCGCTGGGCGGTCTCGTTGTCCGGTGCCGTGGACCACTCGACGAAGGGGACGTCGCGTTCGCGGGCGACCGCCGCAGCCGCCTCGATCAGCGCCCGGCCGACGCCCTGGCCGCGCGCCTGCTCGTCGACGAAGAGGTCGTTCATCAGCACGCACTCGCAGGCCTCCAGTGAGCTGAAGTGCCAGTAGAGGCAGGCGTACCCGACCAGCCGCCCCTCACTGCGGGCGCCGAGCAGGAGGCCATCCTCGCTGGGGGCGAGGAAGCGGCGGAAGAAGGCGCGATTGCGTTCCTCGTCGACGTCCTCGATTGCGTAGAAGCGCTGGTAGGCGCCGATCAGCGGCAGCAGCTCCTCGAACACCTCCGGGGCGATCGGCGCGATCTCCATGTCGGCGGGCACCCGGCCACGGTAGCGCCACGCAAGGCTGCGCTCACGTGAAGGGACAGCCGCGCCGATGCCGTAAACGACCCTCACGAACCGGTGCAGGTCCCTGTCTAAGCTTGGGGGCGCCGCCGGAGGCAAGAGATCGTCCCGTTAGGAGGGGATTCCGCTGGCACGTCCTTCAGACTCGAATGAGCAGCTCCTCTGCAGCTTCTGCGGCAAGTCGCAGCGCCAGGTCAAAAAGCTGATCGCCGGCCCCGGCGTCTACATCTGCGACGAGTGCATCGACCTCTGCAACGAGATCATCGACGAGGAGCTGACGGCGCCGCCTGCCTTCGAGCTGGAGAACCTGCCCAAGCCGCAGGAAATCTTCGACGTCCTGCAGGAGTACGTGGTCGGCCAGGACGAGGCCAAGCGCTCGCTTTCGGTCGCCGTCTACAACCACTACAAGCGGGTCCAGATCGCCCAGTCCGAGGAGACCGAGGTCGAGCTGCAGAAGTCGAACATCATGATGCTCGGCCCGACCGGCTGCGGCAAGACGCTCCTCGCCCAGACCCTCGCCCGGATCCTCAACGTCCCCTTCGCGATTGCCGACGCGACCGCACTGACCGAGGCCGGCTACGTCGGCGAGGACGTCGAGAACATCCTTCTGAAGCTGATCCAGGCCGCCGACTTCGACGTCAAAAAGGCCGAAACGGGAATCATCTACATCGACGAGATCGACAAGATCGCGCGCAAAGCCGACAACCCGTCGATCACCCGGGACGTCTCCGGCGAAGGCGTCCAGCAGGCGCTGCTGAAGATCCTCGAGGGGACCACCGCCTCGGTGCCGCCGCAGGGAGGGCGCAAGCACCCCCACCAGGAGTTCCTGACGATCGACACCACCAACATCCTCTTCGTCTGCGGCGGCTCCTTCGCCGAGCTCGACAAGGTGATCGAGCGGCGGGTCGGCGACCGCGGGATCGGCTTCGGCGCCGAAATCTCCTCGCGGGAGAAAAAGGACGCCGGCGAGTGGTTCGAGCAGGTGCTGCCCGAGGACCTGATCGAATACGGCCTGATCCCCGAGTTCATCGGCCGCCTGCCGGTGATCACCGCGATCCACCAGCTCAGCCGCGACGACCTCTGCACGATCCTGACCGAGCCGCGCCACGCGCTCACCCGCCAGTTCCAGCGCTTCTTCGAGTTCGACGACATCGAGCTGGTCTTCGCCGAGGACAGCCTCGAGGCGATCGCCAACAAAGCCCTGGAGCGGGAGACCGGCGCCCGCGGCCTGCGCTCGATCCTCGAGGAGACGCTGCTCGACGTCCAGTTCGAGCTGCCCTCGCGCCGCGACGTGACCAAGTGCGTCGTCACCCGGGAGACGATCACCGAGGGGCGCCGGCCGACGCTCGTCACCGAGGCGGTCCAGCAGGACATCGGGCCCGCAGACGAGGGGCTGACTGAAGAAACGGCTTGAGCGGCTATCGGTAGGGAGGCATGGGTGTTCCCTTCCCTTCCTGGGATTTTCGCCTTTAAGTAGCTATCTCTCGCCGAGTGGTCAGTGCGAAAATCAGGACGTCGGTCAGGGGATACCCATGCCTCCCAGCGACAGGATCTTTAGATCGCTGTTCGCCGAGACCGCGAGAGACGTCGCATTTCGACGTCTTATGCGGTCTCGAGGATCAGCGTCTGCCGAAGCGCTGTCGAGGGGAGGTCAATTCCGGAGGAGGGGTGCCGACTCCCTCCCTCATCGCCGCAGATATCTAGACTCGCCGCGTGGACGAGGCGCAGCGGAAAAAGCTTGAGGCTACGACGCGGTATGACCCTTCAGAGGTAGAGGGGCGGATCTTTGCCGAATGGATGGAGAGGGGGTATTTCCATCCTGAGGCCGAGGGGACGGCGGAGGAGAACTTTTCGGTTGCGATTCCGCCGCCGAATGTGACCGGAGTCCTGCACATGGGGCACGCGCTGAACGGCTCGATGCAAGATGCGCTGGTGCGGATGAACCGGATGCGGGGAAAGAACGCGCTCTGGATCCTGGGGACCGATCACGCCGGGATCGCCACCCAGGCGGTGGTCGAGAAAGAGCTGCGCAAAGAAGGCAAGAGCCGGCATGACCTCGGGCGCGAGGCCTTTGTCGAGCGGGTCTGGGAGTGGAAAGCGGAGTACGGCTCGCGGATCGTCGAGCAGTACAAGCGGCTCGGCGCCTCCTGCGACTACGAGCGCGAGCGCTTCACCCTCGACGGGGGCTACGTCAAGGCGGTCCACCGGGTCTTCAAAATTTTGTTCGACAAGGGCTACATCTACCGCGACAACTACATGGTCAACTGGGACCCCGGCTCGCACTCGGCGATCTCAGACCTCGAGGTCGAGAACCTCGAGGTCGAGAACGTCCTCTACTCGATCGACTACCCGGTCGAGGACTCCGACCAGCTGCTGACCGTCGCCACGGTGCGCCCGGAGACGATGCTGGCCGACACCGCCGTCGCCGTGAACCCCGAGGACGAGCGCTACCGCGGCCTGGTCGGCAAGCACGTCGTCCTGCCGCTGGTCGGCCGCCGCATCCCGGTGATCGCCGACGATCACGTCGACGTCGAGTTCGGCACCGGCGCCCTGAAGATCACCCCGGGCCACGACCCCAACGACTTCGAGATCGGCCGCAAGCACGGCCTGCGGGAGATCGGTGTGATCGGCCCCGACGGGCGGATGACCGACGAGGCCGGGGAGTTCTCCGGGATGACCGCAGCCGAGGCTCAGAAGGCGGTCGTCGAGGCGCTGCGTGGCGAGGGCCGGCTGCGCGCCGAGGAGCCTTACGTCCACTCGGTCCCCTTCTCGCACCGCTCCGGCGAGCGGATCGAGCCGCTGATCTCGCTGCAGTGGTTCTGCCGCATGGACGAGCTGGCGCGGCCGGCGA
>Ga0126313_10000101_pt1 | contig 35233 bp, 36 predicted proteins | sample Plot105A_FD_89954 | JGI IMG/M metagenome (GOLD analysis project Ga0126313, IMG submission 89954) | Serpentine soil microbial communities from UC McLaughlin Reserve, CA, USA - Plot105A | ecosystem: Environmental > Terrestrial > Soil > Grasslands | place: USA: UC McLaughlin Reserve, Lake County...
GCGTGCCACACATAGCCATCCACCTCCGTTAGGTCAATTCGCTTCTCCGCGCCTTCCTCGTCGATCAGGCACAGCTCCACACGGGAGGCGACCTCAGAGAAAATCGCGAAGTTCACTCCTGCACCGTCGTAGGTGGCCCCGAGCGGATAGGGGTTACCCGGCCAGATATCCATGCAAGCCCTTCTGATCCGTGCTCAAGGATGCCATTGTTGCCTACGGCGCCGACACCAGCTCGTAACAATGGCAACGTGCGTCACGAGGCCTCTGTGCTGCATCTCGACTTGGACGCCTTCTTCGCCTCGGTCGAGCAGCGCGACAAGCCGTCGCTTCGTGGAAAGCCGGTCGTGGTCGGCGGAATCGGTCAGCGCGGGGTGGTGGCGACGGCATCCTACGAAGCTCGAGTATTCGGGGTTCGCTCGGCGATGCCGATGACCGAAGCGCGGCGCCGCTGCCCTCACGCGGCGTTCCTCGCGGGCCGGTTCGGCGCTTATCGGCAGGCCAGCGAACAGGTGATGCGCATCCTTCGAGAACTGTCACCGCTGGTCGAACCGCTCTCGCTTGACGAGGCGTTTGTCGACTTGCGTGGGGCCACCCGGCCGGTCGAGCTGTCACTGCCGGGCCTGCGCGGCCTGGTTCGCGCCCTCAAGGCGCGAGTATCCCAGGAGACCGGCGGCTTGACCGCATCCGTCGGCATCGGCACCTCCAAGTTCATCGCGAAAGTGGCCAGCGAGCTGGACAAGCCCGACGGACTTCGGGTGATTGAGCCGGGGACCGAGATTGCGTTACTCCGACCGATGCCCGTCGCCGTGATTCCAGGTGTCGGCCCTGTCACGCAGGAGCGACTGCACCGGATCGGCATACGGACGGTTGCCGATCTGCAAGCGGTCGGTGTCGACGAGCTTGTTCGCCTTGTCGGGCAGGCTCATGGGCAGGCCCTGATCGAGCTTGCATTCGCACGCGACGATCGGTCGGTGGAGCCTGAGCGTGAGAGCAAGTCGATATCCGTGGAGGAAACATTTGAGACTGACGTTGTCGATGCGGCCGAGCTCCGCAAGATCCTCGCCAGGGATGCGGGGCAGGTGGCTGCGCGATTGCGCGCGGCTCGATTGTTTGCCCGCACCGTCACGATCAAGATCAGGCACCACGACTTCAGCACCCACACGCGGTCCCGCACGCTGCTTGGTGCAACGGATCGGGTCCAGGTCATCAGTGACGTCGCCCAGTCATTGCTCTCCGGTGTGGACACCGCTGGCGGCGTCCGGTTGGTCGGAGTCGGCGTTGCTGGTCTTACCGATGTGCTGCAGGAAGATCTGTTCGGTGCCGAGGGCACGGTCGCCGACCAGTCGGTTGACAATGCGGACGTCGAGGACTTACAGGTCACTGACCGCCGAGCGCCACAATGGATCACAGGTGCCGATATCCATCACGATGATCATGGCCGTGGCTGGGTCTGGGGCTCCGGGGTCGGCCGGGTGACCGTTCGGTTCGAATCCCGTGACACCCCGCCGGGGCCTATTCACACGTTCCCGATGGACGATCCGAAGCTCCACCCGGTTTAGGCACGGACCTGAATGCGGGCGCGCGCCGCCTCCACCAGCCCGGCGAACAAGCCGTGATCGCCGCTGTTTTCCGGATGCCACTGAACACCGAGCCAGAATTGCCGGTCAGGGTCCTCGATCGCTTCCACTGTTCCGTCTGCTGCGCGCGCCGTAGCGACGAAGCCGGGATGAGTGGCGAGCGACTGGTGATGGTGACAGCTCACTTGAAGGTCGTTGCCAACCAGGCGCCGAACCAGCGAGTCGCTTGTGGTGGTGATCGAGATCCAGCCGTATGCGTCGGCTTCCGGCGAGTGCTCGTCGTGCCCGACAATATCCGGGGTGTGCTGATCCACGACACCTCCGGTTCGCACGGCCATCAGCTGCATGCCCCGGCAGATTCCCAACGTCGGCAGGCCATTCTCATCGGCGGCATTGAGCAGTGCCAGCTCCCAGCTGTCGCGATCGCGGCGGAAGTTCCGTGTGCATGGGTGCGGTTTCTGGCCGTAGCGTGCAGGCTCGATGTCACCGCCACCGCACATGATCAATCCGTCGAGCCGGGAAACGATGTCGTCCGCGCCGCTGCTCTGCGGCGGCAGCAGAACCGCTGCCCCTCCAGCAGCCTCCACTGATTTCACGTAGACCGCTGGAAGCAGGTCGGCCGACGTATTCCACACGCCCCAGGCGGCCGGCTCCCGATAGGTGGTCAGGCCGATCAGGGGGCGCCGCGAGCTCATGGCACAAGTTTAGGATCACGCCGGTTTGCAGATGTCGCACATATTTGCGGTCGAAAGCACCGGACTCGGCAACACCCGCTTGAGACTCGATGGCGACTCGACATCGGTACGCTCAGCGGAATGGCAATGTGGGTGGGTGCTATCGAATTCGACTTGCGGCTTGGGGAAGTGCGGTCGGTCAAGGAAAAGCGTTCGATTGTCCGGCCGCTGATAGCTGACGTTCGTCGCAAGTTCATGATCAGCGTGGCCGAAGTTGATCATCTCGATTTGCACCGTCGGGCCGGCCTCGGGGTAGCGCTGGTCAGTCCCGACAGAGCACACCTGATCGAGGTGCTGGACGATGTGGAGCGGCTGATCGCCTATCGGCCAGAGGTCGAGCTCCTATCCGCCCGCCGCACGTTGAGTCATCCCGCGGTGGATTGATCAAGCGCATTGGCACCTTTCCACTAGAGATTGCGCACCAGATGCTCAGACACTTAGGGATGAGGCGAAGGCGTGCACCATAAGGCCACGATGATCTGAGCCGAGGTCGGGTCGGGTGCGCGAGCGAAGGAGGATGTCGGTGGAGATCAATTGGTCGACAGAATGGTTGACGAGCTTAATTTGGCTAGCCCGAACCTTCGCTTTGACTGTCGTCGGGTTCGCGCTCATTTTCTGGCTGCTCATCAGGCGTACCCGGTGGGGGCGACAGTTCTGGAGGTTGTCCAGTCTGTACTTCGTCCCGCGCCGGCGGGGCTGGCTCAGCTGGCGGCCGATCTTGACTGTCGCTTTGTTGATCTTGCTGACACTGATATCCGTCCGGCTCGACGTGCTCCTCTCCTTCCAGGGCAACGGTTTGTTCACTGCGATGCAGCAGCTCGACGCAGCGGCGTTCTGGAGATTCATCTGGATCTTCGCGATTCTGGCCACGATCAACCTCGTCCTTGTCCTGGTGACGTTCTATATCGGTCAGGCACAGATCATCCATTGGCGGCTGTGGCTCAACCAGCGGATGGCCGGTGACTGGCTGACCGGTGCGGCTTATCACCGCGGTCGATTCGTCCGCGAGCCAGTTGACAACCCTGATCAGCGCATCCAGCAAGATGTCACGTCCTACACCTCCGATTCACAGTCGTTGGCGCTGGGTGCGGTGTCGTCGGTGGTGACGCTGGTTTCCTTCACGATCATTCTCTGGAGCCTGTCGGGACCGCTGACCGTCGTCGGCGTGGAGATCCCCCGCGCTCTGGTCTTCCTCGCCTACATCTACGTGATCATCGCGACGGTTTTCGCCATTCGGATCGGCCGGCCGCTGATCCGGCTGAACTTCCTCAACGAGCTGCTGACGGCGTCCTACCGCTACGCCCTGGTGCGGGTGCGGGACAACTCGGAGAACATCGCGTTCTACCACGGGGAGCAAGTGGAAAACGCCGGCCTGATGGCCCGCTTCAACGCCGTCATCGCCAATACTTGGGCAATCGTCTTCCGGAGTCTGAAATTCCAGGGCTTCAACTTCGTGGTCAGCCAAATTGCCGTGGTGTTTCCCTACATCATTCAGGCACGCCGGTTCTTCGCCCAGGAGATCACTCTCGGTGACGTCACTCAGACCGCCAACGCTTTCAGCCAGGTGCAAGGGGCGCTGTCGTTCTTCCGCCTGGCCTATGACGACTTCGCCAGCTACCGTGCGGTGCTCAACCGGCTCACGGGGTTGCTCGACGCCAATGAGGATGCTCGGGCGATGCCCACCCCCCGCACCGAGAGCCAGAGCGAGGGGCTCAGCATCCAGCAGCTCCAGATCCGTCTGCCGGACGGCCGGCCTCTGCTGAGCGACCTGAATCTCGACCTTCGCGACGGGGACTCGCTCTTGGTCAAGGGTCCCTCAGGGAGTGGCAAGACCACACTGTTGCGCAGCCTGGCCGGACTGTGGCCGTACGTCGAAGGAACGATCTCTAGGCCGTCGGACTCCGAAACGCTGTTTTGCTCCCAGGAGCCCTACCTGCCGTTGGGCACCTTACGCACCGCGCTGGCCTACCCTGCTCCGGCGGGGGTGCTTGGCGACGATGACGCCCGGCAGGTCCTGCAGGCGGTTGCCATGCCGCACTTGGCCGATCAACTCGACACGGAGGGTGACTGGTCGATGACGCTGTCTCCGGGTGAGCAGCAGCGGCTCGCGTTTGGGCGGATCCTGCTGGCCCGCCCAGCGCTGATCTTCCTCGATGAGACCACTTCGGCACTCGACGAGGGCATGGAGCATGCGATGTATGACGAGATTCGCGAGCGGCTGCCACAGTGCACGATCGTGAGCGTCGGGCACCGCAGCAGCTTGGAGAAGCTCCACACTCACGAGCTCACCCTTCATGGCGATGGTCGTTGGGACACGAAGACCCTCGGTGAATTGGATCGGTCGCAGGCCTGACCGTCCGCTGCGATTGGGCCATCATCCTTATCCGCGACGCTGGCACTTTCCGCACCAAAAAAGATTGCGCCCGGCGAGAACCTCGCTGCGAATTCGCGATCCGCAGACCAAGCAAGCCTGTCCGGCGCGCCGATAGACATAGACCTCGCCGCCGCGGATGTCCTGCCGGGGCGGTCTGCCCATTGCCTCCGGCGAATGCTCGGGACGCACCGTGTCGATCCGGCCATCCCGCACGCCGATCGGCATCAACCCGACCAGGTCGGTCCACATGCCCAGCCAGCTGCGCTTGCTCAACTTGCTGCCCGGCCGGTAGGGGTCCACTCGGTTCCGGAACAAGACCTCCGCTCTGTAGACATTTCCGATCCCCGAGAGGATGGCCTGATCCATCAGCAGTGCTGCAATCGGGCGGCCGGCGCGCTGGATCCGATGCCATGCCACCTCGGGATCCGCGTCACACCGAAGCGGATCGGGCCCGAGGGCAGCGATCTGAGCGTCGATCTCGGCCGGGGTCTTGATGGCACACAGCTGGGGGCCACGAAGATCAGCCACGGTTCGGGCTGTGGCAAGCCGAAGGCGCACTTGACCGCGAGGGGGCTCCGGTTCCGACAGCAAGAAGGATCCGATCAGACCGAGGTGGACGTGCAGCCAATGTCCGCAATCGAACTCACAGAACAGGTGCTTGCCGTGGGCCGAAGCGGCGATCATCGCTGTCTGGTCTATGGTGGCGGCCGGTTCAGTGAATCGTCCTTGTGGGCTGCTGGCGGTGATTGTTCGTCCGGCAAACGCCTCGTTCAGAGCGATGGCCAGCCGGTGGAGGGTGTGGCCTTCTGGCATAACAGCTCGGTTTCGATTTCGAGGAGTCGGGGGTGATCGGGATTAGGGTGACAGCATGACAGGGGCGTCGCCTCCTGGGGGTCGAAACCCAGGAACGCACGGCGGTGCACCGAACTCGGGGACTGGGCATGACCGCGGTGAGCTGTGGCCGCGCGACTTCGGTCGCGACGGCGTCTCGGGGTTGGTGACATTGGATCGTGCCATGCGGGCCCGGGATGTTTCCCGGCCCGACGAAGAGGACGAGCGCGAAGCGCTCGCCGCACTGGATGAGCTGCTTGCCCGCGTGGATGGCCGCCGCGCGGTCGGCGCCGGTAGGCGGCCAGGCTAAGGGCGCGCGAAACTATCCCGCAGGCGGCGACTTGCGATCGCCCTCATAAGCGGCAAGCTGAGCGATTCTGCGCGCGTGCCGGGGGTCGCCGCTGAATGGCGTCTCCAGGAACGTCCGTACCATCTCCAGCGCCTGTTCCTGCGTGTGCATCCGGGCGCCGAGGGCGATGACGTTCGCGTCGTTGTGTTGACGACCGAGCTTGGCTGTCTCAATGTTGTATGCCAGCGCGGCTCGGGTACCGATCACTTTGTTAGCAGCGATCTGCTCTCCATTGCCCGAACCGCCGATAACCACCGCCATCGAGCCGGGCTCTGCCACCGCTGCCTCTGCTGCGGGAATGCAGTACACCGGGTAATCGTCCTCGGCGTCATAGGTCGTCGGACCATGATCGACGACGTCATGACCATCGGAGGTCAGGGCTGAAACGAGGTAGTTCTTCAGCTCGAATCCGGCGTGGTCCGTACCGATGTGTACGCGCATGGCAGCACTATGTCACCTCAGCGCCGACGCGTGCAGGACGTGACTGGGGAGAGAATCAATCTATTGTCGGCTCGGCCGGGCGCAGCCTGTTGAGTTCGAGGAAGCCTGGGAATGCATCCAATCTGGCGATTGCGTCGAAGACCTGTCCTGCTTCCTCACCATGAGGGCGGCTGGAGAAGATCGGCCCGCAGAATGCTGCGCCCTGGATTCGGATGACCGGTGAGCCGCTGTCGAACCCGACAGCATCCATTGCCTCGGAGTGAGACCGCCGCAGCGCATCGTCGTTGTCGTCGACCCAGCCCGAATCAGCCAGTTCGGCAGGAAGTCCGACATCGGCCAACGACGCCTCGATCACCTCGCGGCCCAGGCCCTCATCGCGAGCATGAATCCGGCTGCCCAGAGCGGCGTAGAACGCTGCCAACTGTTCTTGGCCGAACTGCTCGCCAACGGCGAGCGCGACCCGCCCGTGCGCCCATGCCGCATCGCGACGGGAACGTGTTTCTGGCGGCAGGTCGCGACCTTCATCAAGCACGGACAAGCTCAGCAAATGAAAGACGATTTTGATCGGCCGTACTTCCTGCACGTCGAGCAGCCAACGCGAGGTCAACCAGCTCCACTCGCAGGTCGGATCGAACCAGAAGTCGACAACGCTGGTCAACGTTGCTGGCACTCTGGCGGCGTGCGGCTGGGTGATCACCGGCTGTACAGGCCTTGTCCGGCCCTCCGACTTCGCTTCGGCGGTCATCCTGCGGCGGGCTTTCTTGCTGGGCTTGGCCGGTTTGACCTCGTTCTCGGCTCGAGCACCTTTATCCTTCGAATTCTTTGCTCGTTTGGCCTTGTCGTGCTTCTTGTGCCCGCGCTTTTTCGTCGCCTCCGCCATTCTGCAAGCGTAGAAGAGAACGCGGCCCGGAGTCTGCGAGCCATGGGAGGATCGAGGTTATGTATCCGGATAACCTGACGCGGTCAGAGGCGCAGCAGCGATCGGCCTTGATCAAGTCGACCGCGTATCAGGTGGAGATCGACCTGACCGGTCGAGCGGTCGATGATCACGAGGTTTTGTTCGTCTCGACCTCGACCGTTCACTTCGCAGCTGTGCAGCCATGCGCGTCTCATCTCGACCTGATCGCAGATGCGGTGATCAGCGCGAGTCTGGACGGGATCGATTTGGATCCCGCCAGCTTTGCCGACTCTCGTCTGCCGTTCTCGGTGACCGCGGGTGAACATTCGCTGACGGTGACGGCGATCTTCCGCTACAGCCGCAGCGGGGATGGGCTGCATCGCTTCGTCGATCCTGCCGATGACCGGGTTTACCTGTACACCCAGTTCGAGGTCGCCGACGCTCGCCGGGTCTACGCCTGCTTCGAGCAACCGGATCTCAAAGCCAGGTTCTCCTTCACCGTGCTGGCTCCGTCAGGCTGGGTAGTTGTGTCGAATGGCGCCTGCCTGGGCTCCGAAGAGATCGACGAATCGGTGACCAGGCACGTCTTCGCCGAAACCCTGCCGATCTCGACCTACCTAACGGCCCTGGTTGCCGGCGAGTACCACATCGAGCATGCCAGCCATCACGCCACTGCCGGGACGATACCGATGTCGATATTGTGCCGGGACTCGCTTGCCGATCACTTGGATGCAGATCGGATTCTTGCGATCACGACAGCCGGCTTCGACGTCTTCGAGAAGCACTTCGGCTATCCATATCCGTTCGGCAAGTACGACCAGGTGTTCGTCCCGGAGTTCAACAGCGGGGCGATGGAGAATGTCGGTTGCGTTGTGATCCGCGACGAGTACGTTTTTCGGAGCCGGCAGACCGACGCAAGTTATCAGGTTCGGGCGAACACGATCTTGCACGAACTGTCGCATATGTGGTTCGGGGATCTGGTCACCATGAAGTGGTGGGACGACCTCTGGCTCAAGGAGTCGTTCGCCACCTGGGCAGCGACCTTCGCTGCAAGCGAGACCATGGAGGATCCCGTTGCCGCGTGGGCGACCTTCTGCAACGGCAACAAGAACTGGGCCTATCGTCAAGATCAACTTCCCACCACACATCCGATCGCTGCGGACATGGTCGACCTGGAAGCCATCGAGCTGAACTTCGACGGCATCACCTATGCCAAGGGGGCGTCGGTGTTGGTGCAGCTGGTCGCCTTTGTCGGCCGGGAAGCTTTCTTGCAGGGCTTGAGGACCTATTTCGCTGAGAACGCGTTCGACAACACCGAGCTGGCGGACCTGCTTCGGGCGCTGGAACGGCCCTCTGGCCGCGACCTTTCCCGCTGGTCCAAGGAATGGCTGGAGACCGCCGGGGTCAACACCTTGTCGGCCGGGTTCGACCTCGACCCGGGCGGCTCCTTCCGCTCCTTCCGGGTCGAGCAGAGCGCGGCTCCGGAACGGCCGAAACTCCGCAGTCACCGGATCGCTATCGGTCTCTACTCCCTCACCGAAGAAGGTCTGGTCAGGACAAAGCGGGTCGAGGTCGACGTCTCCGGATCGTCGACCGAGATTCCCGAACTGGAGGGACTGCTGCAGCCCGACCTACTGCTCCCGAACGACGATGACTTGAGCTACGCCAAGGTCCGACTTGACCGTCGGTCATTGCAGACGGTGGTGGATCACATCGACAAGGTCACCAGCTCCCTCACTCGAGCACTGCTGTGGAGCGCCGCCTGGGACATGTGCCGCGACGCCGAGCTGCGCGCAGCCGACTATGTCGAACTCGTGCTCCGTGGCGTTGGCGGCGAGTCCGACCTGACGGCAGTGCGTTACATCCTCGGTCAGGCGCAAAGTGCAGCCAACAGCTATGCACCACCAGCCCTGCGTCCGCGACTGCTGGCTCGGTGGCAAGCGGGTGTGGAGGAGCTGCTCGGGCACTCCGCGCCCGGTTCTGATCATCAGTTGGCGCTTGCTCGCGGATTTGCCGCTGCCGCCGAGAACCAACAGGCTGCCGACCGGCTGCAAGGGTGGCTCCGCGACGACGACGTACCAGACGGGTTGGCTATCGACCCCGAACTGCGGTGGACGATCGTTGTCAATCTGGCCCGCCTCGGCCGAATCGACGACGACGACATCACAGCCGAGCTCGAACGAGATCAGACCATCACGGGGGCCCAGCAGGCGGCCGCCGCCCGGGCCGCGCAGCCAACGGCGGCGGCGAAGGCGAACGCGTGGCGGCTGGCAGTCGAGGAGGACTCGATTCCCAACGGAACGCAGAGCGCCATCTGCCTTGGCTTCTGGCAGCGTGGTCAGGATGACCTTCTCGCTCCGTACATTTCGCGGTATTTCGAAGCGGCCGAGGCTATTTCGGCGGCATCGGGAATTTGGGCAACTCGGGGTATCGCACTGCGGAACAACGTGTTGCGGAACCTGTTTCCCTGGCCCGTTGAGAAGCAACCGCTGCTTAGTGAACTGGACGCCTGGCTTGCCCGCACCAAACTCACCGCTTCCGTGCGGCGGATCATCGAGGAACGCCGCGACGATCTGGCGCGCGCGTTGCGCTGTCAAGCCGGGTGGGTTCTCGTTCCGTGACCTACCGAGTGGCGTGCAGCGTCGGAGGTTGGTAGGCGGCATCGCCGAGCTGCGCGATTCCGTGCACCAGACCGCCGATGATGTCATCGGCCTCGAAAGATGTTCGCATGGTTGCAGCCGCCAATCGGCATTCGACGTCGTCCAATTGCCGCCGGGCCTGACTCCCAGTGACGATCTCCAGCGCCCGGAATCCTGGATTGCACATGATCAGCACCGAACGGGGCGGGTCCTCGAGGGTGCTGTGCAGCCGCTCGGCATAGGCACGGGAGTCCTCCTCCGACACCCCGACATATACCGAGAAGGTCAATCCGGAGATCCGCTCCGCGTGCTGTACCGCCCTCATCAGCCGTTCGGTTTCCGCCGGGGTGAAAGAATCACCAGCGGGCACCCGCACCACCTGAGTCGGACGCTCCCTCACTGCCCTCGATCGCTGCCGTGGCTTCGGTCTTCTGCTCAGGTCGACCGCCCACCCAGACCGGTTCGGTGACCTCTTCGTGCGCATCTCCGGCGCCGACCGCGTTGCTGATCTTGGCGATCGCTATCACGATGATGATGACAAGCAATGGCAGCCCGAACAGCAGACCGAGAACCTGCAACGCCGACGGGTCAGGTGCGATCGGCCAGCCCTCTAGCGTGTCCAGGGGCACTAGCATGCTCAGCAGTTTGCTCACGGCCTAACCGTAGCCGGAATCTGCGCTTGGCAGCAGGCATGCGCGGCTTGCACGAGGAGGGAATCAGTGAACGACGCCGCACCCGAGGCGTCTCGGGTGGTCCTGGACGCCGAACAGATCGCCCGCGCGTGTGCCCGGATGGCTCATCAGATACTCGAAGCAAATCGGGGAGCGGAGGGTTTGGTGCTACTGGGCATTCCGACCCGCGGAGTCGTGCTGGCCGAACGTTTGGCCAAGGCGATGGCGGATGTGGAAGGCATCTCGATACCGACCGGAGCCCTGGACGTCACGATGTACCGCGACGACCTCCGAACTCAGCCCACCCGGCCAGTGGGTCATACCCACCTGCCGATCGGAGTGGACGATGCCGTCGTTGTGCTTGTGGACGACGTACTGTTCTCCGGACGTACGGTACGAGCCGCGTTAGATTCGCTGGGCGACCTCGGCCGACCGCGTGCGGTACGGCTCGCCGTGCTGATCGACCGCGGCCATCGGGAGCTGCCGATCCGGGCGGATCACGTCGGCAAGAACCTGCCGACTGCCGCCGACGAGCGGGTTCGGGTGCGGCTGGAGGAGATCGATGGAGTCAATGAGGTCACGATCGTCCGCGACGACTCGGCCAGTTCAGTGGCGGTGAGGCGAGGCTGATGCGACATCTGCTCTCGGCGGCTGATCTTGATCTGACGTCCGCCACCGAGTTGATGGACCTGGCGGAGGAGATGTCGTTGCTCCAAGGTAGGCCGGTCAAGAAGCTTCCGGCGCTCCGTGGCCGTACGGTCGTCAACCTCTTCTTCGAGGACTCCACCCGTACCCGGTCCTCCTTCGAGATCGCCGGCAAGTGGCTCTCCGCCGATGTGATCAACGTCAGCGCCAAGGGATCCTCGGTATCCAAGGGGGAATCGCTACGCGACACGGTGCTGACCGTCGCCGCGATGGGGGTGGACGCTCTGGTGATCCGCCACCATGCCTCCGGCGCCCCCCGGCAAGCGACTGAGTGGATCGACGCGCACGTCCTCAATGCTGGCGACGGGACCCACGAGCATCCCACTCAGGCGATGCTCGATGCCTTCACCCTGCGCCGCCACTTCCGGAAATCCGAGCCTGGTCTGGCCGACTTCGCAGGCAAAACCATCGCTATTGTCGGCGACGTCACTCACTCCCGGGTCGCCCGCAGCAATCTCTTGCTGCTGCAGACCCTCGGCGCTGACGTCGTCCTGGTGGCTCCGCCGACGCTGTTGCCAGCCGGCGTTGAGACTTGGCCCGCTCGGGTCTGCACGGAGCTGGACGAGGTGCTGCCGATCGTGGATGCGGTGATGATGCTGCGGGTGCAACGGGAGCGCATGTCGGGTGGTTACTTTCCCACTCCGCGGGAGTACACCATTGGCTACGGCCTCACCTGGCCCCGGCTCCAGCTGCTCAAGCCGGGCGCGGCCATCTGCCACCCCGGCCCGATGAACCGTGGGCTGGAGATCTCTGCCGAGGCCGCCGACGCAGCTAACTCGTTGATCTTGGACCAGGTGGCCGCGGGCGTCGCCATCCGGATGAGCGTGCTGTACTCACTGCTTGGCGGTGCCGACGACACACCGCCTCCCAGTGCGCGGGAAGGAGTGGCCGCGTGAGCGAGATGCTGATTCGTGGCGCGGACGTTCTCGGGCAGGGGCGGGCTGACCTGCTGATCCGGGACGACGTGTTTGCCGACCCCTCCGAAGCGGACGTGAGTGCCGAGCAGATCGACGCCGACGGCTTGGTCGCACTCCCTGGCCTGGTGGACCTGCACAGCCACTTGCGCCAGCCTGGCCGGGAGGACACCGAGACAGTTGCCAGCGGCACCCGCGCAGCGGCGCGTGGCGGGTTCACCGCGGTTCTTGCGATGGCGAACACCGATCCGGTGGCCGACACCGCCGAGGCTGCGGAGCACGTCGCCCAGCTCGGCCGGCGCGACGGCCTGGCACAGGTAATACCGGTCGGCGCGGTAACCAAGGGGCTGAAGGGTACCGAGCTGGCAGAGCTGGGACTGATGGCCCGCTCTGCCGCACGAGTGCGGGTGTTCTCTGACGATGGACACTGCGTTGCCGACGCGCGCTTGATGCGCCGGGCCATGGAGTACGTACGTGCGTTCGACGGAGTGATCGCGCAGCATGCCCAAGATCCCCGGTTGGCCGGCCCGGACGCATGCTGCCACGAGGGCGCGATTTCGGGGCGACTTGGTTTGCCGGGATGGCCATCCGCCGCTGAAGCGACCATCGTCGCACGGGATGTACAAATCACCTCCTTGACCCGGTCGCGACTGCATGTGTGCCACGTCTCGAGCGCGGAGACTGTCGACGTACTGCGCTGGGCAAAGGCTCGGGACATCCCGGTCACCGCCGAGGTCACGCCACACCACCTGCTGTTGACCACCGATGAAGTGGTGAGCTACGACCCGACGTATAAGGTCAATCCGCCGCTGCGGGCCGCTGAGGATGTGGCCGAGCTGCGGCTGGCACTCGCCGATGGCACCATCGATGTGGTGGCCACCGACCACGCCCCGCACGCGCGTCACGACAAGGAACATGCCTTTGCGGAGGCAGCGTTCGGGATGCTCGGCTTGGAGACGGCGCTGGCAGTTGTCATCGAAACCATGATCAACCGGGGGGCTCTGGACTGGGCAACGCTTGCGATGAGAATGTCCACCGTACCCGCTCACATCGCCCGGTTACCCGATCAGGGACGCCAGCTCATGGTCGGCGAGCCGGCGAATGTAGTGCTCGTCGATCCCGGTGCGCGTGCCGTGGTTGATGCCAGCGCCTCGGCGTCGCTGTCCCGCAACAACCCCTGGCATGGGAGAGAACTGCCGGACCCGGTCGTAGCTACCTTCTGGCTTGGCCGACCAACGTTCCGGCGCTAACTCCACGAGCGTCGGCTGGATCGCGCGGCGCTGTCTGGACGGGCGAGTCGAGCAGACAGGTCTGGGAGCGACCAATTGACTCGCGCGAGCGAAGCGAGCTCCAGCCCCAGCGGCGAGCTGTGGGAGGAAGGCAGCGCCTAGGAAGCGCGATCGCGCGAGCGGAGACTAGCGGCGAGCGCAGCAATTAGCATCTTTCGACATGCCCTCCTGGTTTCCTAGCAGCGTTGCCGCGACGCTTGTCTTCGTACCCTTGCGAATCATCTTCTTGATCATCCTGGCGATCATCGCTCGGCTCGTGCTACATCACCTCATCAACCGAAGCGTTCGCAGAGCCACCGGCCGACCACCTCAGCTCAAGCTGAAGGCGGCTCAAGCGCTGGTCGAGGCAGCCACCTTGCCGGCGGAGCGACGGGAACGGCGAATTCAGGCGCTGGGCTCACTCGCTCGCAGCACGGTCACGTTCGGCATCCTCATTGTCACTGTGCTGATGATCTTGGCCGAGCTCGGATTCAATATCACCACCATCGTCGCCGGGACATCGGTGGTGGCCATAACTCTCGGCTTCGGTCTACAAAGCCTCGTCAAAGACCTGGTTTCCGGCGTCTTCATGCTCGTGGAGGATCAGCTCGGTGTCGGAGATTTTGTCGACATGGACAAGGCTTCTGGCCTTGTGGAGGCGGTCGGTCTCCGGGTGACCCAGTTGCGTGACGACGACGGCAACGTCTGGTACGTCCGCAATGGGGAGGTGCTCCGGGTGGGCAACTTCAGCCAGGGAGGCTCTGGACGACCGGTGCCGGCCGAACCGCAACCGACCTGAAAGCTCATCCACCGGTAAGTGAGGCATCAACGCTGATCTCCGTGCCGGTCAATGCACGGCTCACCGGGCAGTTCTGCTCAGCGGCGGCGACCGCGGCCTCGAACTGCTCCGCGTCTATTCCGGGCACATCCGCGGACACGGTCAGTTGGATCCCAGTGATGCCTTTCCCCGGTTCGAACGTCACGTCAGCCTTGGTGTCCAGCGACGCGGGCGCCGGATGGCCCGCTTGGACGAGTTCGTGGGCTAACGACTTGGAGAAGCAGGTTGCATGCGCGGCAGCGAGCAGCTCCTCGGGGCTGGTCCTGCCTTCCGGCTCGTCAACACGAGCTGCCCAGCTGACCTCAAATCGACCGGCGCCAGAGGAGACAAGATGAGTCTCGCCCTGACCCTCTGTCAATGATCCCTCCCAATAGGTTTTCGCGGTCCGGGTGGCCATGGGTTCGCTCCTTCGTGTTTGGACTGACTTGCTTGACGTCTCATCCTGCCAGGGTCGTGATGCCGGTGATACACAATGGTTGAGATGTCCACTCCGGTTCAGCCCCTTACCTTCTACGACGCCGTCGGCGGTCATGAGACGTTCGTTGCATTGGTTCGCCGCTTCTACGCCGGCGTCGCCGCCGATCCTGAACTGCGGGCGCTGTATCCCGAGGAGGATCTTGCCGACGCCGAGAAGCGGTTAAGAATGTTCCTCGAACAGTATTGGGGCGGACCGACTACCTACAGCCAGCTCCGGGGCCATCCACGGCTTCGGATGCGTCACGCGCCGTTTGCCGTGACACCGAAGATGCGTGATCACTGGCTGCGCCACATGCGAGAGGCTGTCGACTCTCTGGACCTAAGCCCGACCCACGCTCGTGAGCTCTGGACATACCTCGAGCGCGCCGCCTACTCGATGGTCAATACCTTCGACGAACACCCCGGCCCGACGCCTGGGTTCCAGCTCTAGCTGCTCAACCAGGCGCCGAACGCGTTTCGCTGGGATTCAGTAAAGGGATTCGGGCCCACCACGACCGTGCGGGCCGTCGCGTACACGGTTTGAGGCAACGGGTCTCGAATCTCGGCTTCCAGCGTGATGGACCGATTGCCGATACCGGACACGATCGTGGCCACCTCGTAGGGGTCTTGACGAAAGTCCATTGGCCGCAGGTATTCAACGTCTTGTCGGACAACCAACCAGATGTCGTCCTTGGTGTCTTCTGCCGGCCAGCCGACGGTGGCGGAAAACAGGCCTAGCCGGGCTTCTTGGATGTAGTCGTAGTACTTGACGTTGTTGACGTGGCCGTAGGAGTCGAGATCGGACCAGCGCACCGGAAGCGGATGGATGTAGCCATTCCCGTTCAAGGTCACCTTGGGCACCGGCCGTAACGGCTCCGCCGGCGCGAGCTTCGCCGACAGCACCGCGCGCTCCTGGTCGGTCAGCCGGCGAAGCGAGTCAGTAGCCAGGTCGTAGGGCACCAGTGCGGTACGAGCGCGGCCAGCCAGGGCTCCTCCGTCGATGAGTTCATAGCCGATCACGAATCGGCTCGCGCCGACCGAGTCGACCCAAAGATCGATGTCAAGCGGTCGGTGCCCCAGGGTCTGGAGCGGCAGTAGGTACTCCACCTGATGGCTGATCACCAAGCTGCCGCTGGTCAGGATCTGCTGCAGTGGCGGTGGAGCAGACAACAAGAAGTCGACCCGCGCCTCCTGCAGGTAGTCCACGTATGCGGCATTGTTCACGTGGCCCTGGGCATCCATGTCGCCCCAGCGCAGCGGGCAACGATAACGATGTCTCACCTTTTGTGCTCTGCTCGCGCGATCACGCTCTAGAAACGCCGTTGTCGTCGCTCTTCATGAACTGCGCCCCACATCAGCTCGCTCCGCTCGCGGGCGCAGTTCAGTCATCACTCCTCCAATCGGCGTCGCGCGATCCATCGACGCTCGCAGAACCGCACCGGCTCTACACGTGACAGGACTTCCGTTTCAGTCGCGGTCATACATGCCGGCGAGGACCTCTGCGTATTTCTGCTCCACGGCCCTGCGGCGAACCTTCTGGCTGGGCGTGACCTCACCCTCCTCCACACTCAGCTCGCTGGGCAGTATTTCGAACTTCTTGACCGTTTCCCAGCGTTCGAGCTGCTTGTTGCCTTGGGCGACATAGCCTTCGACCAGCTCCTGGACCGGCGGGGAGGACACGAACTCGTTGTACTGTGCGGTGTCGTGCCCCTGGGCTTCGCCCCATTCGGTGATCGCGTCGGGGTCAAGGGCGATCAACGCCGTGATGTACTTGCGGCCTTCGCCGTGAACGACGACCTGGCTGAAGTGTGGACAGGCCGCCTTCAACGTTCCTTCCACCTTCTGCGGGGCGACGTACTTGCCGCCGGAGGTCTTGATCAGATCCTTCTTGCGGTCGGTTATTCGGAGATAGCCGGCATCGTCGAGCTCACCGATGTCGCCAGTGGCGAACCAGCCATCCTTCAAAGATTCTGCCGTCATCTCTGGCAGGTTGTGGTAGCCCTGCATCACCCCTGGGCCCTTGACCAGGATTTCGCCGTCATCGGCGATCTTCACTTCACTGCCCGGCACCGGCGGGCCAACGGTGCCGAAGCGAGTGGCCCGGGGATTGTTCACACAGGTCGCCGCGCTGGTCTCGGTCAAGCCGTAGCCCTCCAAGATCAGCAGGCCCGCGGCATAGAACCACTCCTGAACTTCGCGGTTCAGCGCTGCGGACCCGGATACGAAAAACTTGATCTTGCCGCCCATCCGATGCTTGATCTTGCTGAACACCAACCGGTCGGCCAGCGCATACTGGGCGGCCAGTAGGCCGGACGGCGACTTGCCCGCGAGCCGGATCGGCATGGTCTTGTATCCGACCGAGAATGCCCAGGAAAAGATCTTGCCTTTCACGCCGTGCGCGGCACTGGTCATGACCCGGGCGCGGACCTTTTCGAAGATGCGCGGCGCTCCACACATGAAGGTCGGATGCACCTTGCCAAGGTTCTCGACGATCTTGTCGATTCGACCGTCCACGGCTGTCGAGAAGCCGATCCGAAGCTGGATGGCGATCAATGCCTTACCGAAGACGTGGCTGAGCGGCAACCAGAGGTATTGGACATCCTCCGGGCTGATGATGTCGTACTCCTCGATCGCAACTCCCTCGTAAGTCCAGCTGCTGTGCAGCAGCCGAACGCCCTTGGGGCGGCCAGTCGTGCCCGAGGTATAGATCAGAGTTGCCAGATGGTCGGGGTGTATCGCCGCTACCGCTTCATCAACCGCGGTCGGATTCTCAGCCAGATACTGGCGACCCAGTTCCTCGAACTCCGACCAAGTGATCACTGCGGGCGAGTCGACCCGGCCCTCGATCTGAATGATCTTGACCAGATGGGGCAGGGCTGGCAGGTGATCGATCACCTTGGCGACCTGCTCCTCGTCTTCCGCGAAGACCACCTTGGATTCGGAGTCACCCAGGATAAAGGCGACATCCTCGTGCTGAGTGGTCGGGTAGACCGTGGTCGTCGCCCCGCCGGCGGACATGATCGCAAGATCGGCAAGGATCCACTCCATCCGCGTTCCGGAGGCGATTGCGACACGATCTTCCAGGCCGATGCCGAGCGAGCGCAGCCCGGCTGCCAGCTGGAAGGTCTTGTCCTTGGTCTGTTGCCATGTCAGTGAGACCCAGCGCTCGTCCTCGAGGTATCGGAAGGCCTCCTTCGATGCCGAGGCTTGGACCTGATCGAGCAGCATTGCCCCAACCGAAGCGGGTCGTTGGGCCAGCGCGGTCATCGTTGTCTCGTCTAGCGCCACATTCTGAGATTAGTCCTGTTTCCTACTCCGCGAGCGTCGCAGAGGGGGTTCTAAGTCCGCGAGCGTCGCTAGATCGCGCGCCGCTGTCTGGACGAGCGAGTCGAGCGGACAAAGTCTGCGAGCGAGTGAGGAAGACAGTGGCTGGAGAGCGCGATCGCGCGAGCGGACATAGTTAGAGCCGTTCCAGGATGATCGCCATGCCTTGACCGCCGCCAACGCACATGGTCTCCAGTCCGAACTGCGCATCTTGTAGCTGCATGGCATTCAGCAAGGTGGTCATGATCCGCGCTCCGGTCGAACCGAAGGGGTGGCCGAGGGCGATCGCCCCCCCGTGCACGTTCAGCCGATCGAGATCGATGCCGAGATCTCGGTAGCTGGCGATCACCTGGACCGCGAACGCTTCGTTGATCTCCACCAGGTCGATGTCACTGATCGACAGCCCGGCGTTGACCAGCGCCCGGCGGGTCGCCTCGACGGGGCCGAGGCCCATGATCTCGGGGCTGAGCGCGCTGACCCCGGTGGCGACGATCCGCGCCAGCGGTTGCAGCCCCAAATCTCGGGCCCGGACCTCACTCAGGATGACCACGGCGGCGGCGCCGTCGTTGAGCGGACAGCAGTTGCCGGCTGTTACCGTGCCGTCGGCCCGGAAGACTGGATCGAGCGCAGCAACGGCCTCAAGCGTGGTGCCAGGTCGTGGACCGTCATCCCGGCTGACCACATTGCCGTCCGGCAGCGTGACAGGCGCGATCTCCGCCTCGAAAACCCCGTTTGCGATTGCTTTCTCGGCGAGGTTCTGCGATCGCACGCCGAATTCGTCCTGCTCGAGCCGGGAAATGCCGCGGAGCGTTGCGACATTCTCAGCGGTCTGCCCCATGGCGATGTAGATGTCTGGCAGCTCCCCCTCGATACGCGGATTGCGCCAACGATCATTGCTGGCCGCCATCGCTTCGCTCCGCCGCTTAGCAGCCAGGAACAAGGGATTTTTACGTGTCTTCTGGATCCACGCCGGCCGAGCCGAATCCGCGATAGCGCGAGATGCATTCGACGCCAGCGGAGACGTATGCGTGCCCTTCTCCAGCCCTGATGGCGTGAAAGGCCATTCGCGCAGTCTGGACGCTTGAGGCACAGAACCGGTTGATGGTCGCCGCCGGTACGGTGTCCAAGCCGAGTTGCACCGCCACCCGGCGAGCGAGATTTCCGCCCTGCTCATCACGCGGCTCGGCACAGCCGACATAGATATCATCCAGTGTGCCGGGATCGAAGCCATCGATCTTGCTGAGAGCGGCGGCGATCACCCCGGCGGCAAGATCATCAGGCCGGGTCCAGGCCAGTGAACCCTTCCGCGCTCGGCCGATCGGAGTCCGGGCGGCGGACACGATGACCGCCTGAGACACGCTCATACTGCGAGTTTCCCACGCAAACCTGGGGGTTCGGCCATCTTCGGTCTGTACCGTGATTGCCGTGGCAGACCAGTCACGCCCCCGGTGGCTGAATTCGGAGCAGCAGCGCATCTGGCGCGCCTACTTGCTGGGCAGCGCGACCCTGCAGGAACGGCTTGACGCTGATCTCAGGCATTTCGGGCTGGATCTGCCGGAATACGAAATCCTGGTCGTCCTCTCGGAGTCGCCGGATCAGCGTCGTCGCATGTCAGAACTTGCAAGTGCGGTTCACCACTCCCGTTCGCGTTTGACCCACACCATCACTCGGATGGAGAAGGCCAAGCTGGTGAGCCGGACCACTTGCCCCTCCGACCGCCGGGGAGTGTGGGCAAACCTGACTGACGAAGGGATGGAATTGCTGCGCACTGCTGCTCCCGACCATGTGGCCGCGGTCCGACGCAATTTTGTGGACGCAGTCAGTACGGAAGACTTCCGGGCGCTTGGTCGAGCGTTCGAAGCCGTGCTCGAAGTCGAGGACTCCTCGCCCAGCAATTAGCCTTGAGCGCGATCATGGCCTACCCGATTGCGCTGACCACTGCAGAAACCGAATTGCTTCCTCGGCTGAGAGAACGAGGGCTCGGCGACCTGGTTGACAACAGCGACCTCGCCCGAGCGTTGTACTCCTCCGACGCATCCTTGTACCGAGTGGTGCCGACTGCAGTCGCTCGACCTCGGACGGTGGATCAGCTTGCCGAGTTACTGGCCGCCGCACGACATGCCGGCGTATCGGTCACCATCCGCGGCGCCGGTACGTCCTGTGCCGGGAATGCCGTCGGATCGGGGCTGATCATTGACACGGCTCGGTACCTGAACAAGATCACCCGTTTGGACTCCGAGGCTAGGACGGCGGTCGTCCAACCCGGTGTCGTCCAGGCATCATTGCAGGCAGCGGCAGCTCCGCACGGGTTGAGGTTCGGCCCGGATCCGTCGACGCATACCCGCTGCACGATCGGTGGGATGATCGGCAACAACGCATGCGGTCCACGTGCCCTGGGCTACGGCAAGACCGGTGACAACCTGCTCGAGGTGGAGGTGATCACCGGCTCCGGCGAGCGGCTGAAACTGCGCAACGATCACTCCGCAGATGGCAGCGATTTCATTGCCTCGCTGCAGCGGATCGTGCGGAGTGGACTCGGCACGATCCGGACCGAGTTCGGCCGTTTCGGCCGGCAGGTGTCCGGCTACAGCATGGAGAACCTGCTGCCGGAGAATCAGCTCAACCTGGCACGCTTCCTGGCCGGCAGCGAAGGAACTCTCGGGGTGATCACGTCAGCGACGGTCCGGCTGGTCGCGGATGCGCCCCACAAGATCATGATCGCCCTGGGCTACCCATCGATGGCCGAGGCGGCAGACGCCGCACCAGGGATTTTGACTTATTCCCCATCGGCTTGCGAAGGACTTAGCCGGCGCATCGTCGACGTCGTCGCCCTCACTCGCGGACCGTCGGCGGTGCCGCCGCTGCCGGCAGGCGACGGCTGGATGTTCGTCGAGCTGGCCGGAGAGGATCAGGACTTACTCCGGGCGCGAGCCGAGTGTCTGCTGACCGACTCCGGCGCCATCGAGGGCCAGGTCATCACTGACCCGGTGAAATCCCTTGCCTTATGGAAGATCCGCGAGGATGGCGCCGGCCTGGCAAGCGTCAGTCTGTCCAGGCCCGCCTATCCCGGCTGGGAGGACGCTGCCGTCCCGCCGGCGCAACTGGGGTCATATCTGCGCGACTTCGACGCACTGCTCGCCGATCATGGGCTGGAAGGACTGCCGTATGGGCACTTCGGGGACGGCTGCGTACATGTCCGAATCGACTTCCCGCTGACTGAGCCGGGCGGCCGCAACCGCTACCGGCGTTTTGTCGAGCAGGCAGCCAGCCTGGTTTCCGGTTACGGCGGCTCAATGTCCGGCGAGCACGGTGACGGTCGGGCTCGCTCGGCGCTGCTGCCTCGGATGTACTCCACCGCAGCGCTGCAGCTGTTCGGCCAGGTGAAGGCAGCATTTGATCCTGACAACCTGCTGAACCCTGGCGTTCTGGTGGATCCCCGGCCGGTAGATGCCGATTTGCGCGCCACCGCGTTGACCGGGAGGACAAGCAATTTCGCCGAGGCCGTGCATCGATGCAGCGGAGTTGGAAAGTGTCTTGCCGACAACACGCCAGGCCTGGGCGTCATGTGTCCGTCCTACCAGGCAACTCGCGATGAGAAGGATTCCACCCGGGGCCGGGCGCGCGTTCTGCAGGAGATGATCAACGGGGGCACCGTCTCCCAGGGCTGGAAGTCCCCTGAGGTGCACGCAGCACTCGATTTGTGCCTGTCCTGCAAGGGATGTGCTCGGGATTGCCCTACCGGCATCGACATGGCCGCTTACAAGTCGGAGGTGCTGGACCGCACATACCGCGGAAGACTGCGCCCACGGTCCCACTACGCACTGGGTTGGCTGCCGCTCTGGGGACGGGTGATCACTCGTTATGCGGGCCTGTCAACCTTGATCAACTTCACCACGGGTACGGCCGGCTTGCGGAACCTGGTGCGATGGACCGCGGGGGTCGACCAACGTCGTTCGCTGCCTCGATTCGCTCACCGGTCGGCGCGCGCTCGGGTGAGCACGCCGAATACCGCAGGCAAGCCGGTGATCGTCTGGCTCGATTCATTCTCTGACTGCTTCCCCGGTGAGGGAGTCGCCGCGGTGGTCGCGTTGCTGAGGGCGGCCGGATATGCACCGCAGTTTCCTGAGCGCCATGCATGCTGCGGGTTGACGTGGATCAGCACGGGCCAGCGCGATGGCGCTCGGCGCCAGCTGCGTGGCGCCTTGGACGTGCTGCACCCCTATGTTGCTGACGGGACGCCGATCATCGGCCTTGAACCGTCGTGCGTTGGCGTCTGGCGCACTGACGCGCAGGAATTACTGGACGATCGACGGGTTGCCGAGGTAGCCGCGGGCATCTTGACACTCGCCGAGTTGCTGGAACGCACCCCGGGCTGGACGCCGCCTGACCTCCACGGCGTCGAGGTGGTGGCACAACCGCACTGCCACCACGCCTCAGTCCTGGGCTGGAGGGCCGACGCGGCACTGCTTGAGAAGGCCGGCGCTCGGCTCACCACGGTTGGCGGCTGCTGCGGACTGGCCGGAAACTTCGGCGTGGAGAAGGGCCACTACGACGTCTCAGTCAAGGTGGCTGAGCACAACCTACTGCCAGCAGTCCGAGCTCACCCGGACGCCATCGTGCTCGCTGACGGTTTCTCCTGCCGTACCCAGCTTGCCGAGCTGGCGGGCCGTGAGGCCATAACGCTCGCCGAGCTGCTGGCATCGCGCCTCTGACGGCGCCCTATCCAATCGACTTTGAGCCTCGTCGGAATTCTTTGAGCCCCAGGCATGAGGCTCAAAGTGTCAACACGGGGCTCAAAGTCCAGGAGTGGCGAGGCGGAAAGCCGGAACAGTAGAGGGCGGAACGGCTAGGGGTGAGCCGTGTGGCCCGGGTGGGCGGCGGTGCGCTCTGTCTGCTTGAGCCGGGCCTCGTAGACGTGCCGCCTGCCCTGAATCAGCTCATCGCGAGCAGCCTGCTCGAGCGAACGGAACAGCGACCAGTAGTTGTCGTCGTAGTCCTCGATGATTTGGAACGTCCAGCGGTCCTGAAGCACGTTCCGCCCCACCAGGTCTCGCTCCAGTCGATTCGCAATGGAATCATGGCCGGCCTCGCGAAGCGCAACTGCGGCATCGCCAAGTTGACAATCCGCAGTTCCGGTCAGCTGGTGGAAGGTGTACAGGTGGCCGCGAGCTCGCTCACAGGTTTCCAATGCCTCGGAGAGCTTGTTGAGGGCGGCGACTGTGGAATCACTAACCCGGTCGGGCGTCGTATGTGTCGCATCTGGCAGGTCCTCGCTCGGAATCTCATCAGTCATGAGGGCCGCCTACCCGCGGGTCAACCGGCGGTGAGTCGCGCGGTGTGGGCGAGCCGCCTCCGCGCCCAGCCGTTCGATCTTGTTGGCCTCGTAGTCGGCGAAGTTGCCCTCGTACCAGAACCATCGGGCATCGTCTTCATCGTTGCCTTCCCAGGCCAGGATGTGGGTCGCAATCCGGTCAAGGAACCAGCGGTCGTGAGAGATGACCACAGCACAACCAGGAAAGTCGAGTAGTGCATCCTCCATCGACTGCAGGGTCTCGACATCGAGATCATTGGTTGGCTCGTCGAGCAGCAACAGGTTGCCGCCCATCTTCAGGGTCAAGGCCAAGTTCAGCCGGTTCCGCTCGCCGCCGGAGAGTACACCCGCGGGCTTCTGCTGGTCTGGCCCCTTGAAGCCGAACGAGGCGACATACGCCCGCGACGGCATTTCGAAGTTGCCAACCTTGATGTGGTCGAGGCCGTCGGACACCAGCTCCCAGACATTCCTGTTCGGGTCTAGCCGGGTCCTGCCTTGGTCGACGTAGGAGATTCGGACTGTGTCACCGATCTTGAGCTCACCCGAATCTGGTTGCTCCTCGCCGACGATCATCCGGAACAGCGTCGACTTGCCCACACCGTTCGGGCCTACCACACCGACTATGCCGGATCGAGGCAACGAAAAGCTCAGCCGGTCGAAGAGCAGGCGGTCACCGAAGCCCTTGACCAGTTGAAGAGCTTCCAAGACATTGGTGCCAAGCCGGGGACCGGACGGAATGTTGATCTCTTCGAAATCGAGCTTGCGGTTGCGCTCAGCCTCTGCGGCCATCTCCTCGTATCTGGTCAACCGGGCCTTGTTCTTGGCCTGCCTGGCCTTGGGGTTTGACCGGGCCCATTCCAGCTCCCGTGCCAAGATCTTGGCACGCTTGGCGTCACGCTTGCCCTCGATCTGCAATCGTGCCTTCTTGGTGTCGAGATAGGTGGAGTAGTTGCCCTCGTAGGGATGTGTCCGTCCGCGGTCGAGTTCGAGAATCCACTCCGCCACGTTGTCAAGGAAGTAGCGGTCGTGGGTCACCGCCAGCACCGCACCGGGGTAACTCTTGAGATGCCCTTCCAGCCACTGGACCGATTCTGCGTCGAGGTGGTTCGTCGGCTCGTCAAGGAGCAGCAAGTCGGGCTGCTGCAATAGGAGCTTGCACAAGGCGACTCGGCGCCGCTCGCCGCCGGACAGCAGGTCGACGACCGCATCAGGAGGCGGGCAGCGCAGCGCGTCCATGGCCTGCTCAAGCTGAGAGTCGATGTCCCAGGCGTTACGGTGATCAAGCTCGGTCTGGACCTCTCCCAATTCGGCCATCAGTGCGTCGAAGTCGGCGTCCGGGTCTCCCATAGCAACGCCGAGCTCCTCCATGCGAGCCTGGAGCCGCTTGACGTCCGACACGCCCTCCTCGATGTTCTCGAGCACGGTCTTGCCCTCGGTCAAAGGAGGCTCTTGAAGAAGGATGCCGACACTGGCGTCCTTGGCGAGGTTCGCATCTCCGTTGTTCGGCCTCTCCAAGCCCGCCATCAGCTTCAGCAGCGTCGACTTGCCGGTGCCGTTGGGGCCGACGACCCCGATCTTCGCTCCCGGGAAGAACGACAAGGTGATGTTGTCCAGCACGACTTTGTCGCCCAACGCCTTTCGAACGTTGCGCATCGAATAGATGAACTCAGGCATGACGGTCCAGAAACCTTCGAATCAGATCACCAAAGCGGGCGACCTGCCGCCGCCCGCAACCGCCAAGTATGCCAGTCCGAAAGCCTCCACCTGGTCGCAGAACGACTTCGGACCTACCGAACAACGCTTTGCCGGTATTCAGGCGGTGTCCGGCCGGTCGGTCGGCTCTCCGGCCCCGGCCTCATCGTCCGCCTCCTCATCCAGGTCGCGTCCCTGCGCCGCCTCCACCGCCGCTGTCGCCGCCTGCAGATCAGATTCGTGACCCTCGGGCACCACAACACGCTCGACCCGGGAAAAGACCGACGTGCCACGACTCAAATCGTGACCGATCGTTGTCGCTTCCAGGATCAGCCGCTCCACCACTGCCTCCTCGCCTTTCCAGACGTTTGTGCGAAGCTTGCCGATCACGATCACGGGATCGCCCTTTCGTATGCTCCTCGCTGCGTGCTCGGCCAGGTTGCGCCAACACGTCACCGTCAGCCAGGTCGTATTGCCGTCAACCCAATCACTATTTTTTCGGTACCGAGGTGTGCTGGCCACCCGGAAACTGGCGACTCCGCTCGTAGGTCGCAACTCGACGTCAGTTCCGACGTAGCCGTGACGTGAACGTAAGCCTCCATGACTCCCCCTCCGATTTGCCCCACCGGTTTCCTCAACGAAGAACTATGCGGCCTCCTCGGCGTTTGATACTGCCGATGACAAATCTGTGGATAGCGGCACGGGCGAACTTCCCACCTGTGGACAGTTCGACTTCCGCGCCTGTCAGGCTTGAGCCCGCTCCAAGGCGATCCGGGCGTGCTCGTACCGATCGCGTTCTGCCTCGACCGGCCCGACCACGAGCTCCGACGAAACCTTAGCAATCGAGCGGCGCAGTGCGCGCATGGCGTACCGGGCCCGCCGCCTGGCCCCGACCTCGACTCCGATTCGGGCCAGCCCGGCCACCAGCAGCCCAGCAATTACGCCGCCGATCACCAAAACCGTGGGAACCGGAAAGCCCCACCAGGTGATCTCCGGTAGCGGAGGAAGCTGCAGATACGCCAGCAAGAACTCGAGCCCCAGCCACCCGAGCCCGCCGACGACTGCCGCCACCAGCAGCCACTGCAGCACCCGTACCACCTGCCACCAACCGCGATGGGCCTTCAGATCCAGATCGGTGGTTGCGACGGCTCGGTCCAGTGCGTCGGGCAGCACACCTTCGGCGGAGCGAGCCGCTGCCTTGAGCACATCGGCCCAGCCGCGATTCAGGCCATCCGAGGCCTCATCAGCCAGCGCCCGGATCGCCGTGTCCACCCTCGCCTTCTGGACACCCGATGTCGCGGGGAGCGAGGTCCGACCGACCCGCGACGGGTCGATCTCCTTCTGCCGACGGCCGGCGCCGAGCCGATCGAGATGAAGTCGTCGCAGCGGGTCGGGCTTGAACTTCGCGACCCAGGCGAGAACCGGCCAGCCGGTCGCGAGACCGCCCCGCAGCCGCCACGCCTTGGCAACCGCCTCGGTCACCACCGTAATCCCGGCCGCTTCCGCCAGCCGCTTGTTCATTCGGTCGATGCTCGGCTTCGTCAATGCTGATGCCTTGGTCGTCCCTGACGCGCTGGATAACTGTGTGGCGATTGCACCGACATCGGCCGCCAGCCGGCGTGCTGCCGCCTTCTTCTCGACAACCGCCTTGGCCAGCTTGTCGCGCAGCAAATCCATGCCTTCGCCGGTGACCGTGGATACCGCCAGAACATCGACACCATGCATTCCCTCCGCTGCGAGAAGCCGCCGCAAGTCGCGCATGCACTGGTCCCGCTCCGCGGGGCTCAACCGGTCGACCTGGTTCAAGACGACCATCATGACGTCGGCATGTGTGGCCAGCGGCCTGATGTAGCGATCATGCAGGGCAGCGTCGGCGTATTTCTGCGGATCGACAACCCAGATCATCATGTCGACCAGTTGAACCAGACGGTCGACCTCCATCCGGTGGGATAGTTCCGTGGAGTCGTGATCGGGCAGGTCCAGCAGCGCCAGCCCGTCCAAAGCCGTGGCGATCGCCGGATCGCTTTCTAGAGCGTGCCGGCGCGGAATCTGCAACCAGTCGAGCAGTTCCTCGGCCGAATCATCACCCCAGGTACAGGCCAGCGCCGCCGAGGTCGTAGGGCGCCGGACACCGACAGCTGCCAAGCTGGTGCCGCTCATGGCATTGAAGATGCTCGACTTGCCAGAGCCAGTCGACCCGGCCAGTGCGACAACCGTCGCCCCACCCGAGACGGCCAGTCGCCGATCGGTTTGGGCGATGACCCGCTCGGCCTCAGCGAGAACCTCGTCAGAGACCCTTCCGGCACAAAGTTCGGTCGCCTCCCGCAGTGCTCGGACCCGTTCCACCAGGTGCGCGGTGTCATCCTTACGAGTCAGCACCGCAAGCCCGCGACTGACCATCAGCGGATCTCCTCGCGGCTGGTTTCGACGATCTCGGCGTCGACGATGTCGTCCGCAACGGCCCGATATAGCTCGGGCAACCGGTGAACTCGGGTCGCTTCGATGGCCGGTCGTTCGTCGGCCGGTGGCAACGCTTGCTCCGAAGCCGCTGACCGTTCGATGGGTTGCCGATCGGAAGCAGCCGGCAGTCCGCCCTTTCGCGCCACCTCAACCGCTTGGGCTGTCCGCCGCAGCAGATCTGCCTGCTCGGGGTCGACGCCGAGCCCGTCCAGGATGGCGTGATAGCGCAGCAACTCCCCAGCCATCAACGCCTCGATCCGCGAGTCCAGCTCTATCTTGGCGGTTTCAGCTAGCCGCCGCACCGCCTGGTCACCGAACACGGCCTCTAGCACTCGCTGGGCCAGGATGGCCGTACCGCCTGCAACGCCGACCTCGGCTCCCACCAATCCGCCGGTGTGGGCAAACACCACGATCATGAGGGCGACACCCACGCCATTGACGCCGAGCGCCAGAAATCGCGCTTTCGCCCGCTTGCCCATGCCTTCGTCGGCAACAAGGTCCAAAACCGACCCCTGCCAGTCCCGGATCGCGCGAGCGGCTGCCTGGTCGAAGGCTGGAGTCGACCGTGTCAGATCTGCGGTCGTTCGTCCGATCAAGTCCCGTCCGGCGGCGTTGGCCTGCCACGAGGCCTCGGCGCGCTCGGCAGCCGCGTCAGCCTCCTGCCGGACCAAAGCCTCCAGCCCCGACTCCACGGCAACCTTGAGGTTACCGGCTCCGGGCGGTTCACCTTTGATCACAGCAACGAGACGATCACGGAGCCAGCTGACCTTCTGCTCAAGGGCGCGGAAGAATTCACCGGTGCCGACGAACTCGTGCCAGCGTGCCAGGACCTCTCCGCGGAGCAACGTTCCGTCAGCGGTCTGCACCTTGATGGTGCGAACAGCCTCGGCGTAGGACTGGTCCACCTCAGCCCGCAATTGATCGGCCACCTCGACCTGTTCATCGACCGCCCGGGCTAACCGTGGGGTACGGGCGGCGAGGGCGCCGATCGCCCCATCTAGAGTTCGGTGCACCACTTCGGCGCGGCTTGCTTGATCCTGGGCGAGACGCGCGAGCCAGCTTCGGATCGGCTGGATGGCCGAAGTCGGCAGGAGACCCTCACTGTCGACCGTTGTCTCTGGCACGGCGAACAGAGGTGAGCCGCCAAGGCCCCGTTCGCTCATCATCTGGCCAAGATGTGCCGGCACCTCGCGCATCGCGCGGGGAGGCACCCGATCGAGGACGACCGCAACAGCGGCACTCCGCTCGGCGGCTGAGTTCAGGAAATCCCAGGGCACCGCGTCGGCGTAGCGTGCAGCCGACGTGACAAATAGCCAGAGATCGGCGGCCGCCAGCAGTTGGGCGGCCAGCTCACGATTCTCCACGACAACCGAGTCGATGTCCGGCGCATCGAGAATGGCAAGCCCGGGCGGGATGGAGTCGTCCGCTTCCAAGAGCAAAGACCGCGCATCCTTGGTCGCGCCGCTCGAGCGAGCCAGACCGGGGAGGATCCGTTCATCGGTGAACCACTCGGCATCCTCGCTATGGTGCACCAGCACGGGTGCACGAGTGGTGGGCCGGATCACTCCCTGAGCTGAGACCCGACGGCCCACCAGCGAGTTCACCAAGGTGGACTTACCGGCACCGGTCGAGCCCCCGACGACCGCCAGAAGGGGCGCATCGATTGTGGCCAACCGGGGTAGCACATAGTCGTCGAGCTGGCTGGTGAGCTCCCGGGCCGAACGGCGTTGCTCGGCAGCACCCGGCAGCGGGAGTGGCAGAGAAACCTGCAATGCCGCGGTCCTGAGGTCAGTCAGGGCCGACTCGAGTGGCCGCAGCTGACGCAGCGATCTATTCACCCGGCGGCTTCCAGTTCGGATCGACCTCAGAGTAGGAGGTCGCGGTCTGGCCGAGTGGCGTGCTTCCGGCCTGAGCCGATGTCAAGGAGTCAGGCTGGCTCTGCGCCGGGTAGTAGCCACCAATGCCTGCCGGGCCGGGGTAACTGGGCGGCGGATATTCCAGCGCAGGAGGCCCAGCGCGGCGCCGCAGCTGCGGGTAGTTGGCACGCCCTTCGGGGTTGGTAATAGCCTGACCGCGCAGCGACCGCACCCGGCTGAGAAGCACCTTCTCCCGGGCAAGCCCAGCCCGGTCGACGATCCCACGGGCCATCGCATCCCGCAGGTATGCCAGCTCTGTGGCCGCCCGCTGCATCCGGATGGTGGCCAGGAAGACGTACGGGCTGACGAAGATCGCATGCCACAACGAGCGCAGCCTGATCCGCAGCCGGGAGAGAGTGCGGGGGTCGGATTCTGGAAGCCAGCCGACCCGAACGTAATCGGTCAATCGCTCGCGGATCAGGCGGCTCTCCCGGACGAGCTGCCGGACCACGAAGATGATCATGCCAATCAACAGCGGCAGGGCTACCGCGAGATATATCCACAGCAGGCTTGGACCGCTGCCCAGCGAAGCCGCGGCGTTGAACGCCATGTGCAGGAACGCCGCAGCGCAGAAACCAACAAGCGGCGCCACCACCCGGACGATCTTGCTCTTCGAACGCAATGCCACTGCCAGGCCGATACCGGTCATCGCGGTGAAGAGCGGATGGCCGAAGAATGTCATCAAGCCGCGCAGCACGAACAGGTCCTGCAGCGCCTCCAGTGGAGGAACCTGACCGAACGTACGGGCTGCATAACGGTAGGCCCGGCCGTAGTAGAGGATGTTTTCGGTGAAGGCGAAGGCCGTACCGGAGAGACCGGCCAGTACGATGCCGCTCAGCCGGCTTACCCAGGCATAGCGCATCAAGATCGCAAGCCAGAACAGCACAGTGACCTTCGACGCCTCTTCGACGAAAGGCGCCACATAGATCGCCGCTCGCGGTCCAGTCGCCGGATCACCGTCACCTACGATGCTGAGGTGTCCGGCTGCCCAGGTGTTGACCTGTGCCGAGATGAACGTCGCCACACAGGCACCCCAGCCGAATGTCATCAACCACACCCAAAATCGTTGTGGCCGGAACCGGTCAATCCACAGGAAGATCAATGACAGCGGGATGGCGGTGACTGCGGCGTACTTGGCGGCGATCGGGATGACTTCTGTACCGAGTCCCGGCACCGTGCCCCCCGGTACCTCTTGATCAGGAACGACCTGCCGATAGAGCAAGATCAGCAGTGTGGCATAGACACCGATCATGATCACGCTCAGCCAGAACAATTTGCTCTTCAGCAGCCGCTTGGGCAGCGGGACACTGAGGTCGGGGTCGCGCGGGATTCCCGAGCGTGCGAGCGCACGCCGATCCTCGGCCACCGTTGACATGGCGACAAGGCTACCCAAGCGCCAGCTGAAGACTGAGGTTCAGCGGCGGCTAGCTACTTTGCCCACGGGTCAAGAAAGGGTTCGACCACAATGTCGAATTCGCCGGGTCGCCGGGCGTGCAAATCATGCCCACCATCCATCGAGAGGTACTGACCTTGCGGCATCCGGCGGGCCAGTTCTGCCAGTCGGTCCTGGCGCAGATGGCTTGAGTTGCCGCCGATGATCAGCGTCGGGCAGCTGATCCGCTCGGCAAGTTGCCACCAATCGGTGTGTGAGGCGTTCTGCCAGCGCGACAACTCGCTCGCGGCCCGCCAATCGTAGTTCTGGCCCCGACGCGCACGCTTCGGCACGTCAAGGGGTGGATCAGCGGCGTCGGGAGTCGGCATCTCCTCCAGCACCAGCGCCCGAACCAGATCGGGGCGGGTGGCTGCGAGGAGGTAGCCGACCAAGCCTCCGGTCGAGTGTCCGAATGGGATGACCCCGTAGATGCCCAGCTCGGTTAGCAGCCGTATGACATCGTTCCGCATCAGTTCCAAGCTGTATTCGCCCGGCCAGCTGCTCTCACCATGCCCCCGAAGATCAACCGCGACCACCCGGAACCGTTGCCCGATCAGCGGAGCGAAATGTCGCCAGTCCGCGTGAGAAGACCCGATCCCGTGCAGCATCAGCAGCACGGCGCCGTCGGGCCTCCCCCACTCCTGGACCGCGAGCGTTGGTCCGCCAGCGAGGACCACTGACTGCGTCATAGGCTGAGGCTAGCGAAAAACCAAGAAGCGGGTAGGTGGGTGCCGAGCACGAGTCCTCTCGCAGGGCGGCGAGTCGCGGTCCTGAAGCTGCGAAGCCGTCGGACCTGCCAGTGAATCGCGCCCCCGGTAGGACTCGAACCTACGACCGACAGATTAGAAACAGTCCATGATCAACAATGGGATCACATGACCATTTTTCCTAGTGAACCGCACTTCCGGGGTCATGTGGCGTGCCAGCGATGAGCAAGAATTAGGGCCCGATAGAGACCATGTAGCGAGTCATGTGGGGAGCGCTCACGATCTTGAAAGTCGCTGTGCGCTGGCAGGGAGCCGGCGTACGGGTCAGGGTCGTGTGCCTGCGCTCCATGGGGTCCCCCGAAGCTACCCACATGGATGAAACCGTCGGCAACGTCGCGGCGCTGATGGCCTCTGAATACGCCAGCCCGCTCACCGCCAACATCATCAACGTAACCTGCGGCGAGATCGCCGACTAGTGTCCTCGCCCTCATCTTGACCAGGTGGAGGTCGAGACCAGTGACCCCCAAACTGCCGGGCCACGCCCTGCACGCCATGGCCGAGCCACTGCGTCAGCCGTGCCAACTATTGACACAACCTTCCGACCTTCCCGTGAGCAGGCCTTCGCACCGGCAGCACCGTCGCACCACGCCCTGGTCACGGCCTGTGTCCAGCATGCTGCGGGCCAGCCCGTTGCGGTCTCATCTAGTCGCGGGTTCCTGGGGGCTGCCAGTACGGGTCGCGGCCTAACCAGCCGGCGAGCCGCTCGTACGCAGACGCGTCCGCTGGCACGGGCATCTCCTCACCGAAGGCCTTGCCCTCGCCCCGAAACTCCGGCTGCAGCATCTGCCGAGACCAAGCCAGAGCGTGGTCGGCGATCCCCTCATCGAGGGAGATCGATTGCTGCGCCGCCCTGGTCAGGTCCCAAGCGTGCACGCAGAGCTCAGTGATCTGATGGTCCGTGCGGCTGCGCAGCGGCGCCTGGGCGCCGCCGGCCACCGGAACCTGTTGGTCCAAGTCGGCGGCACGCCAGATCTCAAGCAGTGTGTGCGCGCCATGCCGGTAGTCCTCGACCCAGTTGTCTCCCAACTCCGGGGGTGTAGCCGACCAGTCCGGAGTATCGCCTCGCGCCGAGGCGGTGAAGTTTCGCAGGTTCTGCCGGACGACGTGACGCAGTAGCTCGCGAACATTCCACTCGCGACAGGGGGTTGGAGCGTCGAGGGTGTCGGTATGGATCTGCTCGAGCACCGTCGTCATCTGGCTCAGAGCGCGAGAGAGCAACGCGACGGTGTCGGCCATGCGATCGATGCTGCTCCGCTCCCCTTGGTGCGGGCAACCCGTGCGCGTGTACCGCGCTGGGTGCGGAGACACCTGACGAATCGAAGGCCGACGCAGTCTCCCGGTGCCTCCGCGCAGGTCGGACCATGCCAAAAGCAACGGCCAGTAATTGCCGCCTGGCAAGGGGGACATTCTGTCGGCGACACTGGGTTCGAACCCGTGGCCTCCCGTGTCAGCGAGGCCGGATAGCCGGTCCGAAAGGTCGCCTCGGTCTCGATCAACGCCTGACATAAATCGTGGTTGCCACGAGCTTGATCCGCTCGTCCGTCGGCGTGCCGGGCCGCCGCCCGTACTCGGCGCGGTCCCGGCCTCGGGAGGGCTGGTTGAATGCCGATTCTAGGTGCTATCCATCATCATCGGCTTCCCACCAGGTCCTCCCATTCTCCAGATCCATCCGGTGCAGGACGTCCGGTAGCGAGCCGTCCGCGATCACTTCGCTGTGTCGTCGACGATGGGGGTTTCGAAGCTCAGGATTGACGCCAGGAGACGCCCTCAACGTCGACGGACACTGAGTTCCGACTCGTCCTCACGAAACCCGCGTGCAGATAGCGGGGTGGCTCCTAGCATTCAACCGTGCGAGAACCCGACGGTACCTTCTCTGACCCCCGACAAGCCGTCCTGTACGACGTCTTCAACAACGACCGGAGCGACCTCGAGGCCTATGTGACGATCGCGGACGAGATCGAGGCTCATCGCGTAGTCGACGTCGGCTGCGGGACCGGTTCACTCGCTGTCCGGCTCGCCGAACTGGGATTCTCTGTCACCGGCGTTGACCTAAGCCTCGCTGGATGTTGCCCGGGGCCAAACCAAACGCCGAGCTCGTAACGTGGGTCCACGGCGACGCCACCTCCCTCGTCGGCCTCGAGGCTGCAGCCGACCTTGTCGTAATGACGGGTAACGTGGCGCAGGTCTTCGTCTCTGACGAGGATTGGTACGCCACCCTGCGCGCTATCCGGACATGTTTACGTCCCGGCGGCTGGTTCGTCTTCGAGACCCGACGATCCGAGGTCCGAGACTGGGAGACGTGGGACCTCGCGCCGTCACCGGTCGCCATGCCAGACGGCCGTACGGCCGTCGTGTCATGTACCGTGACCGCGGTCGCGCTGCCCCTCGTGACCTTTGAGGGATCGACCGCCATCGGCGAGGAGATCATGCGATCTACCTCGACCTTGCGCTTTCGCGAACGCAACGAGCTCGAGCGTGACCTTAGCCGCCACGGGTTCAACGTCCTCGACGTATGCGATGCCCCTGATCGTCCGGGCAAGGAAATGGTCTTCCTGACCCAAGTCAGGGACGGCGACGACGACAGGAGGTCCTGACTCAGCGCTCCAATCGCCTTCTGCTCCCCGCATGATCGGACACCCCTACTCCACGTGACGGGTTCCCGAGTTCCGGAGTCGGCTTGCTGCCCTTAGATTTTGGGCGTTACGAAGCAGTACCAGTCGCGCTTCATGGTGTGCCCCACGTCAGTGCGGTATTGATGCGCATCCCGAGCAAGTCGGCGATGACCGGCGCCGGCAGGTCTGAGGCGAACGCAGTCAATGCCGTGTTTCTCGCCTGCCGCGGGTAGGCCGTCCGCGCTGGTGGGTGAATCGGACAGTTGCGTTGGCCATGTATTGCGCCCCCGGTAGGACTCGAACCTACGACCGACAGATTAGAAGGAGGCCAGCGGCTCTACGCATTAGGGGAACCTGAGGCAAGTTCGGGACTACGAGGCGCCTGTGAGCCTGACGGAACGCCACAGCGGGCGAGCTGGCGCATGGGAGTGCCAGCGCGTCTGTGAGCAATCCGTGAGCAACGTCTCTCCAGTAAGGCGCGTGGCGTTTATGGTGCCGACCACGTTGCTGTCACAGCTGCTGTCGTGGCTGCCACCAGCATTCTCAGCTTGGGAAGCCGGTGAACCCACTAGTCAGGGGGTGTTTCAGGCTCAGGCAAGGCCGTTTGAGGGCCCCTTTTGGTGGCTTATCCGGAGGGTCGGGGCCCTGGGGGCCCGAGCAGTTGATCAAGATGGCCACCGGTCAACGTGGTCGACGCTTACGGCAGGAGGCGGCAGCCGCTGCCGCTAGCTGCCCGATCATGTTGCTGTCGGCGCGGCCGTGAGTGAGCCCGCTTGCCGAGTGAGGATGCGCATGCGTTAACTAACGGTGCCCGGCGCCACGCGAAGGGATGGGCCGGGCATGCACGCACGCACCCGCGCGGAGGCATGTCCCGGGTCGGTCGGGGTCGGCTGCGCTGGCGCGGAGGACGCTGAGACGCTGACCGCCAGCACCGGGCTTTGTCTCCTTAAGGCGAGCGAGATAGGCTCGTCCGGGAAATCGCGACGACTAGTTATCCACAGGTCGGCACCACCTAGGGCGGCAA
>Ga0126313_10000103_pt1 | contig 35003 bp, 29 predicted proteins | sample Plot105A_FD_89954 | JGI IMG/M metagenome (GOLD analysis project Ga0126313, IMG submission 89954) | Serpentine soil microbial communities from UC McLaughlin Reserve, CA, USA - Plot105A | ecosystem: Environmental > Terrestrial > Soil > Grasslands | place: USA: UC McLaughlin Reserve, Lake County...
CTGACCGCCCCGCCGATCGGTGCTGCATCGGGGCGGTCGCTGTCAGGACTCAGCCACCCTTATGAAGGGAGGTGGCCGGATAGGCCGAGCCGCATTCGTTGAACCGCATACGCATCACCTCCTTTCCTCACCGGAAGCGTCCTTCGCGGCGATGGGTTGGTTCCTATTACTTCGATCGGTCTCAGTAAAGGGCTCCAGCTAGCCATATTCCCGCAACGTCCGAGCATTTATGCCTTAAGGTCCGCCTTTGACGGAGTCGATCAATCGAAAGGGCTTGGGGATGAACGAAAGGGAGATCGAGGGGAAGAAGCGCAGCGAGACGATCTGCAACGCGCTCAAGCACCCGCTGCGGGTCCGGATCCTCGAAGTCCTGAACGAAGGCCCGCGCAGCCCCAGTCAGTTCGTCGAGGAAGGGCTGATCCCGAAGGAGCACTACAACAGCTACCAGCAGGCGCTCTCGCTCGCCTCCTACCACTTCCGGGAGCTGGAGAAGGAAGGGTGTCTGGAGGTGATCGAATCGATTCCCCGCCGCGGGGCAGTCGAGCACGTCTACCGCGGAATGACCCCTCTGGTCTTCTTCAACGACGCCGAATTCGAAGCGATGCCAGAGGCCACCCGCGGCCAGCTCTCGCGGATCGCCCTGCAAGGGTTGATCGCGCGGGCCGACCGGGCGCTCAGCACCAAGACCTTCGACGCGCGACCGGACCGCCATCTGACCTGGGTGCCGATGCAGCTCGACGAGCGCGGCTGGAAGGAAGTGATCGCCACCCTCGCCGCGACCTTCGGCGAACTGACCCAGATCCGCCACGACGCCAAGGACCGGATCGCCGCCTCGGGCGAGGAGGTGATCCCGACGACGGTGGCGATGCTCGGGTTCGAGTCCCCACCCCCGCCACGGCTGCGGGACTGAGTGCGGCCTGTCGCTTTTGGCGCCCTCAGGGCTCCATGAAGCGACATGACCCATAGGCTTCGGCCATGGAGGAACGGGCCCGGTACCCCGAGGTCGCCGCCAAGGCCGGCCACTACGAGAGCTTCTACGTCAAGGCCTGCCGGCCGGACGGGGGGCAGGGGGTGTGGATCCGCCACACCGTCCACAAGCGCCCGGGCGCCGAGCCCAATGGCTCGATCTGGTTCTGCCTCTTCGACCGCGAGGCGCCGGCGCCGCGGGCGACCAAGGTGACGGTGCCGGCGGCGGGGTTGGAGGCGCCGGCCGGCGACTGGATCCGGGTAGCCGACGCGACGATCGGCCCCGGCCGCGCCGAGGGATCGGTCGAGACCGACGCGCTCAGCGCCTCCTGGTCGTTCACCTTCACCGGCGACGCGGAGCCCTGCAAGTACCTGCCGGCCGACTGGCTCTACAAGGCGCCGCTGCCGAAGACGAAGTTCCTCGCGCCCTTCCCCGACGCCCGCTTCCAGGGCCGGCTGGTGGTCGACGACGAACCGTTCGAGCTGAGCGGCTGGCCGGGGATGATCGGGCACAACTGGGGCAGCGAGCACGCCGAGCGCTGGGTCTGGCTCGAGGGCACCGGTTTCCCCGACGCGCCGAACACCTACTTCGACGCCGGCGCCGCCCGCGTCCGCCTCGGCTCCCGGGTCAGCCCCTGGATCCCCTCCGGGATGCTGGTCCTCGACGGTGAGGCGCACCGCCTTGGCGGCCTTGGTGCGATCCGCTCGGCTCGGATCGAGGAGCAGCCGACCGTCTGCAGCTTCTCGTTGCCCGGCAAGGACGTCGTCGTCCACGGCCGGGCCGCGGCCCCGGAGAAGGACTTCGTCGGCTGGGCCTACGCCGACCCGCAGGGCCCCGAGCACCACACCGTCAACTGCTCGGTCGCCGACCTCGAGCTGACCGTCGAACGCCCCGGCCTGCCGCCGCGCGAGCTGACCCTCCCAGGCGGCGGCGCCTACGAGCTGGGGATGCGCCCGGGCGAGCAGCAGGGCCACGGCATCCCGATCCAGCCGTACCCCGACGGCTGACGGGGCGCTTTTGTCAACCAGGAGGACGCAAAAGCGCCCCGGCCCTGCGGGCGCGCGGCGGTATTGGTGGATCTGGGCCTTCGTCGCGCCGCTCGTGGCATGGGCGCTGGTCCGCGAGTTCGGCCTCGACCGCGGCTTCCCGCTGGTGCCGCTGATGGCGTTCACGCCCTACGTCGCGATCGCGGCCTTCCTCGTCGCCGGGATCGCCTTGGCGCTGCGCAACTGGGCGGCGGCGGGAGTGACCGCGCTGGTCACGCTCTGCCTCGCCGCCGTGGTGCTGCCGCGGGCGATCGGCGCCGGGACCGTCGACCCCGCCGGCCGCGAGACCGTCAGCGTCCTCTCCTCGAACGTCTACGTCGGCCAGGCGGACGCCGAGGCGCTGGTGGACCTCGTCGACCGCTACGACGTCGACCTGCTCAGCGTCCAGGAGCTGACGCCGAAATTCGCCCACCAGCTGCGCCGCGCGGGGCTCCAGCGGCGGCTTCCCAACGCGATCGAGGAAACCCGCCCCCGCTCCTCCGGCGCCGGGCTCTACTCGCGCCTGCCGATGCGCAAGCTGCCCGGCTCGCAGTTCTTCTTCCGCATGCCGCGCGCCGTCCTGATGCTGCCCGACGGCCGCCGTCTCCGCGTCGTCGGCGTCCATCCGTATCCGCCCGGCCGCGGCAACGACGAGCTCTGGCGCGAAGGGCTCGAGAGCCTGCCGGCCGCGGGCGGCGACCCGCCCTGGGTCCTGATCGGCGACTTCAACTCCACCCTCGACGTCTCGCTGCTGCGCGAGACGATCGACCGCGGCTACCGCGACGCCGGCGACGTCGCCGGCAAGGGCCTCGTCCCGACCTGGCCGAACGCCGACCACACCCTGCCGCCCCTGATCACCATCGACCACGTCCTCGCCGACGACCGCCTGGGGATCGTCGACTACGGCGTCGAGGACCTGCCGGACTCGGACCACCGCTCGATTCACGCCGAGCTGGCGCTGCCGAAGGCGGGCGGCTAGCGGCCGCTGACGACCTTTTCGAACGTCATCCAGGTGTCATAGCCGCCGAGCGCGACCGAAAGCTGCGAGCCGCTCACGGTCGAGGTGCCGCCCGTCCCGACGAGCTTGGCGCTGACGATCCGGGGCGAGACGCCGACCTTGGTGATCACCACCTGTTTCAGCTTTCCCTGCAGGTAGGCGCCGAGGCGGGAGCTGATCTCCGCGCCGCTGAAGTCGAGCGTCCACTTGTGCAGCGGGCAGTAGTAGTCATAGGGGTCCGGGACGCCGACCAGGTATGGAACCGGGGAGCCGAAGACGTTGACGGCGCTCTCGGTGTGGCCGCCCGAGCAGGCCGAGTAGAGGGTCTGGGCGACGTCGCCGCCGTACATGACGACCTGGCCGCGGGTCCCGGCGACCGCGTCGTTGGTACTGGCGTACTCGCTCTCCAGCCCCTCGTAGACCTGGCTGCGGGTGTCGGCGTAGAGGTCGAAGCCGTTGCCGCCGACGTCCCCGGTGATCGCGATCGAGCGCACCGCGACCGCCTGGGCCTTCAGCTCCTCGGCCGGCCAGGAGGGCGGCACCTCGTTCGGCATCACCCCTTTCACGTACTGCTCCAGCGCCAGCGCGTTGACGATGTTGAGCGAGCCGGCGTCGCTTTCGGTCGGCACCGTCTCCAGGGCGCCGCGGAAGGTCCCCTGGCCGGCGATCGCGATCTTGCCGCGCCCCGCGGCACGCAGCCGCCGCCCGCAGTTGGCGAGCGGTTTGCCGCCGGAGCTGCGCAGCTTGACCGCGTTGCCGACGCGGTGGGCCTCGTAGCTGCGCGCCGGGTCGAGCTGCGCGCCGCAGGCGCTGATCGCGCCGCTGAATTCAACGTCGCCGGGGGAGATGTCGAGCAGGACGCGGACGACCCGGGCTTTTTCCACCGTCCCGAGGCTGGTCCCCGTGTAGTAGTGGCCGAGGATGAAGCGGTAGTTCTTGCCCGCTTTCGCGTAGCCATAGGCGCCGTAGGCGCTCATCCCGACCCCGTGGCCGAAGCCGCGCCCGTGGACCACCCAGCCAACGCTCGCCTGGGCACCAAGCGGGTAGAGGGACAAGAGAAGGACAGCCGCCCCCCAGGCGGCCAGCCAGGCACGGACTTTCTTGCTTGCAACCTTGGACATCTCTAGGCCAACAGATTCAACGTTGCGGAGTAGCGGCCTGCATCGGCGGGGGCGTACGCTGGAAGGAGACGAAATTCGGCAGGAGGGAAGCGATGGCGACGCAGACCGTAGAGGCAACCGATCACAAGCTCCTCGCCGCCGGGGAGTGGATCGAGACCGGCGAGTGGGCAGAGGTGAAGAGCCCCTACGACGGGACGGTCGTCGGCCGGGTCGCGCAGGGCGACGAAGCGCTGGTCGAGCGGGCGATCGAGGCGGCGCACGCGGCCTTCGAGGAGGTCGACTTCCCCCAGCACAAGCGCGCCGCGGTGCTGGAGCGCGCGGCCGAGCTGGTCGCCGAGCGCCGCGACGATCTGGCGGCGACGATCGCGGCCGAGGCGGGCAAGCCGACCAAGACCGCCACGGTCGAGGCCGAACGCTGCGTCTCCACGCTGGAGTTCTCCGCGGTCGAGGCGCGCAAGCTGACCGGCGGCACGGTGCCGATGGACGCCGCCGCGGCCGGTGCCGGCAAGCTCGGCGTGATGCTGCGGGTGCCCTACGGGGTCGTCGGCGCGATCAGCCCCTTCAACTTCCCGCTCAACCTGGTCGCCCACAAGCTCGGGCCGGCGATCGCCGCCGGCAACGCGGTCGTCCTCAAGCCGGCTGGCCAGACGCCGATCTCGGCGCTGAAGCTGGCCGGGATCCTGGTCGAGGCGGGCCTGCCGGAGAGCTGGCTCTCGGTCGTTCCCGGGCCCGGCTCCAAGGTCGGCAACACGATCGTCGAGCACCCGCTGACCAAGGCGATCACCTTCACCGGCTCGGCTCCGGTCGGCTGGGAAATCCGCTCCAAGGTCCCGCACAAGAAGGTCAACCTCGAGCTCGGCTCCAACGCGCCGCTGATCGTCAACGACGACGGCGACTGGGAAACGGCAGCCGACAAAGCCCAGATCCACGCCTTCTCGCACGCCGGCCAGAGCTGCATCTCGATCCAGCGGATCCTCGTCCACGAGGCCGTCGCCGAGGAGTTCACCGCGCGCCTCGTCACCAACGTCGAGAAGCTGACCGTCGGGGACCCGCTCGACGAGAGCACCGACGTCGGCCCGCTGATCACCCCCGACGACCGCGACCGGGTCAAGCAGTGGGTCGAGGAGGCGGTCGCCGGCGGGGCGGAGCTATTGACCGGCGGCGATCTGGTCGACGAGGGCCGCTGCCTGGCGCCGACGCTGCTGAAGGCCCCGCCGAAAGAGGCAAAGGTCTGGTGCGAGGAGATCTTCGGCCCGGTGGCGACGATCGACACCTTCAGCGACTTCGACGAGGCGCTCCGCCTCGCCAACGACTCCAAGTTCGGCCTCCAGGCCGGCGTCTTCACCCGCGACATCGGCCGTGGCCTGCAGGCCGGCCGCACCCTCGAGTTCGGCGGCGTCCTGATCAACGAGGTGCCGACCTTCCGCACCGACCAGCAGCCCTACGGAGGCGTCAAGGACTCCGGCAACATCCGCGAGGGCCCGGCTTATGCGGTCTATGAGTTGACCGAGGAGCGATTCGTGACGTTGCAGGGGTAGCGACCCCGAGATTTGGGTCCCTATAGGCCACCAAATGTCGGAGCGGTTGTAGCTACTCGTGCGGCCGCGCCATGCGCCGGTGGTCGAGTGCCTCCTCGAGCACCGAAGGCTCGACGCCCTGCTCCAGCGCCACCTCGCGCAGGGAGCGGCCTGACTCCGCGGCCGTCTTGACGATGTCCGCCGCGCGGTCGTAGCCGATGTGGGGGTTCAGCGCGGTGGCCGTCGCCAGCGTCGCCTCGGCGTGGCGCTCGGTCATCTCCTCGTTCGCCTCCAGACCGGCGACGCATTTCTCGTTCAGCAGGCGCGACGCGCTCGCCAGCAGCTTGATCGAGTCGAGCAGGTTGCGGGCGATCAGGGGGACGCGGACGTTGAGCTCGAACTGGCCCTGGCTGCCGGCGACGGTGATCGCGGCGTCGTTGCCGATCACCTGGGCGGCGACCTGGATCACGACCTCCGGGATCACCGGGTTGACCTTGCCGGGCATGATCGAGGAGCCCTTCTGCAGCTCCGGCAGGCGCAGCTCGGCGAGGCCGGCGCGCGGGCCCGAGCCCATCAGCGCCAGGTCGTTGGCGATCTTGTTGAGCGAGACGGCGTAGACCTTGAGCGCGCCCGAGAGCTCGACCAGCGCGTCGCGGTTGCCCTGCGCCTCGAAGGCGTCGAGCGGGCCGGAGATCTCCAGGCCGGTGTCGGCGGCGAGCCGTTCGCGCACCTTGGCGGCGAACTCGGGATGGGTGTTGAGGCCGGTGCCGGTGGCGGTGCCGCCGAGCGGGATCTGGCCGACGCGGCGCAGCGTGCCCTCGACCCGCTGGACGCCAAGCCGGACCTGCGCCGCGTAGCCGCCGAACTCCTGCCCGAGCGTGACCGGGACCGCGTCCATCAGGTGGGTTCGCCCCGCCTTGACGACGTCGGCGAACCGGTCCGCCTTCTCCTTCAGCGCGCCCTCGAGACCGCCCATCGCCGGCAGCAGGTCGTGGGTCACCTCGTCGAGCGCCGCCAGGTGGACGGCGGAGGGGAAGACGTCGTTTGAGGACTGGCCCATGTTGACGTGGTCGTTGGCATGGGCCTCGCCCCCGGCGAGGTTGGCGATCACCTCATTGGCGTTCATGTTCGAGGAGGTGCCGGAGCCGGTCTGGAAGACGTCGACCGGGAACTGCTCGTCGTGCTCGCCCTCGGCGATCGACTTGCCGGCGGCCGCGATCCGCTCGGCGAGGTCGCCGTCGAGCCCGCCGAGGGCGCCGTTGGCCTCCGCCGCCGCGCCCTTGATCCGGCCCAGCCAGCGCACCACCGGCACCGGCACGCGCTCGCCGGAAACGGGGAAGTTGTCAACGGCTTTGGTGGTCTCGCCACCCCACAGCTGTTCGCTCAAGACTGCCTCCATGTGAAGTTCTCGGGCCTCTCAGCGTATTGACCGCCGGGCGCCGAAGGACGTCAGCCGCCGCTGCGGCCGGCCTCGAATCCCTCGCTGTAGGTGGGGATGAACTCGGGCGGGGAGGCCTGCTTGTCCGGCATGAAACGAGCGGCGACGACGAGCCGGCGAACGAGGTCGGAATGAATCCCTTCGCTCTCTTCGGCGCCGCGCTCCACCGCGCCGAGCAGGTACCCGAGCTGGAGGTTGGCCTCGCCCCCTGGGTCTTCCCGCGCTCCGGCGTTGAGCGCGGTCGCGGTCTCGATCATCGCTTCGCCCACGCGCGAGAGGTCGCCGCCGGTCTGGTTGCGGGTCAGGCATTCGCTGATCAGCGTCTCGTCTTCCAGCAGCACTTCGTCGGGCGCCGCCCGCAGCGCTCGCTCGTAGGTGCCGGCACCTTCCAGGCAGGCAACCGGCGTCGAGTCGTCAGAGCTGCCACAGCCGGCGCCCAGAACGAGCGCAATCAAGAAGATCGAGGTTTTCAAGGTGAGTTGCTTCACATATATTTGAGAAATATTGATTAATGGTTCCTCAAGAGCGGTCGAGAGCGTTTTGCTCTCTCTGATCCTGACGATCGCGGTCGTCGGATGTTCTTCCTCTGGAGGAGAGGAGGCGGCGAACGCCGGCCCTACTGCCTACGCCAACGTCGACCTTGCGAACACGCGAAGCTCCCCCAGCTCGCTGCGCGCCGCGACCATCTCCGGATTGCAGCTGGCCTGGTCGCGCCCGATGCAGGCGCGGGCGGAAGGGCTGCACTACATCGGTTCGCCCGTGGTGAAGGATGGAGTCGTCTACATCCAGGATCCCGAATCGAACGTGGAAGCGATCGACCTCAGCAATGGGAAGCTGCTGTGGAGGACGGAATATGCGGCGCCCGCGGGAGGCTCTTTTGGGATCACCGTCGGAGACGGGATGGTGTTCGGGGGGACGCCGACGACGGCATTTGCGTTGAACGCGGAAACCGGTGACGAGGTGTGGTCCATCGAACTCTCGGACGGAACCTCCGAAATTCTCACAATGACCCCTGGATATCACGAAGGGGTTGCCTACTTCACCACCAGCCCGGCTCAGGGCGAAGGCGGAGAAGTCGGAGTCCTCCGGGCTCTCGACTCGGAGACGGGGGAGGAGATCTGGCACTTCAACAACGTGCCCAGGAGCCTCTGGGGTCATCCGGAGGTCAACTACGGCGGCGGCATTTTCTATGCGCCGGCATTCGACGGGGAAGGGTCGATGTACGTGGGGATCAGCCATGCTGGCCCGATCCCGGGTACCGCGAAGTACCCGTGGGGAACGAGCCGGCCCGGGCGCAACCTCTACAGCAACTCGATCGTCAAGCTCAACGAGAAGACCGGCAAAGTGGAGTGGTACTACCAGATCAATCCTCACGGCCTCTGCAACGGTTTCCTGGTTTCACCGATTCTGGCCAAAGCCGGGGGCCACAAGGTAGTGATGGATGTCGGAGTACTTGGAGTCCTCGCGGCCGTGGACCAGAGAACCGGGAATCTGCTGTGGCGGACGCCGCTGGGTGTCCACAACGGTCACGACAATGACGGCCTGCTCGCCATGCGGGGGGAACTCGCGTCCCTGAAAACGCCAATGGACGTCTACCCGGGAACGTTCGGCGGCGTGGCCGCTCCGATGTCGGTGCGCGGCTCCACCGTGTTCGTGCCGGTTGTCAACGGTGGGACCCGCCTGCTGTCGCAGACGAATACCGAATCGCTCGGCACCCCGAGGGGGGAACTGGTGGCGGTCGACATCGGCACGGGCGCGATCAAGTGGAAACGCCGTTTCCCGTCCTCCCTGTACGGCCCCACCACCACTACCAACGATCTGGTTTTTTCCACCACCTTCGACGGAAGGCTGTTTGCGCTCGACGCCGATAGCGGCAAAGAGGCATGGGAAGAGGACCTTCCGGTGATCGTCGAAGGCGGGATGGCGATCTCTGGCGACATGCTCCTGGCACGCGCCGGCAGCGCGGCGACCGAAACGCCCAAGCTGCTCGCCTATCGCCTCGCCGGCTGAGGCGAAAGTCGCTCAGTCGCCGGGCCGGGCCGAGATGCCACCGGTGGAGGCCTGGGCGATGCCGCCGGGGGGTCCGGCCGGGGCTTTCGGCGCCGAGTGCGGTTTCTTCTTCGGCGCCGTGACCGGTTTGACCCCGGTGAAGCTGACCGGGAAGACTTCGACCCATTCGGCCAGCGTGAACATCGGCGCGACCGCGTGGTTCCAGGAGAGGTGGAGGTGGTTGCCGCAGCCGTGGCCGGCGTCGCCGTCGTAGCCGACCCAGCGGAAGGGCTGTCGCGGTTTGTTCTGTTCGGGCTCGGCCCAGAGGGCGAGGCGGGTGATCGCGGTCCAGTTCGCGTCGCATTTGGAGCTCGGTTCGAGCGGGACGATGTCGACGGCGAGGCCGTTGTAGTGATCGGAGTTCTTCACGTGGCAGCCGTCGCAGCCGACGTGTTCGCCGTTCGGCAGAGGCCCGGAGTAGCCGTCGGTGACGTAGATCGGGTACCGCTGGGCGATCCAGCGCAGGTTGGGGATGATCCGCTGGTCGACCATGTCGCCTTCGGCGTGGGGGATCGAGGCCGGGATCGGGACGATCTTGCCCGTCCCGTAGGCGACCCTGGTCACCGGCGCCGCCTCGGCGTAGGCGCAGATCGCCAGCAGCGGGGCGAGGGAGAGGGCAAAGACGGCGAGGGTGCGGGCCCAGACGGTGGCGAGGAGGCGGTGGCTCACTCCTGCCTTATCGGCGCTACGACGCCCGCTCCTTGAATCCTGCTTAAGAGCACTCAGGAGCATTGGGCGTTGGAACACGGCCGGATAGGGTTCGATTCGTGCCGACCGTTCGCGAAGCCGCATTCGACCTCTTCCGCGCCCACGGGATGACGACGATGTTCGGCAACCCGGGCTCGACCGAGCTGCCGATGCTCGCCGACTTCCCGAGCGACTTGCGCTACGTGCTCGGCCTGCAGGAGGCGGTCGTGGTCGGGATGGCCGACGGCTACGCGCAGGCGTCGGGGAAGACGACCGTCGTCAACCTCCACACCGCGCCGGGCGTCGGCAACGCGATGGGGGCGATCTTCAACGCCCAGGCCAACCACTCGCCCCTGCTGATCACCGCCGGCCAGCAGGCGCGGGCGCAGATCACCCTGCAGGCGAACCTCACCAACCGCGACGCGACGCGGATGCCGCACCCGCTGGTCAAGTGGTCCTTCGAGCCGCCGCGGGCCGAGGACGTGCCGCTGGCGCTCGGGCACGGCGCCCACCTCGCCGGGCTGGCGCCGCGCGGGCCGGTCTTCGTCTCGCTGCCGATGGACGACTGGTACGCCGAGGTCGATGAGAAGGACGCCGCCGCGGCGATCGCCCGCAAGGTCGACGGCCGCGCCACCGCGAACCCCGAGGCGGTCCGCGCCCTCGCCGAGCGCCTCGACGCCGCCTCGAACCCGGTCCTCGTCGCCGGCCCCGACATCGACACCGCCGGTGCCTGGGACACGGCTGTCGCCCTCGCCGAGCGCCAGCGCCTCCCGGTCTGGGCCTCGCCGGCAACCGGCGGCGTCCGCCTCGGCTTCCCCGAGAACCACCCCAACTTCCGCGGCGTCCTGCCGCCGGCGATCGGCCCGGTCGGGCAGACGCTCGAGGGCCACGACCTGATCGTCGTCGTCGGCAGCTCGGTCTTCCCCTACTACCCGCACATCCCCGGGCCGCTGCTGCCCGAGGGGGCGGAGCTGGTGGCGATCACCAGCGACCCCGACGAGGCGGTGCGGGCGCCGATGGGCGAGGCGATCGTCGCCGACGTCGGCCTCACTCTGGCGGCGCTGCTGGAGGCGGTGCCGGAGTCCTCGCGCCCTGCGCCGGAGCCGAACCCCGGTCCGGGAGAAATCCCGGCCGAGGACCCGCTCAACCCCTCGACCGTCCACACCGCCCTGGCCGAGGTGCTGCCCGAGGACGCGATCATCGTCCTCGAGTCCCCCTCCAGCACCCTGGCGCTGCGCAACCAGCTGCGCATCTCCCGTCCCGGCAGCTACTACTTCAGCGCCGGCGGCGGCCTCGGCTTCGGCCTCGCCGCCTCGGTCGGCGTCCAGCTCGCCCAGCCCGACCGCCCGGTCGTCTGCGTCCTCGGCGAGGGCTCGGCCCAGTACGCGATCACCGCCTTCTGGAGCGCCGTCGCCTACAACGCGCCGGTCACCTTCCTCGTCCTCCAGAACCAGGAGTACGCGATCCTCAAGTGGTTCGCCGAAGTCGAGCAGGTCAACGGCGCGCCCGGCCTCGACCTGCCGAAGCTCGACGTCGCCGCGGTCGCCGAGGGCTATGGCGTCAAGGCCCACCGGGCGAAGGGCCGCGACGAGGTCGCCGGCGCGCTGAGCAGCGCGCTCGCCTCCTCGCAGCCGGAGCTGGTCGAAGTCCCGGTCTCCCCGGGCATGTCCCTTTTTTAGCGATGGTTGGTACTCCGGACAGGTGGGGGAGGGCCGGGGGATGCCCGCCGGACAACAGCGGGGAGGGTCCGGCGGACATCCCCCGGCCCTCCTGACGCAGCCCTGTGTTCCCCGGTACGAGAATGCGCCCGGTTCCGCCGCCTCCTAGTCAGCCGGTTGATGATCGCGCTCCCGATTCGCTGGCCGGCGGAGTTGCGCAGTCGCTCCGCCGGGAGCTGGAGGAGCTGCTGGGGGCCGACCGCGTTCTGCACCGGGTCAGCGATCTCGTCGCCTACGCCTCCGACGCCAGCCCCTACCGGCGCTTCCCGCAGGCAGTGGTCGAGGCGCGCGACGCCGACGACGTCGCCAAGGTGCTGCGCTTCGGCCGCCAGCGCTCCATCCCCGTCACCTTCCGCGCCGGCGGCACCAGCCTCAACGGCCAGGGACAGACCGACGGCATCCTCGTCGACGTCCGCAAGCACTGGGGCGGGGTAAGGGTCGAGGACGACGGCGCCCGCGCCCGGGTCAAGCCGGGGACGATCCTCGGCCACGCCAACCGCGTCCTCGCCCCGCACGGCCGCAAACTCGGCCCCGACCCTGCGAGCACGGACGTCTGCACCGTCGGCGGCGTCGTCGCCAACAACTCCGGCGGGATGCGCTGCGGCGTCACCAGGGACTCCTACTCGACGGTCCGCGAGCTGACCTTCGTCCTGCCGTCGGGAACGGTGATCGACAGCGGCGCGCCCGGCGCCGCCGATCGTTTCGCCGCCGCCGAGCCGGAGCTGGTCGCCGGCCTCGAGGCGATCCGTGACGAGATCCGCGCCGACGCCGAGCTGGCCGAGCGCGTCCGCCGCAAGTTCGCGATCAAGAACACCACCGGCTACCGCCTCTGCGCCTTCCTCGACGCCGACGAGCCGCTGGAGATCTTCCGCCGCCTGCTGGTCGGCTCCGAGGGCACCCTCGCTTTCATCGCCGAGGTCGTCTTCGAGACGGTGCCGGTGCCGGCGGTGACGACCACCGCCTGGGTCCACTTCCCCGGCATCGACGAGGCGATAGCCCCGGTCGGGGACCTGGTCGCCTCCGGCGCCAGAGCGGTCGAGTTGATGGTCGCGCCGGCGTTGATCACCGCCGCCTGGAACATGGTCGGGGCGCCGCAGGAGTGGAAAGAGCTGCCGCCGGAGTCGGCGGTGCTGCTGGTCGAGTTCGGTGGTGCCGACGAGGGCGACCTCGCCGCGCAGGTACTGCGCGCTGAAGCGATCCTCGGCTCGCACGAGACGATCCGGCCGATCGACTTCGCCCGCGATCCGGAGGCGATCGAGCTCGCCTGGCGGGTGCGCGAGGGGCTGCACGGCCTGATCGGCCGGGTGCGGCCGGAGGGGACGGCGCTGATCGTCGAGGACGTATGCGTGCCGCCGGAGCGGATCGCCGAAGGCGCCAAGGACCTGCAGGCGCTGCTCGGCGAGCACGGCTTCCTCCCCGGCGTCGCCGGCCACGCCTCCGCCGGAAACCTCCACTTCATGCTGACCCCGGACTTCGCCAAGCAGGAGGACCTCGAGCGCTACGAGGCCTTCATGGGCGGCCTGGTCGAGCTGATCGTCGGCAAGTACGACGGTTCGCTCAAGGCCGAGCACGGAACCGGCGTGAACATGGCGCCTTATGTGGAGCGCGAGTGGGGGGAGAAGGCGACCGAGCTGATGTGGCGTCTGAAGCGCCTCGCCGACCCCGACGGCGTCCTCTCGCCCGACGTCCTCCTCAGCCGCGACCCCGGCGTCCATCTGCGCAACCTGAAAACGACGCCGGCGATCGAGGACTGGGGCGGCGCCACGACCTGCGTCGAGTGCGGCTTCTGCGAGCCGGTCTGCCCCAGCCGCAACCTGACGACGACGCCGCGCCAGCGGATCGTCCTGCGGCGGGAGATGGCCCGCCAGCCCGAGGGCTCGCCGGTGCAGCGGGCGCTGCTGGCGGAGTACGACTACGACGCGCTGCAGACCTGCGCCACCGACGGCTCCTGCCAGATCGCTTGCCCATTGGGAATCGACACGGGGCGGATGGTCAAGGAGCTGCGGGTGGCGCAGCATTCCGGGCGGGCTGAACGGGCGGCTTTGGCTGCCGCGAAGCGTTGGGGGGCGGTCGAGAAGATCTCTCGCGTGGCGCTGAAGGTCGGTGGGCCGTTGGCGCGGCGGACGAAGCGGGGCAAGGGGTTGCCCGGCGCGGCTCGCTGGGGAGGAGGGGATGACCCTTTCCGGACAACAGCGGGGAGGGTCCGGAAAGGGTCATCCCCTCCTCCAGACGGGGCCGCGGCGGTGTACGTCCCCAGCTGCACGAATCGCATCTTCGGCCTCTCTTCCGCCGAGACCGCAAAAAAGCCCCCTCAAGGAGGTTTTTTGCGGTCTCGCGGAGTGGTTGATGCTCTTGTGACGGTTTCGGAGCGGGCTGGGGTGCCGGTTGCGATTCCCGAGGACGTGGCGGGGAGCTGTTGTGGCTTGCCTTGGAGCTCGAAAGGGTTCTCGGCGGCGCATGCGCACAAGGCGAATGAGATGGTTGAGCGGCTCTGGGCGTGGAGCGGGGAGGGGGCGCTGCCGGTGGTGATCGATGCGGCGTCCTGCACGGGCGCGATTGCCGAGGTCGGCGATGGTGTGCTCTCGGAGGAGAATGCGGAGCGGCTTGGGAAGCTCGAGATCGTCGATTCGGTCGCCTGGGCGCTGCGGCTGCTGCCGAACCTCGAGATCGACGAGAAGGTTGGATCCGCCACCGTTCACCCGACCTGCGCCACCCGTCGCCTCGCCCTCGCGCACCCGCTTCGCACGCTCGCCAACGCGCTCGCGGAGGACGTCTTCGTCGCCCCCTCCGCCACCTGCTGCGCCTTCGCCGGCGACCGCGGCATCTCCCACCCCGAGCTGACCGCCTCCGCCACGCGCCCCCAAGCCGAAGAGCTCTCGGGCCGCAGTTTCGACGCCTACCTCTCCAGCAACCGCACCTGCGAGATCGCCATGACCCGCGCCACCGGCGCCCCCTACGAGTCGGTGGTGTCCCTCCTAGAGCGCCTCACCCGAACTTCCCCAACCTCTACCCAGCCGAGATAGAGGTTGGGGAAGTTCGGGCCTAACCGCTCGGTCCCTCAGCCGTCCGCCCGAGCTTTGACCGCGTCGACGCTCGCGGCGTCGATGTCCCGCACCAGCTCGGCGTATTTCGGTTCGCTCTCCATCCGCTTGTCGAGCAGCGGGTTGACGATCCCGCGTAGGGCGGAGACGTAGCGCCACCATTTCGGCACGAAGATTCGCGGCGCCCGTTCCTCGATCCCGCGCACCAGGCCGGCGCCGGCCTCTTCGGGGGTGATCCTTTTCAGCAGCCACTCGGGGCTCAGTTCCCGTACCCGGCCCGAGGTCTCCTGGGAGAAGGCGTCCTGCACGAGTTTGGTGTCGACCCAGCCGAAGTAGGCGACGCTGGCGCTGGCGCCGTGCGCTTTCAGCTCCACCCGCAGCGCCCGGCCGAGCGACTCGACCCCGGCCTTGGCGACCGCGTAGGGGCTGTTGCCGAACCCGTTGGCGAAGGCGTAGACGGAGGAGACGACGATCATCTGGCCACGCCGCTCGACGATCTGCGGCAGCGTCGCCCGCACCGTCCGCCAGACGCCGAGCATGTCGACCTCGAAGACCCGCTCCCACTCCTCACCGGAGATCCCGCGCACGGTCGCGAACTGCTTCTGGGCGATGCCGGCGTTGGCGACCGCGACGTCGATCCCGCCGAGCTTTTCGACGGTCTCGGCGACGGCGTTCATCAGCGCGCTCTGGTCGGTGACGTCGCCGCCGAGCCCGATCGCGCGCGGCCCGATCCGCTCCGCCGCCTCGCGCGCCTCCTCGGCATCGAGGTCGAGGACCGCGACCGAGGCGCCGCGCAGGTGCATCTGCCGCGCGGTCTCGAACCCGATCCCACGTGCCGCGCCGGTCACCAGCGCGACTTTTCCATTGAGGTCGTAGCGCTCCATCGGCGGCTCACCCTAGCGCCCGGCGGCATCCGCCCCCACGCCGCCCGCCGCTCTAGGCTGCGCCGGTGTCCGACGTTCAGTCCGCCTACGCCGAGCTCGCCGCCGCCCGCGGACTGGAGGCGCTCGGCAGCTTCGCCCCTGGCCCGCTGACGCCGCTGCTGGTCGAGGGCAAGGGCGAGCCGCTGCGGCCGGCGCTGCGCGGCACGCTCGACGATGGGGTCGAGGGCGTCGTCGGCCAGCTCGCCTACAAGCGCAACAAGACCTTCCGCTTCCACCTCGCGCTCACCGAGGTCCCCGCCGCGACCGCCTTCGCGCCGCGCGTCTTCTGCATCCGCCGCGGCCGCGGCACCCGCGACGACGAGTTCTACGGCTTCGAGTCGCGCCAATCGAAGCTCTGGACCGAGAGCAAGGCGCTGAACGAGCGCTACGAGGTCGCCACCAGCCCCTACCAGGACCCCAACTGGCTGCGGCAGCTGTTCTCGCCCAGCCTCGTCGACTGGCTGGGGACGAAGCCGCCGGCCGACTTCTCCTTCGAGCTCGCCTACGGCGCGCTGCTCGGCAGCGTCGAGGCCGACGACCCCGGCGCCGACGGTCTCGCCGCCCTCTGCGAGGCCACCGCCCACGTCGCCACCCGCGTCCGCGAGGAGTGCGAGGAGTAGATGCAGCCGAACAAGGTCGGCATCGGCCTGATCGCCTTCTTCGGCCTCGCCGGGGCGGCCTTCGCGATCGTCCCGATCCTGATCGGCGTGCCAGGGGAGGTGGCGGGCATCCTCGCCTCGATCGGGGTGATCTGGGTCCTCGTCGCCGGTGGCCTCCTCTGGTACGCGCGGCGCCAGGAGAAGAAGTCGGCGCGCAACGACTGGATCTTCCGCCAGGGCCTGCGCGGGACGGCCACGGTCCTGCACGCCGGCAGCAGCGCGACCGTCAACGAGATGCCGCTGATGAGCCTGCGGCTCGAGCTCGACGTGCCGGGACAGGGGACCCGAGAGGCGAAGCGGCGGGAGATCATGCCCGTCTTCGTCGCCAACCGGATGGAGCCGGGGCTCGTCCTCCCGGTCTACGTCAACCCGGGCGACCCCGACGAGTACGTCCTCGTCTGGTAGCGACCGCGGCAGCCGCATCAAAGGCTCCCGAGCAAACTGCGATTTCTGAGGCTCATAGAATCGTGTGCTTCATGCCCGGATTCGAACCCGTAGACCCGAAGCAGTCCTTCCCCGACCTGGAGGAGCGCGTCCTCGCGCGCTGGCGCGAGGAAGGCGTCTTCGAGCGCTCGCTCGCCCAGCGCGAGGGCGCCCCGGTCTGGAGCTTCTACGAGGGCCCACCAACCGCCAACGGGCGTCCCGGCTCCCACCACGTCCTCGCCCGCGTCTTCAAGGACGTCTACCCCCGCTACAAGACGATGTGCGGCTTCCGGGTGCCGCGCAAGGCCGGCTGGGACTGCCATGGCCTGCCGGTCGAGCTCGAGGTCGAAAAGCAGCTCGGCATCTCCTCCAAGCAGGAGATCGAGGAGTTCGGGATCGCCGAGTTCAACCAGCGCTGCCGTGAGTCGGTCTTCGAGTACGTCGAGGACTGGAACAAGCTGACCGAGCGGATCGGCTTCTGGATCGACCTGGATGACCCCTACGTCACCCTCGAGGACGACTACATCGAGTCGGTCTGGTGGTCGCTGAAACAGCTCTGGGACAAAGACCGCCTCTACGAGGGCCACAAGGTCGTCCCCTACTGCCCGCGCTGCGGCACCGCGCTCTCCTCGCACGAGGTCGCGCAGGGCTACGAGGACGTCAAGGACCCCTCGATCTACGTGCGGTTCCCGCTGCTCGACGACGACGCCGCGCTGCTGGTCTGGACGACGACGCCATGGACCCTGCCCGGCAACGTCGCGGTCGCGGTCGCGCCGGAGGTGACCTACGTGCGGGCGCGGGTCGAGGGCGAGACCCTGATCCTCGCCGAGCCGCTGGTCGAGCAGGTGCTGGGCGAGGGGGCCGAGATCCTCGTTCGCTTCCCGGGCTCCGACCTCGTCGGTCGCGCCTACCGCGGCCCTGTCTTCGCCCTGGAGGACGGCGGCCCCGCTGCCGCCTTCGAGGTTCTCGCCGGCGAGTTCGTCACCACCGAGGACGGGACCGGCCTCGTCCACATCGCGCCCGCTTTCGGCGAAGACGACTACGCGGTCGCCGCGGCGGCCGGGCAGTTCGACCCGACGAACGCCGCCTCGCTTTACAACCCGGTCGGCCTAGACGGCAAATTCGATCGCCGCGTCACCGGCTTCGAGGGCAAGTTCGTCAAGGACCCCGAGGTCACCGCCGCTCTGATCGCCGACCTCGACCAGCGCGGCCTGCTCTTCCGCGAGCAGGTCTACGAGCACGCCTACCCGCACTGCTGGCGCTGCGGCACGCCGCTCCTCTACTACGCGAAGTCGAGCTGGTACATCGCCACCTCCCAGGCGCGGGATCAGCTGCTCGCCAACAACGAGGAGATCGGCTGGCACCCCGAGCACATCAAGGACGGCCGTTTCGGCAAATGGCTGGAGAACAACGTCGACTGGGCGCTTTCGCGAGATCGCTACTGGGGGACGCCGCTGCCGATTTGGAAGTGCACCAAGCCCAACTGCGGATGCACCCGGTGCATCGGATCGGTCGAGGAATTACGCAAGCACGCCCGGGAGGCGATTCCGGAGAACCTCGATCTTCATCGGCCTTACATCGACGGCATCACTCTTGAGTGCGACGAGTGCGGCAGCGAGATGCGCCGCGTCCTCTCGGTGATCGACACCTGGTACGACAGCGGCGCGATGCCCTTCGCCCAGTTCCACTACCCGTTCGAGGGCACCGAGGAGTTCGAGGAGCGCTTCCCGGCTGACTACATCTGCGAGGCCCAGGACCAGACCCGCGGCTGGTTCTACACGCTGCTCGCCGAGTCGACCCTGCTGTTCGACACCTCCAGCTACCGCAACTGCGTCTGCCTCGGCCTGATCCTCGATCCCGAGGGCCAGAAGATGTCGAAGAGCCGCGGCAACGTCGTCGACCCCTGGGACGTGCTGAACAGCCACGGAGCCGACGCCTTCCGCTGGTACTACCTGACCGCCCAGCAGCCCTGGGCTGGCTACCGCTTCAGCGTCGACACGGTCGGCGAATCGGTCCGCCAGTTCCTCCTCACCCTCTGGAACACCTACTCCTTCTGGGTCCTCTACGCCAACGCGGAGAACCTGGCCCCGGACGACTTCCGTGGTTCCTTTCGCACCGATGACGTGCAAAAGGAACCACGCGATGGCCTGAACGATCTCGACCGCTGGGCGCTCTCCCGCCTGCAGGCGACGACCGCCACCGTGCGGGAGCGGATGGACGCCTACGACTGCACCGCCGCCGGGCGGGCGATCGCCGAGTACGTCGAGGAGCTCTCCAACTGGTACGTGCGGCTCTCGCGCCGCCGCTTCTGGGAAGGGGACCGCGCCGCCTTCGCGACCCTGCGCCATTGCCTGCTGGAGACGACGGCGATGCTGGCGCCGTTCACTCCCTTCCTCGCCGACGAGATCCACCGCAACCTCAGCGACGAGGACGCGGCCCCCTCGGTCCACCTGCGCGACTACCCCGAGGTCGACGAGGCGCTCAGGAACCTCGAGCTGGAGCAGGGGATGGAGGCGGTCCGGCTCACGGTCGAGCTCGGCCGCGCCGCCCGTGCCCAGGCCAAGGCGAAGGTCCGCCAGCCGCTGCGCCGCGCCGTGATCGTCGCCAACGACGCCGAGCGCGCCGCGATCGAAGCCCGCGCCACCCTCGTCACCTCCGAGCTCAACGTCAAGGAGCTCGACTTCGTCACCGACGAGTCCGAGCTGGTCAGCTATTCCGCCAAGCCCAACTACCGCACCCTCGGCCCCCGCTTCGGCAAGAACATGCCCCAGGTGGCCGCCGCGGTCGAGGCGCTCGACGCGACCCACGTCGCCGGCGTGCTCGCCGAGGGGGGAGAGATCGGGATCGCGATCGACGGCACCGACCACAGCCTCGGCCCCGACGACGTCACCCTCGCCCTGCAGCCCTTGGAGGGCTACGAGGTCGAGGCCGAGGCGGGCCACGCCGTCGCACTCCAGCTCGAGCTGGACGACGACCTCCGCCGCGAGGGCCTCGCCCGCGAGATCGTCCACGCCGTCCAGAACGCCCGCAAAGCAGCGGGCCTCGAGATCACCGACCGCATCGACCTGAGCCTCAGCGGCGATCCCGACCTGATCGCCGCCGCGCAGGCGCACCAGGACTACCTAGCGGGAGAGGTCCTCGCCACGACCGTCTCCTACGACGGCAGCAACGGCGCCGCCGCGAAGATCGATGGCAAAGACCTGAGCATCGGCGTCAGCCGGGCTTGATTGAGATGTCTCTGCGGTAGGAGGGGATGGGTGTCCCCTGACCTCCCTGGGATTTTCGCCTTTAAGTAGCTGTCTCTCGCCGAGTGGTCAGCGCGAAAATCAGGACGCCGGTCGGTCAGGGGACACCCATCCCTCCTAGCGACAGCATCTATAGGACGCCTTCTACCGAGACCGCGAGAGACGTCGCATATCGATGTCTTATGCGGTTTCGGCGATCAGCGTCTGCTGAACAGCTATTGAAGTAGGGGTGCCGACTCCCTCTACCGAAAGGTGCTCAATCCTGCGGCTTCTCGCCGATGATGAAGTCGGCTTTAGCCGAATCATCGAACTTCACCCAGCAGTGATCCGGCGAGACACCGGCCACCTCGACGAGGGCGGCTTCGATGCGCTTGGCGATCTCCGCCTTCTGCTCGTCGGAGCGGCCCTCGTACCAGTGGACGTGAACGAACGGCATGGGAGGGAGACCGGGCGCGCCGTTAGGCGAGCGCCGGCTCCAGCTCGGCCTCGAGGCGCCGCTTCGGCATCGCCCCGACGACTTTCTTCGCGATCGCGCCGTCCTTGAAGAGGATCATCGTCGGGATCGAGAGGACTTCGTAGTTGGCCGCCGTCTGCTGGTTCTCGTCGACGTTGATCGAGACGATCTTGAGGTCGGCGCGCTCGCCGTCGATCTCCTCCAGAACCGGGTGGACGACGCGGCACGGACCGCACCAGGGCGCCCAAAAGTCGACGAGGACAGGGCCCTCGGCGTCGAGCACGTCAGCTTTGAAGGTGGCGTCGGTTACGTCCGTCAATTTGCCAGTCACGATCGTTTCTCCCGGTTGCGGTTTCGGCTCGAGCTCAATACTTCAGAAAGTATAGCGTCGTTGTCCAGACTCGGAAAACGGCGTCTGGTCCCCCTACCCGAAGGCCCCGCGATGGTATTCCTTGGCGGGTGACGAACGCCGAGATCGCCGCCGCCCTGGAAGAGCTGGGGATCCTCTACGAGCTCGACGGGGCGGTCAAATACCGGGTCCTCGCCTACAGCACCGCCGCCAAGGCGATCCGCGAGAGCCCCGTCTCGGTCGCCGAGCTCTCCGCGCAGGGGCGCGCCACCGAGGTCCCCGGCGTCGGCAAGACGCTGGCGGAAAAGATCGCGGCGCTGATCGAGACCGGGGAGATCCCGGCCGCCGTGAAGCTGAAGGCGAAGTTCCCGCCGACCCTGATCGAGGTCACCCGCGTCCCCGGGGTGGGCCCGAAAACCGCCCGCCGCCTCTTCGAGGAGCTCGAGATCTCCTCGATGGAGGACCTCAAGACCGCCGCCGAGGGGGAGAAGATCCGCGACGTCAAGGGCCTCGGCCCGAAGGCCGAGGAGAACATCCTCGCCTCGCTGGAGCGCCTCGGCGAGCCCGGCGAGGGTCCCGGCCGCCTGCTGCTCTCGAAGGTCAAGCCGATCGCCGAGGAGCTGGCGGCGGCGCTGCGCGAGCACCCGGCCGCCAACCGGGTCGAGGTCGCCGGCTCGGTCCGCCGCTGGGGCGAGACCTGCAAGGACATCGACCTGATCGCGACCGCCGAGCAGCCCGCCGCGTTGGCCGAGCACCTCGCGGGCCACCCGCTGATCGCCGCTGCCGGCAAACCCGGTCCCAACGGGGTCCGCGCCCAGACCCACAACGGCATCTCGGTCGACCTGCGGATCGTCCCGCCCGCCGCCTTCGGCAACCTGCTGCAGCACTTCACCGGCTCCCAGGCCCACAACGTCCAGCTGCGCGAAGAGGCGGTCGGCCGCGGTCTCTCGGTCTCCGAGCACGGCATCACCGACACCGAGTCGGGCGACGTCGAGACCTGCGAGACCGAGCAGCGGGTCTACGAGCGCCTCGGCTACGCCTACATCGAGCCGGAGCTGCGCGAGGGCCGCGGCGAGCTGAAGGCGGCGCGCGAGGGCAAGCTCCCCGACCTGGTCGAGCTGGCCGACATCAAGGGTGACCTGCACTCCCACACGACCCTTTCCGACGGTCGCAACAGCCTCGAGGAGATGGCCGAGGGCGCCCAGGATCGGGGCTACGAGTACCTGGCGATCACCGACCACTCCGCCAGTCACGGCTTCGGCGACCACGTCACCGCCGAGCGCCTCTGGGAGCGGATCGATGAGGTGCGCGCCTGGAACGAGAGCAGCGGCAGCAGGGGCTTCCGCCTGCTCGCCGGCTCGGAGATCAACATCGGCCTCGACGGCACCCTCGACTACCCCGACGACCTGGTCGCCGCCCTCGACTGGGTCGTCGCCTCCGTCCACACCTCCTTCAACGTCTCTGAGGCGCAGATGACCGAGCGCGTCCTCGCCGCGATCGAGAACCCGAACGTCGACTGCATCGGCCACCTCACCGGCCGCCTGATCGGCCGCCGCGAGCCCTACGGGGTCGACGTCGAGGCGGTCGCCGAGGCCGCGGCCCGCACCGGCACGATGATCGAGATCAACGGCAACCCCAACCGCCGCGACCTCTCCGACCTCCACGCCCGCCTCGCCGCGGAGGCCGGGGTGAAGATCGTCCTCAACACCGACGCCCACGGCGTCGACACCCTCGACAACATGGCCTACGCCATCGCCACCGCCCGCCGCGCCTGGCTGACCGCCTCAGACATCGCCAATACCAAAAATTGGCGAGAGTTCTCCAAACTGCTCAAGCAGACTTAGAGCGCGCTGTGTAGTCTGCGCCGCCATGAGGTTCGGATACCGCTTGCGTACCAGTGTTCTTGCCACCGCGCTGGCGGCGCTCGCGCTGATGCCCGCGGCGGCCCAGGCCTCGTCCAACAACGCCCCCAGCAACGCGCCCACCGTCAAGCTCGGCGAGCCGTTTGCCGGCGTCTGGCAGGGGACCGTCTATGTCCATGGCAACGGGGTCTTCAGTCACTGGTGGCGGTTGCCGACGGTGGTGAGGCCCGGGGATCAGGTCCAGATCGCGGTTGACAACAGGCTCGGGACTGAACACATGCACCTCTGCCTGGTCCCAGCGATCGACGACTTCGGGGCGGATGACGCCCTCTCCAAGTGCAACGAAAACATCACGGTTGACGCTGGTCAGCAGGAACGAATCGTGATCACCTACGAAGGCCCCTCCGGCCAGGGATATCTCGTCAACTGGGTTCACGGCTGCTGCGCCGAACGCGGCGAAGCCGCGGACGAAGGACGCGGCCAGTACACCGAGACGATCGAGCGGATCACCAGCCTGGTCAACATCGGCCTGGCTGTCCCGCCCAGCCTGCCGACCTCCTTCACCTTGCCGGCTTCGGTGATCTACGGGGATGGAACTCCGGCCGGCGACGGCACCCCGGCCGTCCTGCAGTGGCGCCCGGTTGTCGCCAAAGGGACCGAACCCCTCCCGTTCGCGGATCTCGTCTACGCCAACTCCGTGGGCGGCATAGTCACCTTCGCCGGGGCGATGCCGGTTGCCGCCCAGGGGACGAAGGTCCAGCTGCGGGCCTGCGTCGCCCAGCCGGGCGGTGCCGAGGTTCGCTGCGCCCCCTCAGGCCGCACCCAGGTGGCGAAATCACCCTGCGCGGTCGCTCTCGAGAACCAGCTGATCTGGTCTCGCATCGTCCATCGCCTTGCGATCAGAGTGCGGCATCACCGGCCGGGCCCGGCCAAGCTGCGGCTGAAGCGAAAGCTGAGGGCCAAGCGCCACAAGCTGGCCAAGGCCAGCCGCGACGTCAAGACCTACTGCGGCTGACTGGCTAGTAGGCGCCGAGGCCGTCACCGCGCAGCCCCGGCGTCCGCACCAGCTCGATCGGCTGCAGCGCCGGCGTTGGGACGACGTAGAACTTGACTCCGTCGCGCTGCTCGATCCCCAGCACCGCCGCCTCGCGGGTGTGCCAGGCGAGGGAGACGATCAGCGCGTAGCCGGCGCCGACGGCGGCGACGCCCGGGAAGAAGATGCCCAGGCCCCCGGCGGCGATCGCGGTGAAGGCGATCGGCCAGAGGCGGGTGAGGGCGATCCGGGCCGGACTCTGCTCGGGCAGGGAGGAGGCGCTCTTGGCCCGTGCGAGCGCGTCGCGGACGTCCTCGGCGGCGCGGTGGGGGCGGCTCAGGTACATCCCGATCGCCAGCGCCACCAGCCACCAGCCGGCGGCGACGAGCGCGATCGTCGTGTCCCCGTCGCGGTTCGCCGCCAGCGCCGTGATCGCCCCCAGGGCGGTCGCCTCGGCGGCGGTGATGAAGACGCTGGCGCGGAGCAGGTCGGTGTAGGGCATCGTTTTAGGTGGTTGGTTCCCCTGGCTCCGCCAGCCACTCGAGGATCGCCAGCCAGCCGTCGAGCCCGGCAACGGTGACGTCGGCCTCCTCGCCGAGCTCCGCCGGTGCCTCGGGGGAGAGCACCCCGACGCAGACCGCGGTGCTCAGCTGCCCCTCCTCCTTCAGCTCGCGCAGGCGGCGGAAGGCGTCGAGGTCGGTGCGGTCGTCGCCCGCGTAGGTGGCGCGGTCGAGCCGCCCGTCGGCGAGCAGCGAGGCGACCGCGCCGTCCTTGCCGCCGCCCCCGGCCGGCCGCAGCTCCAGCACCTTGCGTCCCCAGCGCGGTTCCAACCCTGCCCGCCCGGCCTCGTTGGCGATCTCGCGGGCGCGGCTCTCGGCCGCCGCCTCGTCGGCGCTGCCGCGCCAGTGCAGGGCCTGGATCGGCCCCTTGTCCTCCAGCCGCAGCCCAACCCCCAGCCGGTCGGCGTCGAGCGTGGCGAGGAACTCCGCCGCCTGCTCCTCGCAGCCGGCGATCGAGGGATCCGGCCGCACCGCACTCTCCCCCGGCAGCAGCAGCTCCAGCCCGTGGTTGCCGGCGTAGGCGAGCGAGTCGAGGCCGACCAGCCGCCGCGCCTCCGCCGCCTGGCGGCCGGAGATGCAGCCGACCAGCGCGTAGCGCTCGCTCAGCGCCGCCAGCGCCTCGCGTGCCGCCGCCGGCACCGCCGCGTCCTCGGCGCGGTCGACGATCGGCGCCAGGGTCCCGTCGACGTCGGTGAGGATCGCCGCACGGTCGGGCTCGCGGCGCAGGGGCTCCAAGCGCTCGGCCCAGTCGCGGCCTCCCGTCTCTGGGTCGTGGGGCACGGCTCTAGTATCGCGAGATGCCCACCGCCAGCGCGCCCCCGGACCACGCGATCTGGAAGCTGGCGGCGATCGGCACCCTGGCCGGCGCTTTCAGCGGCCTCTTCGGCGTCGGCGGCGGCACGATCATCGTTCCCCTGCTGATCTTCTGGTTCGCCTACGGCGAGCGCCTCGCCACCGGGACCAGCCTCGCCGCGATCGTCCTCATCGGGCTGCTCGGCGCCCTCGCCCAGGGCGGCATCTACGGCAACGTCCACGTCCTCACCGGACTCCTGCTCGCGATCCCGGCGATCGTCGGCGTCGTCCTCGGCACCGCGATCCAGCAGCGGATTCCGCAGCGCGCCGTCTCCTACCTGTTCGCCGCGCTGCTGGTGGCGATCGCCGTGGAGCTGATCCTCTCGTGAGCGAGGAAAAGCGATGAGCGAGCTCGCCGCGATCCTGATCTGCCTCTGCGGCGGCCTCACCGGCGGGCTCGTCGGGGTCGGCGGCGGCGTCCTCTTCGTCCCGGCGCTGACGATCTTCATCGGCCTCACCCAGGTAGAGGCCGAGTCGACCTCGCTGCTGATGATCGTCGTCGTCGCGATCGTCGGCGCCTACCGCCAGAACGGCTACGGCAACGTCCGCGTCCGCGAGGCGCTGATCATCGGCGCCCTCTCGCCGCTCGGCGTCCTGGTCGGCGTCGCCGCCGCCAACCACATCTCCGAACGCGCCCTGCAGCTCTCCTTCGCCGCCCTGGCCCTGTTCATGGCCGCCCAGCTGGTCCGCCGCGCCCGCTCCGCCTAGGTAAGGGGTGGGCCCGACAAGGCCAGTGGCATGGTCTACGCTCGAAAGGTGGACTCGCTTACCTGGGAAGGGGACCTGCCCCACCTGCGCTCGCCGGTGATGGTCTGCGCCTTTCGCGGCTGGAACGACGCCGCCGCGGCCGCCTCGACCGCGCTGACCGCGGTCGCCGACTCTCTCGATGCCGAGCTGATCGCCAGCCTCGACCCCGAGGACTACTTCGACTTCCAGTCGACCCGGCCGACGATCAGCATGGACGAAGGCCAGACGCGCCGGATCGACTGGCCGGAGAACAACGTCTACGCGGTGCGGATCCCGAGCGCGGACCGCGACCTGGTCCTGCTCGACGGGACCGAGCCGAACCTGCGCTGGCGCACCTTCTCGGAGACGATCGCGACCGTCGCCGACGCCCTCGGCGTCGAGATGATCGTCACCCTCGGCGCCCTGATCGCCGAGGTCTCCCACACCCTGCCGGTGCCGATCACCGGCCTCGCCTCCAGCGTCGAGCTGGTCGAGGAGCTGGAACTGGAGCGCTCCAACTACGAGGGGCCGACCGGGATCGTCGGCGTCGTCCACGACCTCTGCCGCCAGAGCGGGATCGACTCCGCATCGCTCTGGGCGGCGGTCCCGCACTACGTCGCCGCCGTCCCCAACCCGAAGGCCGCGCTCGCCCTGCTGCGCCGGCTCGAGGGCCTGACCGGGATCGCCGTCGAGGCCTCCGAGCTGGAGGAGGAAACGACCGACTACGAAGAGCAGATCGGCCGCGCCGTCGCCGCCAACCCCGAAATCGAGGAACTCGTGACCCGGATCGAGGCAGAACAGGCGGATTTGCTCGACGAGGAGGGTGAGCTTCCCTCCGCCGACACCTTGGCCCGGGAGTTCCAACGCTTTCTCCGCCAGCGCGGCGACGACAGCTCTTGACGTTCAAGGACTGAGGAGCTCCGGCCGGCGGGTCCTGTCTCCGATCGGGGGCTCTCCCTATCGGGAGAGTCCTCCCGATCGTCGCCACCCGCCGGAGGAGCGGGGCAGTCTTGCGACTCGGTCTCTCGGCGTGGGTGGCAGGGGGAGGGGATACCGAGCATCCAGCGCAGGTGTCCCCTCCCCCTGACAGGACCCGCGCCTCGAGCGCTTTGTCTTGCGGCTGCTCAGGCTTCGGCCGCCGGGCAGATCAGGCGGTAGTCGCACCAGCTGCAGACGCTGGGGGATGGGCGGGGCTCGAAGTCCTGGCTGAGGATCCCCTCGCCGACCTGCAGGACGGTGCGCTCGACCCGCTCGGCGTCGTCGGGCCTGGTCGGGGCGGGAACCTTGTCGGCGTCGAGCACGTAGTAGTAGCTGCCGGTGCTGGCCTCGATGCCCCAGGCCTCACGCGCGGCCAGCCGGTAGAGGGCCAGCTGCAGGTCTTCGTCGAGGTCCTCTTCGCTCTTGCGCTCGCCGGTCTTGTAGTCGATCAGCTCGTAGTCGCCGTCGGGCAGGCGGTCGACGCGGTCGACGCGGCCGCGGACGTGGTGGTCGCCGACCTTGAAATCGAACTTCTTCTCCAGCCAGACCGGTTCGCCCTCGGACTCGCGCTCACGTTCCCAGTAGAGGCGCAGCGCCTCGCGGGCGCGGTCGCGGAACTGCAGCTCGTCGTCGGTCGAGCCGAACCCGGTCCGCCGCCAGCCGGACTCGAACAGCCGGTTCAGCACCCGCAGCCCGTCCTCGGGGTCCTCAGGCGGTTCCTTGTGGAAACGCTCGAGGACGTTGTGGAAGAGGATCCCGAAACGCTGGTTGATCGTCGGCTCCTGCGGGATGCCGAAGACGCGGGCGAACTTGTACTTCAGTGGGCAGGTCAGGTACAGCGAGAGGTCCGAGGCCGAGAGGCTGAGCATGCCGTCGCCGCGCTTCGGCAGGAAGGCGGCCAGCGAGGGCTCCTCGCGCGCCGCGACCAGGTCCAGCCGGCGGCCGCGCTCGCGCTCGGTGTCGAGCAGGTAGGCGTCGAGGGAGGAGGCGTCGAGCTCGGCCTGCTGCTCCGGCGTCGCCACCTGCCGCAGCAGCCCGTTCACCGCCTCGATCGCCTCCGCGGTCGGCTCGTCCCCCGGCCGCTGCGCCAGCGCCGCCAGCTTCAGCAGCTCCAGGTAGCGGGCGATCGCCCGGTTGACGTCGATCGCGGTGTCGAGCCGCGGCTCCGAGAGCTCCCGCCCCGCCCGCCAGGAGGCCTCGTGCACCTGCTCGCGCAGCGCCCGGTAGGTGGCGTGCAGCCCCTCGGCGGGGCCGAACAGCTCCTCCTCGTGCAGCTCCTCCTCCGCACCTTCGGCGCCCCCCGCCTCCAGCGCCCGCTCGTAGAAGCGCGACGGCTGCGCCGCCTCGCCGCCCGTGCCGTGTTCGACCCGCGAGAGGACGAGGCCGTCGCGAGCCGGCCAGCCGAGCCGCTCCCACTCGCCCTCCTCCTCGAGCCCGAGGACGAAGACGTGGTCGAAGCCAAGCCCCTTGACCGCGGCCGCCGCCATCCCGTTGACGGCCCCAGGCGAGCGCGCCTGCTCGTCGTCCTCGGGTTCGGCCCCGGCCTCGGCGACGGCGCTCAGGTAGGCGACGAACTTGCGGGTCGAGCCGTGCGGCTCGCGGCGCGCCCAGGCGGTCGCCAGCTCGGCCAGGCGGGAGAGGCTGAGAAGCCGCTCCGCAACCTCGGGCTGGGCGGCGAAGAGGCGCTGGCGCCGCAACCCGACCTGCTCGATCAGGCGCCGCACGAAGACGTCGGCCCGGCGTTCCTCCATCACCGCGGCGGCGGCGCCGTAGAGCCGCAGGAAGGTGCCGATCCGCTCGCGCGCCTCGGGCTGGAACTGGGGGCTGTCGAGCGCTGCCTCGCAGGCGGCGACCATGTCCTGCTTGCGCCGCCGCGCGATCGTCGTCAGCCGCGCCAGGTCGCCGGAGCGGAGCTCGACCGGGGGCCGGGTCAGCGCCCGCGCCGCGGCGGCCGAGTCGCCGGGATCGGCGAGCACCCGCAGCCAGGCGATCGCGTCGCGCACCTCCGGTCGCTGGAACAGCGCCGCCGGCCCGGAGAGGTGGAAGGGAATGCCGCGCTCTTCCATCGCCGCGGCGACCGCGCCCCCCTGCTCGGCCGGATCGGCGACCAGCACGCAGATCTCCTCGGCCGCGGTTCCGCTGACGACCAGCTGCTCCACCGCCCGCGCCACCGCCTGCGCCTGGGCGCGCTCGTTGGCGCAGCGCCAGAAGGCCAGCTTGGGATCGCGGAAGCGGCGCTCGAGCAGGATCCGCTCCCCGGCGGGGTGGACCGCGTCGAACCACTCCTCGCCGCGGGTCACCGCGTCGGCAGCCTCGATCTCGAGGGTCAGGACCTGGTTCGCGCACTCGGCGGCGAGCGACTCGGCGACCGCGAGCTGCGCCGGCGTCGCCTCCTCGAGCTCGTCGATCATCAGCTGGCCGAAGCGCTCGGCGATCCGCCGCCGCACGTCGGGGCGCTCGACCAGCAGGCAGTCGAGGGCGAGGAAGACGTCGCCGCGGTCGAGGCTGCCGGACTCCGAGAGGATGCGGTCGTGGGTGGCGTAGAGCTCGGCGAACTCGAGCTCGCGCCGCGCCGCCTCGCGGCTCGCCTCGTCGACCGCGCCCTCCTCCCGCTCGCGGGCCCGTTCGGAGAGCGTGGTGGCCCCGACCCGTTCGGCCTTCAGCCGGTCGATGCGCGCCAGCAGCCGGGCCAGCAGCCCCGCGGGGTTGCCGCGGATCTCGTGGCGGCGCAGCGGCAGGCGGTCGAGCCGGTCGAGCAGCATCGCCAGCCTCTCGGCCCGGTCGAGCACGTCGAAGAACGGGTCGAGCCCCGCCTCCTCGGGGTGCTCGCGCAGGAGCCGCTCGCCGATCGCGTCCCAGCTGCCGACCCAGAGCTCCTCGAACGGGCCCTCCAGCAGCGCCTCGCAGCGTTCGCGCAGGCGCGCCGCGGTGGCCTGACGGGAGGCGACCATCAACACGCTCTCGGGCCGGGCGCCGCCGGCGACCAGGCGCGCCAGCCGGCGGGCGAGGAGCTCGCTCTTGCCGGTGCCCGGTGCGCCGACGATCAGCAGCGGCCCGTCACCGTGGGAGACCGCGCGCTCGCGCTCGGAGTCGGCGATTTCGATCGTTGGTCGATCCTGAGGCATCGCCCAACGCTAGCGCGCCATACCATGCCGCCGATGGACATCCTCTCCGCCGACTGGCCGGCGATCTGTCGCCGCATCGTCGCCGCCCAGCGGCCGATCTTCGAGCGCACCCGGACCAGCGCCGAGCGCACCGTGTACGAGGGCGTCGGCGAGGGCGGCGACCGCACCCTGGTGATCGACCGCGAATGCGAGGACGCCGTCTTCGCCGAGCTCGACCGCCTCGCTGCCGAGGGTGCCTCCTTCGTCGCCGTCTCCGAGGAGCGCGGCGAGGTCTCCTTCGGCGCCGGGGGGGACGCGCGGGTGGTGATCGACCCGATCGACGGCTCGCTCAACGCCCGCCGCACGATCCCTTCCTTCGCGGTCTCGATCGCCGTCGCCGCCGGCCCCTCGATGGCCGACGTCGAGTTCGGCTTCGTCCACGACTTCGGCGCCGACGAGGAGTTCCTCGCCAGACGCGGGGCCGGCGCGCACCTGAACGGGCAGCCGGTCGCGGTCAGCGCCGAGACAGAGCGGCTGGAGGTCGTCGGGGTCGAGTCGGCGGAGCCCGAATGGTCGCTGCCCGCCTTCGAAGCCCTCGCCGGCAAGGTCTTCCGCCTGCGGGTCGTCGGCGCGATCGCGATCTCGGCCGCCTATGTCGGAGCCGGACGCTTCGACGCGATGCTGAGCCTGCGCTCCTGCCGCTCGGTCGACGCCGCCGCGGCGCAGCTGATCGTCCGCGAGGCGGGCGGCGCCGTCGCCTTCGGCGCCGAAGGGCTGGAGGCGGCGATGCTCGATCTCGAATCCCGCTACCCGATGGCGGCGGCGAATAGCGAGGCGGGCCTCGCCGTGGTGCGGGCCGCGCAATTGGCGAAAGCCGCGTAACCCTTCCGCGCAGAGGGTTTACAAACGTGTGTTCCTGGGAACATACGTTCGTTACACTCGGGCGTCCCGAAGCCCCAAATACAAGACTGAAGAGGAGTTTCCTTTAAATGGCTGAGAGCAAAACCAGCACCAGCAAAGCGAAAACGCAGGCCAAACGAGCCAGCACCGAAGCGAAAAAATCCGCGGCCAAAACTGCCAAAGCCTCGAAACGCGCCGCCACCAAGACGGCCGTCGCCGAGAAGAACCAGGTCCAGACCGCTGTTGAGACCGCCGTCGACTTCCCCGTCGGCGCCGTCCTCGCGGTCAGCGACCGGGTCTCCGAGCTGGTCGAGCCGTGGACCGATCGCAGCAAGGCCGAGCGTCAGGTCAAGAACTACCGCAGCAACCTGCGCAAATCGCTGAAGCGGACCGAGCGCCGCGGCAGCACCGCCCGCCGCAAGGCGATCACCGAGGCCCGCAAGACCCGCAACCAGGTCGAGCGCGAGGCCCGCAACCGCCGCCGCGAGGTCGAGACCACGATCAAGCGCAACCGCACCGAGGTCGAGCAGCGCGTCCGCAAGGCGATCGAGGAGCAGACCTCCCGCGCCCAGGGCGTCGTCGGCGGTGCCCAGGAGCTCGTCGGCTCCGTAAGCGGTCAGCTCAGCGCGCTGCGCTAGAGAGCATTCGCAGTTCCCGTCACCTGCCGGTGACGGTCACAGGCCGCGAGGAGCCTGGCTCATAGGGCCAGCCCTCGCGGTCTTTTACGTAGGCGCGGAACTGGAAGCGGACCCCGCGGCTGTCGTCGTCGCTGAAGCGGTAGGCGTAGTGGAAGCGGCCACGGCGGTCGGTCTCGACCGTGCGGAACTCGCTCCAGCCGGCGCCGCGATAGCGGAACTGCAGCTCGACCGGGAGACCACCCGCGGCTCGAGCCGCCCCCGCCGCGAGTACCCGGCCGCGGAAGACGACCGGCGGCCCGCCGACCTTCGCGACGGGCCGGGAGGCGCGCAGCTGGACGCCCGTCCGGACCTCGCGACGGGCGCTGGAGCTGCTCGCCCCGGTGAGGGTGCGGGTGCCGGCGAAGCTGGCGAGGAGGTAGCGGCTCGGCCCCTTGCCGAGCGGGAGCGAGAAGCCACCCCGCGGCCCGGTGCGCAGGACGATCTCGCGTCGCCGCGGCACGGCGCCCGTCGCGAAGGCTTCGATCACCGTCACCTCCTGGTCAGCGAGCGGACCGCCGCCGAGGCGCCGCAGGACGCCGTGGAAGCGGCCGCCCGAGAGCTCGGCATCGAGCGAGGTCGGCGCCTTCAGCGGGTTGACGAGGACCATCCGGCCTCCGTGGGCGCGGTCGGTCCCGATCTCCGGGTTGCCCGCCAGATCGAAGCCGGTGGCGCGGAACTCGTACTTGCCCGGCGGATAGGAATCGGAATCCCAATGGGCGACCAGGCGCTCGCCGGCCACCCGAGTCGGCAGCGCCTCGAATGCGGCCTGGGTCCCCGTCGGGCGGAGCGCGATGGAACCCCGGTCGCCGCTGACACCCGAGAGGGGGTCGCTGACCAGCGCTTCGATCCGCTCGGGTTCGGCCGGATCCTGGGCGGCCGCGAACTCGACCCGTGGCGGGTCTTCGTCGATCCGTACCACCGCTGTCCCCGGCGCCGCGGAGCCCGCCGTCCCGTCGGCGAGGTTGCCGGCGGCGTCGCGGGCGTAGAAGACGACCTCATGGACGCCGCTGCCGGCGACCCAGCCGGAGACGCCATCGCCAGGAGCGCGGGTGGGGGCGCTGGCGTCGACGGCGATCGCGGTGAAGGGACCGGCCGGGCCGGCGGCCGCCATGCCCGAGAGCTGGTCGGCGGCAAGGACGTCCAGCCTCACCGGGCCGCTGCTCCAGCCGCCCGGCACCCCGCTCAGGGTAAGCCGCGGTGGGGTGGCATCGACCCTGACGATCACGGAGCGGACGGAGGAGGGGACCCCGGCGCCGGAGACCGCGACCACGCGGGCGTAGTTCGTCCCCTGGGGAAGGGTCCCGAGCGAGACTGACGTATCCCCCGCGCCGAGCACGTCGGGCTCGGCCGGCGTGCAGAGCGCCGGGGTCTGGCAGGGAAAGGTGCCGGTGCCCGCGTCGAGCGAGAGCGCGTAGCCGCGGATGTCCGAGAGCGGCAGCGTCCCCTCGGGCTGGCTGATCTCCAGCTGGGCGATCTCTCCTCCCAGCAGCCAGCGGCCGGGGCCTTCTACCGTCGGCGGCGGCGGCGCCACGTCGTCGAAGCGGAGCAGCGTGGTGGCCCTGCGGACCTCGGCTCCGCTCGCGTCTTCGGTCCAGGCTTCCAGCTTGTAGACGCCGGGGTCCGCCGGCACCTCGATCCAGTCGAGCAGGTCTTTCGCCGGCACCGAGACCAGGGGCCCGGTCGGGTTGCCCTGGGGATTGAGCAACCGGTAGTTGGCGCGGACCGACTCGTCGGAGTAGCCCGGTACCTGGGTCGGGTCGATGCGGAAGACCGGATCCGGTTGCCACTCGGCTGCCGCGGCCGGGACGCAGAGCGCGACGGCCAACGCGGCCGCGACGAGGAGGGCGCGCGCCAGAGCGGCCGCCGCGGTCACGGTCCGAACTCCCCTGCCGGGCTGCCGGCACCGGAACTGGAGACGGGAGCGGGAGCGGGTTCAGGGGCAGGTTCGGGAGGCGGCGCGGCTTCGATCGGATCGGCTTCGCTGGCCGGCGCCGGTTCGGCGACGGTTTCGCTTTCCGCCGGAGCCCTGGGTTCGGGCTCGGGCTCGGGTTCCCTCTGCTCGGGTGCTGGAGCCGGATCGGGCTCAGGCGCTGGCTCCACCTCGGGTTCCGGGGCGGGCGGTTCCGCGGCAGGCTCGGACGCCACCTGGGCCGCGTGATCGCGCGCGGCGGGGGCGTCGCTCGGCGATGGGACGATGCCGGTTGCGACGCAGGCGGCCGCACCCCCAGCCGCCCCGACGCAGACGATCGCCACCTTGGCCAGGCCAACCGCGCCGATGCCGCCGGCGCCTCCCGTCGCGGCCTGCGCTCCGGCCTCGCCGCCGAGGCGGCCGAAGAGCTCGGCGAGGGAGTCGTGCGCCCGCTCCAGGAGCGAGCGCCGCAGCGGCAGGAGCGGCGCCAGCGCGGAGGCGGCGGCCGGCGCCGCGCGGTAGGCGCGCAGGGTCGCCCGGCAGTGGGGGCAGGCCCGCAGGTGCTCGCGCAGCTCGACCAGCGCCTCCCCCTTCGCCTCGCCGTCGCAAAAGGCGGAGATCAGCGGCTGCATCTCGCGGCAGCGCTCGCCGCCCTCGCTGCGGGCGATCAGCTTCCGGAACCGCTCCCGTCCCTCCGCCAGGCAGCGGTTGATCTTCGTCTGGCTGAAGCCGGTGATCTCGCCGATCTCGACGTAGGAGTAGCCCTCGGCCAGCAGGGTCAGGGCGCGCAGCTCCTGCGGCTTCAGCGTCTGCAGCGCCTCGCGGCTGCGGGCGATCGCTTCGCGTCGCTCGGTCTGCTCCTGCGGCCCGTCGGTCGGGGCGGGGAGGAGGGCCACCCAGTCCTCGGTGTCGGGCTCCGCTTCGAGGGCCGCCGGACCGGCGAGCGTCTGCTCGCGCTCGCGGCGGATAGCCAGCGCCTCGTGCTTGACCACCGTCTGGGTCCACTTGATCAACTGCCGCGGGTCGTCGCTCGGCGCCTTGCGGAGCAGGATCTCCATGCCTCGCTGCAGGGCGTCTTCGGCGTCGTCCTCGCAGAGGGAGAACCGGCGGGCGGTACGTCGCAGAGTTGCCTCGTTCCGCGCGTAGGTCTCCACCACCACCCGCTTTCGGGCCGCATTTTCCTCCGGGGCGAGCCGCCGCTCGTCCCGCTCGTCGCCGATCGCTTTCACCGCTCGAATTCCCCCTGCCGCTTCAGTTCTCTTCATCGGACACTGGCAGCGTTAGGTACGAGAGCGGTGCGACTCTCCCCCCACCTGGACGGATGGTTCAGGACAAAAGCACGGAAATTGCAAAGTGGTTCAGAGGAACGTCCAGGCCGGCCCCGGCCCGCTAGGATCGCCCCCGTGAGCACCTGCATAGTCACCGGCGGCGCCGGCTTCCTCGGATCGCACCTCTGCGAGCGGTTGCTCGGGGACGGTCACCGGGTGATCTGCCTCGACAACCTCGAGACCGGGTCGTTGGAGAACATCGCCCACATCCGTGACGATGCGTTCGACTTCCGGCACATCGACATCACGAACCACGTCGAGATCCCCGAGGACGTCGACTTCGTCTACCACCTCGCTTCGCCGGCGAGCCCGATCGACTACCTGCGGCTGCCGCTGCACACGCTCAAAGTCGGCTCCCACGGCACCCACCACATGCTCGGCGTCGCCAAGTGGAAGCGCGCCCGCTTCCTGATCGCCTCGACCAGCGAGGTCTATGGCGACCCGGAGGTGCACCCGCAGAA
>Ga0126313_10000104_pt1 | contig 34957 bp, 38 predicted proteins | sample Plot105A_FD_89954 | JGI IMG/M metagenome (GOLD analysis project Ga0126313, IMG submission 89954) | Serpentine soil microbial communities from UC McLaughlin Reserve, CA, USA - Plot105A | ecosystem: Environmental > Terrestrial > Soil > Grasslands | place: USA: UC McLaughlin Reserve, Lake County...
AGCGGAGTCCACACCGAGACACCGCCTCGACCAGTGCCGGTATTGGTCCCTCCGGCACCGGCGCTTGCGCCGTCCCTCTGGTTGAGGTCTTGTCCAGCCACAGTTGTTCGCGAAGGGCGCCTTGTCGAGGGCGCCCTTCGTTTTGGTTGGGGTAGGGCTTGTGCTCGGCTGAGCGGAGCGAGCAGAGCGCGAGACGGCGAGGCGAGTACAACGGACGGGCGTCCCCGGACTGTCGGGGGACCGGGCCAGCGCCGGGCGGCCCTCAGGCCCGCTCAATCACCAGATAGGTCCGCCAGGCACTCGGGATCCGAGGGCTGGCGACCTGGATGAAGACGTGCGGTCCGGGAGTCCGGGGCGTGCGCTTGGGGATCATTCTGGCGACGTGGGGGAGGGCGTCGCCCTTGCGGCGGTTGCAGGGGGCGCAGGAGGCGACGATGTTCTCCCACGAGGAATCGCCCCCTTTGGAGCGGGGGATGACGTGGTCGACGGTGAGCTGGCCGCGCGAGCCGCAGTACTGGCAGGTCCAGTTGTCGCGGGCGAAGACCGCTCGGCGGGTGATCTTGCGGCGGTGCGTGTCGCGGGGGACGCGCACGTAGCTCACCAAGCGGATCACGACGGGCCGCGGGACGGTGCTGCTGCTCGAGTGCAGGAGAAACTCGCTGTGCTCGAGGACCTCGGCCTTCTCCTTCAACAGGAGGACGATCGCCCGCCGGACCGTGCAGACGTTGATCGGCTCGAACGTCGCGTTCAATACGAGCACCCGGCCAGACTCACGCCCGCGCCGCTGGTGCTCCAGAGGCGGCGCGGACGACCGTTGCGCTGGTGGTACTGACGCAGTGGCAGCCATGACCGTGGGCCGAAGTGTAGCGGCCCGTTATGTCCCGTTCGACCGCTCCGCCGGCCGCGGCGTGGGTCCGAGAGGCGGTTCGATGCGGCGCGGCGCCACCCCCGAACCCACGCCGACTGGGCGCGGCGGCGGTCAGGCGGCCGGAAACGAGCCCAGCACGCGCAGGTGCTCGACGTGCGTCCGCAGCCCCGCCAACGCTTCCGCCACCGGCCCCTCAGAGTCGCGCCCCTCGAGGTCGCAGAAGAACATGTAGCGGCCGAGGCCCTGCTTGCGCGGACGCGACTCGATGCGCGTCAGGTTGACCCCGCGGTCGGAGAGCTCGGACAGGCAGCGCACCAGCCAGCCGGGGGCTTCCGCCCCGACGCCCCAGAACACGATCGCGGTCTTCCAGGGACCATGCGCGCCGACGGGGATCTCGGCGGAATCGCGGCGCCCGAGCCACACGAAGCGCGTCTCGTTCCCGGCCGCGTCGTCGACGTCGGCGCAGAGGATCTCGCAGTCGTAGAGCTCCGCCGCCGTGCGGCTTCCAAGTGCGGCGCTCGGGCCGTCCTGCCCCGACACCGCGCGCACCGCCTCCGCGGTCGAGCTGGCCGCCAGCACGTGCGCCTGCGGCAGCCGCGTGCGCAGGAAGTGGGCGCACTGGGCGTTCGCCTGGGGGTGGGAGTGAACAGTCTCGATCGTGCCGAGATCCAGCGGCCGCCGCGCGATCAGGCAGGTGTGGATCGCGTGGACGTGCTCGCCGACGATCGCGACGTCCTCGGTCTCCACCGCCAGCGCGTCGAGCGTGGCGTTGACGGAGCCCTCGAGTGCGTTCTCGATCGGAACGAAGGCGCGCTCGGCCTTGCCCTGCTGCACCGCGACGACGCAGTCGTAGATCGTCCCCAGCGAGACGAGCTCGTGCCGATCGGTCGCGCTGCCGCCGGCGGCGAGCAGCGCCTCGTGCGAATTCGTGCCCTCGGGCCCGAGGTAGGCGACCCGCATCAGGCGGGGTGGTCCGGGGTGGGCGCGTTCGTCGACGCGGCGGCAGGTCGCGCCCGCTCACGCGGCGGCGCGGGCGCGCCTTCCAGCGCCAGCCGCACCGCCTCCTCTTCCTCGGGCGACAGCTCGAGCTCCCCGACGCCGGCTTCGACCCGCTTCGCGTACAGCCGCGCCTGCTCGCGGTGGATGATCGACGACAGCACGACGCCGTTGCGCTGCGCGTCGAGCAGGGCGATCGAGGTCGACTGGTGGCCGGACATCTCGCCGTAGGCGTCGTAGCGCACGAGCGCGCGATAGGAGACCGCGCCGTCGAGCCGCGCTTCGGCCGCCGCCATCCGCTGGTGCAGGCGCGCCGCCGCGTCCTCGACGTACTCGTGCAGCACGCGGAACTCGCGCTCCAGCTCGGCCGCGTGCGCGACGAGGTCGGTCGCGCCCGAATCGCCCAGCACGACGCGCTGGTCGCGACGCAGGCGACGCAGCCCGACAGCCAGCCAGATCGCCGTCACGAGTGCGATGAACGCGAGCGCGCCAGCCGCAACTGCGACGATTCCGGTGGTGCTCGTCAGCTCGTCCACGGCTGGAGAGGATAAGGACCCCGCCCGCCGCCATGCTGGCGGCCAGCGGTGTCAGGGGTCACTCGAACAGCGCGCTGTACGTCGCGACGTTGTTGTCGAGCGTCTCCTCGCCACCGACCTGCTCGACGGTCACTCTGATCTCGGAGGCGCCGGTCGTCGAGGGCGAGCTTCTCATCGTCACGTTCGCCGTCGCGGCTTCGCCGGCGGTCGTGGTGGGGACGATCGTCGATGCTCTGATCGGCGCGCCGCTGCCGCTGATCTCCACCGTCACTCTCACGTTCGTCTCGTCGTTCTCGCCGCCGTTCGTGAAGTTGACGACGAACGTCGGTGGCGGGCTGGCGGGGATGCGGTTCGAGCCGTCGGTCGTGAGATCGACGCCGCTGACGCTGACGGAATCGATCTGATGGCCGTGCAAGCCCGGCGCGGGCGTGCCGCTCGTTCTGCCGCTCGACGTGGACGACCCGAGCTGCTGGGCGACGTAGTCGGGGCTCATCCAGCTGATGCTGGGCAGGAAGTCGGCGTACGGCAGCACCTGCTCGCCGGCGGTGCCGTCGTAGCTGGCGGCGATGCCGTTGTCCTTCAGGCCCTTGAGGATCAACGGGGCGACGCGCTGCGAGTAGATGACGTCGGAGGCGTTGAAGGCCTGCATCTGGCCGGCAATCCTGTCGACCGCCGTGCCGGCGCCCGCGGTCCCGCCGAGCGCCGTCTGGATCTCGTCGGCGACGTTCTTGACGCCGTCGCGGCGCAGCGACAGCAGCAGCTCGAGGTCCGACTGGGCGCTCTTCATCGCATCGGGCGTGTCGAGCCGCTCGGCCTGCGAGAGCTCTTCGTCGGCCACGACGCGGAGCTGGTTGATCGTCTCCTGGACCTGCGTCGCCTCGGCGCCGGACGAACCGCTCAGCGCTTCGAAGAACCGTCTCGAGACGTCGCTTCTCGACTGCTCGACGAGCGTGCGGACGCTGCGGTTGTAGTCCTTCAGCGCGGCCTCGCGGCGGTTGTCGACGCAGCCCTTGACGAGCACGACGAGCAGCACGAGGACGAGCACCACGGCACCTGCGGCCACGAGTCGGCGTACGAGCAGTGTTTGCTGATCCATGGGGGGTCGCTGTCCGCCTCCGCCCCGGGATTGGGGGATGCGACGCGGGCGGGGGGCTCTGCGGGTCTCGTCAGGCTCGTCGAAGAACGACAGAATCGTGCTCCCTCAGAACGTGAAAGGCGCAGTATGACCGGGCCGGCGGCTGGACAACCGTCCCGACGCACGGCAGGGAGCCCCATGGCGACGTGGAAGACAGCAGGGTGAGCCGCACCGACGCTCCGACCGATCCCGGGAGCGACGCCCCGACCGACCGGATCTCGCGCTCCGACGAGGCCCCGACGCGCGTGATCGGCGGGGGCGATCGCACGCTGGCCGGGGGGACTTCCGGCCTGGTGCTGGAGCGCTACCGCCTGCAGGAGCGGCTCGGCTCCGGCGCGTTCGGGATCGTCTGGCGTGCGCGCGACGAGCGGCTGGAGCGCGACGTCGCCGTGAAGGCGATCTCCGGCGAGCAGGTCGCATCTGGCCGAGCGACGCGCGAGGCGAGAGCCGCGGCGCGGCTGGCGCATCCGGCGATCGTGACGCTCTACGAAGCCGGCGCCGAGGACGACACGACGTATCTGGTGTCCGAGCTCGTGCGCGGTGGGACGCTCGCGCAGCTCCTGCACGAGGGCGCCTTGAGCGACCGCGACGTGGCGGAGATCGGCATCGCGCTGTGCGCCGGCCTGGCGCACGCGCACGCCCAGGGCGTTGTGCACCGCGACGTGAAGCCCTCGAACGTGCTCGTCCCCGACGCGCGCCCGGCCGGTTCGCTGGCGGCGAAGCTGACTGACTTCGGTGTGGCGCGCGTGGTCGGAGCGGGGAGCGACGCGCTCACGCGCACCGGCGACGTCGTCGGCACGCTCGCCTACATGGCGCCCGAGCAGGCGGAGGGCAAGGAGGCCGGCGCGCCTGCCGACCTTTATGCGACCGCGCTCGTGCTGTATGAGGCGCTCAGCGGCGTGAATCCCGTGCGCGGCGGCAGCGCCGTCGCAACCGCGCGCAAGCTCGGCGCGACGCTGCCGCCGCTTGCGCGCCAGCGGCGGGATTTGCCGCCGGATGTGTGCGACGCGATCGACCGCGCGCTGCTGCCCCGCCCCGGCGACCGCGGCACCGTCGCCAACCTCAGCCGGGCGCTGAGAGGCGCGCTCAAAGAGCTGGGTGACGAGCCGGGGACGGTGGAGGCGCCGGCGTTCGAGCGGGCTGCGACGGCGGTGACGCGCGTTGCGGCCTACCGCCCGCTGCGCCGCCGCAGCCGGGAGCGCGAACTTGCGGAAGTCGCGGCAGAGCTGGGCGCGCTCGACGGGTGGACGGTGGAGGACCGGCGAGGCACGCACCGTCTCGGAGATCCGCACCGGGCGTCCGGCGGCGTCGATCCCGCCACCGGCGAGCCGTGGGCCGGCGACCGCCGGCGTGTGCCGGTTCCGATGATGGCCGGGCATGTGCTTCCGGGGTTGGCGGCTGGCGGACTCGTGGCACTCGCGCTCCAGACGCTCGGCGACGGACCGCCGCCCGCCCGCCCGCTGCTGGCAGGCGCACTCGTAGCCGCAGTCGTTGGACTGCTGCCCCGCTTGGGCTGGATCGCCACAGCTGCCGTGCTGCTCGGTTGGGTCGCGGGCGACGCCGTCACAGGCGGCGGGGCCGGCCTCGCACTGGTGCTCGCCTGCGCGCTCGCGGCACCCCCGCTGCTGCTGCCGCTGCGCGGCCGCGCCTGGTCGGTGCCCTTTGCGGCACCGCTGATGGGCGTCGCGCTGCTCGCTGGCGCCTTTCCTGCGGTGGCCGGTCAGGCGCGCACGCTGTGGCGGCGGGCCGCGCTCGGTGCGCTCGGCTTCTGGATGGTCGTGCTGGCGGAGCCGATCGCCGGCGAGACGCTCTACTACGGTCGTGTCAGAGGAACGGCGCACGGGACCGCCTGGGAGGGCTCGCTGCACGACGCCGCGACGCACGTGATCTCCCCGCTCCTGAACAGCGGCGTGCTCGCCTGCGCGGCGCTGTGGGCGGGCGCTGCGGCGATCCTGCCGTGGGTCGTGCGCGGGCGCACCGCGGCGCTCGACCTCGTCGCCGCGACGGTGTGGGCCGCCGGCCTGGCTGCCGGTGCGGGCGCGATCGGGCGCTCCCTCGGCGCCGGCGTCGTGCCGCAGCCGGACCCGCGCGGAGCCGCGCTGGCGGCAGCCGCCGGCGTGCTGGTCGCCGTCGCGGCACGGGCGGTGCGCGGTGCGGACGCGGGTGGGCGCCGCGTCCCGCGCGAATCGGATCCGCCGGTGCTCCCGTAGCATGAGGGATTGGGTTCCCGCCCGCCCAGTCCCGCCCGCCCCGCAGATCGGCACCACCCGGCCTGCTCGCCGCATGTACCCGGCACCCCCGCGCAGCGTATGAGCGTATTCCGCAGCCTCGAGAGCAAGATCGCGGGCCTCGTCGAGGGGACCTTCAGCCGTGCCTTCCGCTCGGAGGTGCGCCCGGTCGAGATCGCGCGCAAGCTGGCGCGCGAGATGGAGGAACACCAGTCGCACTCCGTCTCGCGCGTCTACGTGCCGAACGAATACGCGGTGTACCTCTCGCCGGAGGACCACGAGCGCTTCGGCGGCTTCGAGCGCGAGCTGCGCGACGAGCTGGCCGGCTACCTGCTGGAGCACGCGCGACGCGAGCGCTTTGCGCTGATGTCGAAGCCGTCGATCGAGTTCCGCACCGACGAGCGGCTGCGGCTGGGCGAGTTCGGGATCCAGGCGCGGCTCGTGGAGCCGTCGGAGGATCCGGCCGCCGCGCCCTCGCAGGGGGACGCCGGCCACACGATGATCTACAGCGCCGCCGAACGGCTGCAGGAGCCGCTGGAGCAGCGCGCGAAGGCGCGCGACGCGCGGGCGCTGCTGGTGATGGAGGGCAAGCGGCTGGTCGTGGGCGCGGGCGGGGCGACGCTCGGTCGCAGCCGCTCCTGCGACGTCGTGCTCGACGACGCGAACGTCTCGCGGCAGCACGCGGAGGTGCGGCCGCGCGGCGGCGGCTGGTTCGTCGCCGACCTCGGCTCGACGAACGGCGTCGTGGTGAATGGGTCGCGGATTGAGCGGGCCCACGCGCTCAAGCCGGGCGACCGCATCGAGATCGGCACCACCGTCCTGACGTTCGAGCTGGAGTAGGGGACCACTCGCGATGACGACGCTGGAGCCAGCATCCGTGGCGCTGAAGCTCGCCTTCCTGGCGGTCCTCTACCTCTTCCTGCTGTGGGTCGTGCGCAGCGCGTGGAAGGACCTGCGCAACACGCGCGCGCAGGGCGCGCCGGCCGCGGCAGCCGTGCATGCGGCTGCACCGGTCGCCGCGACCGACGTGGACGCGACCGGTCTGCACCGCGCCGGCGAGCCGGTCCTCGGCCACGGTGGCGCGAGCGACGGCGAGCCGCGGCTCGTGGTCGAGCACGCGGCCGGACACCCGGACGGGATCGCCTACTCGCTCGAGCACGGCGCGACGCTCGGCCGCGGCGACGTCGAGATCCGCCTGGAGGATCCGTTCGCCTCCACGCGCCACGTCCGCATCGAGCGGCAGGGTCCCGTGCTCGTGATCGAGGATCTCGGCTCCACCAACGGCACCCTCCTCAACGAGGAGCCGCTGACGGGCCCGCAGCCGCTGCACCACGGCGACCGCATCCGCATCGGCGATTCCGAGCTGACCTACCTTCAGGATTGACTCCCCCCTGATGCTTCGCGTCGCAGAGCACTTCGAGAAGTCCGACACCGGTCGCCAGCGCCGGGCGAACGAGGACAGCTTCTTCGTCCGCGCGCCGCTGTTCGTCGTCGCCGACGGGATGGGCGGCGCGCAGGCCGGCGAGGTCGCCTCGCGGCTCGCGGCCGAGACCTTCGCCGGCGGCCTGCCCGACGACGGCACGCCGGAGCAGCGGCTGGAAGTGCGCGTGCGCGACGCGAACACGCGCATCCACGAGGTCTCGCAGGAGGACCGCGCGCTCAACGGCATGGGCACGACGCTCACGGCCGCCTACCTCGACGGCGACGAGCTGTCGCTCGCGCACGTCGGCGACAGCCGCGCCTACCTGCTGCGCGACCGCGAGCTGACGCGATTGACCCGCGACCACACGCTCGTCGACGAGCTCGTGCGCCGCGGCGAGCTGACCGAGCAGGAGGCCGCCGAGCACCCCCAGCGCTCGATCATCACCCGCGCCCTCGGCCCCGAACCCGACATCGACATCGACCTCCACACCCACCGCATGCAGGCCGGCGACGTGCTGCTGCTGTGCAGCGACGGCCTCACGGGGATGATCGGCGAGGACGAGGTCGGAGAGATCCTCGGCGGGGCGCGGTCGCTGGGGGACGCCGGCCGGGCGTTGGTGCACGCTGCGAACGAAGCGGGCGGGCGGGACAACATCACGGTCGTGCTGTTTCGCTTGGAAGAGGTGGGGGCTGGGGCGACTCCGGCTCGGGCGTCGGTGGCGGGCGCGGCCGGTCGATCTTCCTCTGCTCGCGATGAAACACTCGCTGCAGAGGAAGATCGACCGCCCGCGCCGTCGGCCGCTGCTTCGGCCCGGCCTCGGGTCGTGCCGCCGCGCGGCTCGCGCGAGCGGGTCGAGGGACCGCTGCCGCGGCGGGTGAAGCTGATGGCGGCAACGCTCGCGACGATCATCGTCCTCGGCGCACTGGGCATCGCCGGCTGGCTCGCCTCCCGCGCCGTCTTCTTTGTCAGCACGAACGACGCCGGCATGGTGACCGTCTACCGCGGCCTGCCATGGGACCTGCCGGCCGGGATTCACCTGTACGAGAACTACTACGTCTCTGGCGTGCCGGCGAGCGGCATGACGGCTGCGGAGCGCGACCGGCTGCTCGATCACCGCCTGCGATCGCGCAACGACGTGCGCAGCCTGATCTCCGAGCTGGAGCTCGGCCAGCTGGACAGATCCGACAGATGAGCGCCCGCAACCGCGAGCTGCTCGGCCTGATTCCCGCGTCGCTGCTCGTCACCGCAGGCTTTGCGGCGGTCTTCATTCAGCAGGGCTCCGAGCAGCTCTCGGACCTCTCCCTGACGTACGGCGCGATCTTTCTCGGGCTGTGCGTTGCCGCGCACGTCTTCCTGCGGATCGCGCTGCCGTACGCGGACCCGTATCTGTTCCCGCTGACGGCCGTGCTGGCGAGCTTCGGCCTCGTCGTGATCTACCGCATCGACGAGACGCTCGCGCGTCAGCAGGCGCAGTGGTTCGTCGCGGGCCTGCTGCTGTTCGTCGCGACGATCGTGTTCGTGCGCGACTACCGCAAGCTGGAGCAGTACCGCTACCTGATCGCGGCCGCCTCGCTCGCGCTGCTCGTGCTCCCGCGCCTGCCGGGGATCGGCGCGCAGGTCAACGGCGCGTACCTCGGCGTGCGGGTTCCCGGCGTGTTCGTCTTCCAGCCGACCGAGTTCGCGAAGATCGGGATCGTCATCTTCCTCGCGTCGTATCTGCGCGACACGCGGCAGCTGCTCGTCGCGGGCGCGCGGCGAATCGCGGGGATCACGCTGCCGCCGCTGAAGCACTTCGGCCCGCTGCTGGTGATCTGGGGCGTCGCGATGCTGCTGCTGATCGTGATCCGCGACCTCGGCTCGTCGTTGATGTTCTTCGGCGCGTTTCTGGCGGTGCTGTACGTGGCCACGAGCCGCGTTTCGTTCGTCGTCGTCGGGCTGCTGATGTTTGGCGTCGGCGCGTGGTTCCTCGGCACGCACGTGCCGCACGTGACCGACCGCGTGGACGTGTGGCTCGACCCCTTCGACGCGGGTCGCTATCCCGGGGTCGGCTATCAGATCGCCAACTCGCTGTTCGCGCAGGCCGACGGGGGCCTGCTGGGACGCGGCTTCGGCGAGGCGTTCCTCGTGCTGCCCGGCGGCGGGCCGCTGCTGCCTGCGCCGCAGACCGACCTGATCTACGCCGTGATCGTCAACGAGCTGGGCCTCGTCGGCGCGATCGCGGTGCTGACGACCTACCTGCTGTTCGTGCAACGCGGCTTCAAGATCGCGCTGCTCGCGCGCGACTCGTTCTCGACGCTGCTGGCGGTGGGGCTGAGCGCAGTGTTCGCGCTGCAGGTGTTCGTGATCGTCGGCGGCGTCACGAACGTGATCCCGCTGACCGGCGTCACGCTGCCGTTCATCTCCTACGGCGGCTCGTCGCTGCTGGCGAACTTCGTGCTGCTGGCGCTGCTGCTGCTCGTCTCCGACCGTGCGCGGAGGCCGGCATGAGCACGCCGATCATGCGCCTGTTCGGGACGATCGTCGTGCTGTTCGCGATCCTCGTCTTCTGGACGTCAAGATGGTCCGTGCTCGATGCGAAGGACCTGCGCGACAACGCGCTCAACAAGCGGCCGTTGCTCGCGCAGCTGCACGTCAAGCGCGGGGCGATCAAGGCTGGCGACGGGTCCGTGCTCGCGCGCAGCGTACGGCGGCCGGATGGCACCTACGGGCGCACGTACCCGGCGGGCGAGCTGTTCGGCCATCCGGTCGGCTACGCGATCGTGGCGCTGAACCAGCTCGCCGGGATCGAGCGCTACCGCAACGACGAGCTGTCAGGTCAGGGCGACGAGCTGGGCTCCCTCGCCGACCAGTTGCAGGGCAAGCGCCAGCAGGGCGACGCGGTCGTGACGACGCTCGACCCGGCCGCGCAGCAGATCGCGACCGACCAGCTCGACGCGACCGGGAGTCCGGGCGCGGTCGTCGCGCTGGACCCCCGCACCGGCGCCGTGCTGGTGATGGCGAGCACGCCGGGCTACGACCCGAACTCGCTGAACAGACCGGGCGTCTTCAGAGCGCTCAACAGCGCCGACTCGGGCGCGCCGCTGCTGGACCGCTCGACGCAGTCGTCCTATGCGCCCGGCTCGACCTTCAAGGTGCTCACCGCCGCCGCCGCGATCGACAGCGGCAAGTACACGCCGGACTCGGTCCTCAACGGCGACTCGCCGAAGGTGATCTCGGGCGTGCCGATGGCCAACGACCTGAACGAGAGCTACGGCGACATCTCGCTCACGACGGCGATGACAAACTCCGTCAACACCGTCTTCGGCCAGATCGGCGAGGCGCTCGGCAAGCAGACAATGGCCGACTACATGCGCAGATTCGGCTTCTACCGACGTCCGCCGCTCGACTATCCGGCGGACGAGATGCTCGCGAGCGGGGAGCGGCTGAACGGGAAGCTGCTGCCGGTCACGAGCGACAAGGTCGACGTCGGGCGCATGGCGATCGGGCAGGACAAGCTGGCGGTGACGCCGATGCAGATGGCGATGGTCGTCTCCGCCGTCGCGAACGGCGGGAAGCTGATGGCGCCGCACCTCGCGGATCGGATTGTTGACCCGGACGGCCGCGTGGTGGACCGCATCGAGCCGAAGGTCGCGAGCACGCCGATCTCCCAGCAGACCGCCGACGACGTCAACCAGATGATGCGCACCGTCGTCGAGTCGGGCACCGGCACGGCCGTGCAGCTGCCCGGCATCCAGGTCGCCGGCAAGACCGGGACGGCGGAGATCGGCGAGGTCGGCGCGAACCTCACGCAGCCGTCGTTCGTCGCGTTCGCGCCCGCCGACAACCCGCGCATCGCGATCGCGGTCACGGTCGAGCGCTCCCAGGGGGGCTTCGGCGGTACCGTTGCCGCCCCGATCGCGCGCGCGGTCCTCGAAAGCTTGCTGAACTGACATGTCCGAGATCCCTCCCGACGAGCTCATCGACGGCCGCTACAAGGTGCTCACCCGCCTCGGCTCCGGCGGCATGGCCGACGTGTACTGCGCCGAGGATCAGCAGCTCGGCCGCAAGGTCGCGCTGAAGCTGCTGCACCGCCGCTTCGCCGAGGACGCCGAGTTCGTGGAGCGCTTCCGCCGCGAGGCGTCGAGCGCCGCCGGGCTGCAGCACCCGAACGTCGTCAGCGTCTACGACCGCGGCGAGTGGGACGGCACCTACTACATCGCGATGGAGTACCTGCCCGGCCGCTCGCTGAAGGACGTGATCCGGCAGGAGGCGCCGCTCGACCCGGTCCGCGCGATCGACATCACGGTGCAGATCCTCAAGGCGGCCCGCTTCGCGCACCGCAAGGGGATCGTCCACCGCGACCTCAAGCCGCACAACGTGATGATCGACGACGAGGACCGCGTGAAGGTGACCGACTTCGGCATCGCGCGCGCGGGCGCCTCCGACATGACGGAGACCGGCTCGATCATGGGGACCGCGCAGTACCTCTCCCCGGAGCAGGCGCAGGGGCACGCGGTCAGCCAGTCGTCCGACCTGTACGCGGTTGGCGTGATCCTGTTCGAGCTGCTGACGGGTCACGTGCCGTTCGACGCCGACTCGGCGGTGACGATCGCCCTGAAGCACGTCTCCGAGGCGCCGCCGGCGCCGAGCATGTTCGACCCGTCGGTGCCGCCGGCGCTAGAGGCCGTGACGCTGTGGGCGCTGGAGAAGGACCCGGCCGCGCGCCCGGCCGACGCCGACGCCTTCATCCTCGCGCTGGAAGACACGCGGGACGCCGTCCTGACGAGCGAGGCTCCGGGCCAGAGGACGGCGATGTTCGCGCCGGCGGCGATCCCGCCGGATCCGTATGCCGAGGAAGCGTTGACGGCTGTCGCGTTCGGCGCTGCGGCGGGTGCGGCGGAGGCGGCCGCGCCCCCGCCGTACTACACCGACGACCACGCGCCGGTCGACCCGGACGAGCGGCGCCGGCCGCCGTGGTGGGTGTGGCTGCTGGGTGCGCTGGCGATCGCAGCAATCGTGCTCGGCATTGTGCTGTTGACGCGCCCGGGCGATGTGACGGTGCCGCGCGTCGTGGGGCAGGACGTCGCATCTGCGACGTCGGAGCTGCGCACGGCCGGGCTGAAGACGAGCGTCGATCGCGTCGCCAGCAGCAGAGCGGTCGACGAGGTGCTGGCGCAGGATCCCAACGGGGGGGACCAGGCGAAGGACGGCTCGACCGTCACGTTGACGGTGTCGAACGGGCCCGGGCAGGTGGCGATCCCCTCGGTCGACAATCTCGGCCAGTCGAAGGCGACGGCGACGCTGACGAATGCCGGGCTCGTCGTCGATCGGGTGGTGCGGCAGGCCAACGACACGGTGTCGGAGGGGCGCACGATTCGCACGTCGCCGGCGGCCGGCACGTCGGTGGACCGTGGCTCGAACGTGACGCTCGTCGTCTCCTCCGGGCCGAAGCAGGTGGCCGTGCCCGACGTGGTGGGTCTCACGAAGTCCGAGGCGCAGCAGGCGCTGGTGGGCCAGGGCTTCCAGTTCACCTCCTCCGAGGAGGGATCGGACACGGTCGATCCGGGGACGGTGCTGAGCCAGGCCCCGGCGGCGGGCGAGCAGGCGGCGCCCGGATCGTCGGTGGCGATCGTCGTCGCGAGAGCGATCCCCACGGTGATCGTGCCGGACCTGCTGGGTCAGGGCGGGCAGGAGGCGACCGACACGCTCACGGCGGCGGGGTTGGAGCCGCGCACGTCGCTGCGGGACGTGACGGATCCGAACCAGGACGGGATCGTGCTCGATCAGACACCGGTGTCCGGCACGCAGGTGAAGGAGGGTGCGCCGGTGCGGATCTTCGTGGGCAGATTGACGCAGACGCCGACGACCCCGACCACGCCGACGACGCCCGAGGGGACGGGCTGATGGCCTCGGCCCCTCGGCGGGTGGCTGTTCTGGGCGGCGGCCGCTCGTCTGAGCACGAGGTGTCGCTGGCGTCGGCCGCGTCGGTGCGGGCGGGCTTGGAGCGCGGGGGACACGAGGTCGTGATGGTGGACGTGGCGCGCTCCGGCGAGTGGTCGTGCGCGGGTGAGCCGGTGACGCTGACACCGGGCGGCGGCCTGCTCGGCGCGGACGTCGTGTTCCCCGTCCTGCACGGCCCGTTCGGCGAGGACGGCACGGTGCAGGGGCTGCTGGAGTGCCTCGACGTGCCGTACGTCGGCTCCGGCGTGCTGGCCTCGGCGGCCTGCATGGACAAGGTTGTGGCGAAGGAGCTGCTGGCGCGGGCGGGGCTGCCGCAGGTCGACTACCGGGCGGTGCGGCATGCGCGCTGGGTTGCCGCTCCTGCTGAGGCGCTCGCGTCGCTGGAGCCGCTCGGCCTGCCGGTGTTCGTCAAGCCCGCCCGGCTCGGCTCCTCGGTCGGGATCGTGCGGGTCGCCGACGCCGGTTCGCTCGCGGACGCGCTGGAGACCGCCTTCGCGCACGACCCGCTCGTGATCGTCGAGGCGGCGGCATCCGGGTTGGAGATCGAGTGCGCCGTGCTGGGGAACGACTCCCCGCTCGCCTCGACTCCCGGCGAGATCGTGCTCGTCGGCGGGGGCGCCGCCGACGGCGGCTGGTACGACTACGAGGCGAAGTACACGCCTGGTGGGATGGAGCTGGTCGTGCCGGCACGGATCCCGGGGGAGCTGATCGAGCGGGTGCGCGTGCTCGCGGCCGAGGCGTTCACCGCGCTCGGCTGCGCGGGGTTGGCGCGCGCCGACTTCTTCGTTGAGGTCGAAAGCGGAGCGGTGTTGGTGAACGAGCTCAACACGATGCCCGGCTTCACCGAGACGTCTGTCTACGGGAAGCTGTTCGCAGCCTCGGGCGTGCCGTACGAAGAGCTGCTGGATCGCCTGCTGACGCTTGCCGTTCAGCGCTTTGAGCGCGAACGCGCGTATCAGTTCTGAGTTCCCCCGGGCGTTGCCGGTACGCCCGGCCGCGCAATGCTCCCCCTCGGGAGACCGGTCTTGGGTTGTTGGTGCGGGTGCGTTCGGTTATGGGATCCGCGGGAGTCTCCCGAGGAGGACATTGCGCGCACCGGCTGATCGACACGTCTCGGCAGCCAGAGCGGCGGGATCGGCCACACCGAGTGCGAACATCGGCCATACGAGCTTGAGGAATCGGCCATACGAGCATAGGCTCATCTAATGGACTCGCTGCGGTCTTTGGCTATGGATCTGGGTGTTCCCGAGCGCACATTGCGGCGGGCTGCTGGCGAGGGGCTGGTGCGGGGGGAGCGGGTGAGTCCGCACAAGTTCCGGACGACGATGCGGGAGCGGGATTACCTGCAGCGGCAGTGGCCGTTGCTGTCGGGGCTCCGCGCGCTGCTGCGGACGGAGCCGAACGTGGGGTTCGCGGTGCTCTACGGGTCCGAGGCTCTTGGAACGGGAGGTCCCGGAAGCGACGTCGATCTGCTCGTCGCGCTGCGCCGTGACGACATCGCGCGGCTCGCCGATCTGAGTGGGCGGCTCTCGCGCGCACTCGGCCGTGACGTGCAGACCGTTCGCCTCGCCGATGCCTGGGATTCCCCGACGCTGCTCGCCGATGTCCTCGCGCACGGGCGTGTCCTCGTCGACCGCGACCAGACCTGGCCGAGACTCCAGCGCTCCGCTCGGCGCATCCGGCGCAAGGCCGACGCGGCGCCATCGTTGGAGGACGCGCTCGACGCGCTCGACCTTGACTCGCTGGGGACTGCGAGATGACGCCCGCTCGACCGGCGCCGCTGGAGGCGACCGATCCGCAGCGGGCCGATGCGCTCAAGCGCAAGGTGTTCGACCGCATCAAGGACGTGAGACGCCACCTCGTCGCGCTGCAGGCGGCAATGGCGGGGTTCGGTGAGGACTTCGACCTCGACGTCTTTCAAGCCGAGTTCGACTCAGAGGAGCCGGACGAGCTCAACCGCGTCAAGGCCGTGGAGCGTGGCATCGACCAGCTCTACAACTACATGGCCGAGCTTGCCGCGTTCGGACTCGAGCTCGCCGGCGCACGCCGCCGCTTCGATGACACGAACGCACGACAAGACCGGCCTCTCGCGAGGGAGCAAGACCGCACGGCGGCGTACCCCAAGCGATGGCGGCGAACCCGACGAGGCCGCCGAGCCCTCAGCGATACAGCGACAGCTCGCTGATCTCGACCTTGTCGCCGTCGGGCGGGAGTCTGGTGATCCAGAGCAGCACCCAGCGGGCACTCTGGCCGGCGGTGTCGAGATCGATCTTCTGCTTCGAGTCGACCGACGGGACGGTGGCAACGAGCTTCCAGCCGGCGTCCGGGAGCGTGGCCGGGAGCGCGTTGTCGCTCGCGACGTAGACGTCGGCGGAGAAGCCGGGGGTCGGGGTGCGCACGCGCAGCTCGCGGAAGACCGCGCCCGGCGTGGCGTCGAGCGCGAGGCCGACGCCGGCCTTCTGCAGGTCGCCGGTCGTGTAGGACTCGGTCGTCCAGACCGTCGCCGGGTTGCCGTCGATCGCGAAAGAGTTCTGGTCGGCGTGCTCGGTGTCGTCGCCGAGCGGGTCGTAGTCGTGGGCGGCGTCGGAGTTGAGCCCGACCTGTGTCGCCGCTCCGCCGCCGCCCGCCGTCCGCTCGGTGCCCGTACCGCGGTGCGTGCGGTCGCCGAGCAGCACGATCCCGCCGACGAGCGCCGCCACGATCAGCAGCGCGGCAATCGCGATCCACACCGGTCGCGAGCGCACGCGCAGCGGCACCCGCCGGCGCGCGCGCCGCGGCAGCGTCTTCAGCACCGTCGTCGCCTCGCCGGTCGCGCTGCCGGACCGAGCCGCCTCCAGCGCGAGCACGTCCTCGAGGTCGGCGATCAGCTCCTCGTCGCTGCGGTAGCGCTCGTGCAGGTCCTTCGCGGTCGCGCGGTCGATCACCGCCGCCAGCGAGGCCGACACCTCGGGCCGCAGCATCTGCACGTCGGGCAGCTCCTCGCGCACGTGCTTCATCGCGACCGCGACCTGGTTCTCGCCTCTGAACGGGACGCTGCCGGTCAGCATCTCGTACAGCACGATCCCGAGCGAGTAGAGGTCGGACTGTCCGCTGACCTCGTGGCCGAGCGCCTGCTCTGGAGAGACGTAATCCGTCGTGCCCAGCACGCGGCCGTCGGCGGTGAGGCCGTCGTCGTCGAGCGAGCGTGCGATCCCGAAGTCGGTGACCTTCGCACTGCCCTCCTCGTCGATCAGGACGTTCTGCGGCTTCACGTCGCGGTGCACGATGTGTCTTGCGTGCGCGGCCCCGAGCGCGCGCGCGATCTCGATCGCGTAGGCGACCGCCTCGGAGACGTCGAGCTCGCCCTTGCGGCGGATCCGCTCCTTCAGCGTCTCGCCCTCGACGTACTCCAGGACGATGTAGGGGCGGCCCTGGTCCTCGCCGTAGTCGATGACGCCGACGAGGTGCGGGTGCGAGAGCTGCGCGACGGCGCGCGCCTCGCGCTTGAAGCGCTCGAGCTGATCCGAGTCGGTCGCGATCTCGCGGTTCATCAGCTTGATCGCGACCGGGCGCTCGAGCGTCTCGTCGATCGCGCGATAGACGGACGACATCCCGCCCGTGCCGATGCGGGCCTCGAGCCGGTAGCGGCCGTTCAAGGTTGTGCCGAGGAGCGTGCTCACCTGATGCGTCTCGTCCTACCCTCTATGTTCCGCGCGCGCCCGCCATCGATGCGTCCTACTACATCGATCCCGCGTGTCCTTGGTGCTGGGCGATGCAGCCCAGCCTACGCCGGTTGGAGGTCGTGTTCCGGGCGAGGCGCTACGAGCGCGCTGCGGCGCCGGGTCGCACCCGCGCGACGGCGCCGTCGAGCAGCCCACCGGCCCAGACCGCGACGGCGTCGAGGCGCGTTCGGATGGGCGTCCACCAGAGCGCGAGTGCGGCGGCGCTGCCGAGCGCTGCACCCGCCAGGACGTCGCTCGGGTAGTGGACGCCGATCGCGACGCGGGTGACGGCCAGCACGGTTGCGAGGACCATCGCGACCGCGCCCCAACGGCGACTCCGCAGCAGGATCGCCGTCGCGATCGCGAAGCTCGCCGTGGCGTGGTCGCTGGGGAAGCCGGCGTCGGCGGCATGGCGGCCGAACATGTGGATCCCGCTCGGGTCGGTCACGAACGGGCGGGCGCGGTCGACGAGGTGCGACAGCACGGCTCCGACCACGAGCGCGACCCCCGTGCTCGCAGCCGCCGCGACCGCGATCCGCCGCGCTCCGTGACGCGCGGCGCCGGGCAGCAGCACGAACAGCGTGACGAGCACGCCGGCGAACAGCATCTGCGACGCGTTCGAGTACAGGAGGAACGGATCCTCGACGCCGTCGTGCCGCGCGAAGAAGCCGTTGAGGAGGTGCAGAAGGCTGTGGTCCATCGCCGCATCCTGGTGATCGAAGGTGAAGAGAAGGTGAACGGAGCGTGCGCGGCGCCCGCCCGCTACTCGCCCGGCGTCGCCGGCGGCACCGGTGGGAGCGCGCTGGGGTCGACCGCGGCGGCGGCCTGGTTCTCGGCCTTGACGGCCTCCCAGATCTCCTCGCGGTAGACCGGCAGCTCTCTCGGCGCGGCGATCCCGATGCGGGCCGTCTGGCCGCTGATCTCCATCACGGTGACGACGATGTCGTCGCCGAGCACGATTCTCTCGCCGGGTCGGCGGGTGATGATCAGCATCGCGTCCTCCTTGGAACGGGCCGTCGCTTACCGGCCACGGAGGGTGTCACAGGGTCAGGCGGCTTGCTCCGCCGCGGCTGCCGCGAGCTCCGCGAACAGCGGCGCCCGCAGTTCCGCGTCCGGCGCCTGGTTGAGCAGCTGGTACCCGGCGCCGCCGACGATCGCGAGCGGCGCGCGCAGGTTGGCGGTGAAGTCCTCCAGCCGCTCGCTTGCGCGCACGGTCACGTAGATCGCGGCGTCCTCGGAGGCGAGCGCCGCCGCGGTCAGACCCAGCCGCTCCAGCTCGCCCTCCGCGGGCTCGAACGCGAAGCCGGTGAAGAAGCGGCGCGGGTCGGCCAGCGGCAGCGCGAGCGCCGGATCCTCCAGCGAGTGCAGCCACACGAACGCGTCGTCCTCGGCTCGCGCCACAAGCGTGAAGCGGCGGCTGTCGAGACCGGTGAGGCCGTGGGGGAACGCGATCGCGCTGTCCGGCGCGACCTCGATGCGGCCGAAGCGGGTGCTGTCGATCGTCGTTGACACGGGGCTTCTCCTTGGCGGGGGTGGTGGCGGAACGGGCTAGTGAAGGAAGTCGAGCAGCGAGGTCTGGACGATGTTCGCCCCTGCCTTCAGCGCTGCGCTGTAGGCGGCCTGCTGCGTCGTGTACTGCGTGATCGTCTCTGCCATGTCGGCGTCCTCGACGTCCGACAGCAGCTTGGTCGAATTGAGCGCCAGCCCGGACAGGCGCGAGGCGGCGACGTCGAGGCGGTTCGTGCGCGCGCCGACGTCGGCGCGGATGCCGTTGAGCACGTCGAGGTTGGCGTCGAGCCGCTGCAGATCGGTGCCGCGCAGCGCGTCCGCATCCGCCGTCGTGCCGCCGCGCAGGTGGGCGGCGATGTCGCGCAGCGTGTTCAGCAGCTTGTCGTCTCTCGCTGCCTGCCCGTCACCGAGCAGCGTGCGGACGTCGGTGTTGATCGGGATCTCGACACCCGGGCCGATCGCGCGCGTGATTGTGCCGGCGTCGCCTTGGTATCTGTCCGCGCCGCCGAGCACGTACGGCGGCGTGTCGGTCGCGGTGCCGGAGAAGACGGAGCGCCCGCCGTACTGGACGTCGGCCTCCTGCTTGACGCTCTCGGTCAGCTGATCGATCTCGTCCGCGATCGCCGCGCGCGAGGACGGGCCGGCGGTGTCGGTCCCGCCCTGCACGAGCAGCTCGCGCACGCGCGCGAGCACGTCGGACATCTGCCCGAGCGCGGTGTCGGACGTGTTGAGCCAGCCGGTGCCGTCGTCGACGTTGCGCTGGAACTGGTCGAGCCCGCCGAGCTCGCCGCGCAGTGCGAGCGCGCGGCTGGCGCCGTACGGGTCGTCGGATGGTCTCGTGATCTGCTTCCCCGAGGAGAGCTGGTTCTGCAGTCTCGTGAGGCGGGAGAGGCCGTCGTTGAGGTCGCGCAGCGTGGCGCGGGAGCTCATCAGGGTGGTGACGCGCATCGACATCTCGGCCTCCTAGAGCCCGACCCGGCCGGTGCGCGTGATCAGGGTCTCCAGCATCTCGTCCATCGTCGTCATGGTGCGAGCCGATGCCTGGTAGCCGCGCTGGAAGCGGATCAGGTTCGTCATCTCCTCGTCGAGCGAGACGCCGGCGACGCTCTGGCGGCGGTCCTCGATCGAGTCGACGAGCGACTGCGCCGTCGACTCCCCGCGCACCGCCGCCCGCGCCTCGGTGCCGATGCGCGCGACGAGCGCTTGGTACATCTGGTCGGTCGTGCCGCTGCGCAGTCTCGCGATCGCCTGGGCGACGTCGTTCTCGCCGGAGGCTCTGCCGCTGCCGGTCTGCACCGTCGCGGTCGTGGCGAGAACGGTGATCGTGGCGGCGGTCGTGCCGGCGGTGTCGAAGAAGGGCGTGCTCGTGTGCAGCGCGTTGACGGATCTGACGAGGTCGGCGGCGACCGCGTCGAGCTGCGTGCGGTAGGTCAGCGCCGGACCGGTCGCGGCCGCGAGGTCGGCCAGCGCGCCGAGCTTGCCGCCCGGGGTTCTGCTGAGCGTCTGCGGCCAGGTGAAGCCGGCAGGTGTGCTCGGGTCCACGAGCGTGACGCCGCCGAAGTCGATTCTGAGGCGGCTGTTGCCCGTGTCAGTGACGGACACCTGCGCGAGCTGGCTGAGTCTGTCGATGATCTGATCGCGACGGTCCATCAGGTCGTTCGGCTGCATGCCGCGGAAGACGGCGTCGCCGATCGCTCTGTTGAGCCCGGCCAGCTCGCTCGCCATGTTTGCGACGTCGCCGCTGGCGCCCGTGATCGCGGCGTACTCGTCCTGCGCCTGTTGCGCGACGGTCGTGAGCTGAGCGGAGATCGTTCTGAAGGACGCCGTCAGCGTCTGCGCGGTCGTCACGAGCGCGGAGCGCGCGCCGGCGTTCTCGGGCGCGTTCGCGACGTCGCTCCAGGCGTCCCAGAATCTCGACAGCTGCGCGGCGAGGCCGTCGTCGGTCGGCTCCGCGAACGCGCCCTCGACCTTGTCGAGCGAGGTCGTGCGGGCGGACGCGTCGCCGAGGCTCATCTGCTGAGCGCGGTACTGGAGATCGAGGAACTGGTCGCGCACGCGGCGGATCGCGGCGATGTCGACCCCGCTGCCGAGCTGCGCGCCGCTGCCGTTGTTGACGCTGTTCGCGGGGAGGATGTAGGGCCGCGTCGGCTCCAACACCGCCTCCTGGCGCGAGTAGCCCTGCGTGTTCGCGTTGGCGATGTTGTGGCCGGTGACGTCGATCGCCTGCTGCTGCGTGAGCAGGCCGCGGAGCGAGGTCTGGAGGCCGAAGAAGGCGGAGGTCATGGCGTGTGGCTCGGCGTCAGGCCTGGAGGTCGAGGGCGCGCAGGTTGGTGGGGCGGGCGCCGCTCTGCGCGCCGGGCGCCGGACGGATCCCGCCGGCCGTGTAGCCGCCGGCGTCGCCGGGCGCGGCCGGGTCGACAAGCCGCAGCAGGTGGTCGAGGAACGACAGCTCCTGCCGCATCAGCGCCTGGTTGCACGCGTGCTCCCGCGTCAGCTCGGCGAGCAGGCCCTGCAACTCGGCGCTGCGCTCGTGTGCGAGCTGGGCGTCGTGGGGGAGCATCAATGCGGTCAGCTGGGTGAGCGTGACGGCTTGCGGGGTGGTGCCGAGGAGCACGCCAGCGCGGGTGAGCAGTCGCGCGCGGTCCTCTTCGAGGCGTGCGCGGCGCTCCAGTTCCGCCTGGAACGCGGCGACCTGGCGGACGACGCCGTCGACGTCCTGCGCGCGGATCGCGACGCCCTGTGCGAGGACGGCGTGGAGCAAGCGTTGCGTCGAGCCGAGCTGCGCTTCGAGGTGGGCGAGGACGTCGCCAACGAGGCGGGGGTCGGTCGTCGCCTGTATCGCCAGCGCGCTCATGGCTTGGGCTCCGACGCTGCTGCGGGCGGGTCCTGTCGCCGGGTAAGGCGTTCCGCGAGCAGGCTCGCGGAATCGTCCTTACCCGCGCCACCCGCCCGATCGGCGTTGGCTGCCGTGGCGGGCTGGATCGCGTCGGCCAGCTGGCGTGCGAGGCCGAGGCCGCCGCTTGTCATCACGCCGTCGGTCAGTGCGTCCGGCAGCAGTGAGGCGTAGGGCGAGTTGCCTCCCATGGCGTCTCTGGCGGAGTCGGTGAGTGACTGGCTGAGCTGCTGGACGAGCAGGCGCTCGAAGCCGAGGCCGGCCTCGTAGGCGTCCTTGCGCGCGGGCGTGGCCGTGCGGATGTCCTGTGGCAGCAGCGCCTGGTCGATCGGCGGGAGACCGGCGAGGCTCATCGCTTCACCTGGTTGGCGATCTCGAGCATCTGATCCTGCATCTGGATCGCCTTGCTGGCGAGCTGGAAGCTGCGCTGCGCGTCGATCATGTCGACCATCGCGTCGCCGACGTCGACGTTCGAGCCCTCGAGGGTGCCCTGGCGCAGGGTGGAGTCGTTGCCGGCGGCGGTCGTCTGGCCGCTCGCCGCGTTTGCCGCGAAGAGGTTCCCGCCGAGCGGCTGGAGGCCGTCGGGCGCGGGCACGGTCACGAGCTCGATCCGGCCGAGCGATCTGCCCGCTCCGGCGCGCACGGTGCCGTCCCCGGCGATCGACAGCTTGTCGGCGCCGGTGCCTCTCGGCACGGTGATCTCCGGCTGCAGGACGTGGCCGCCGCTCGTCGTCAGACGGCCCTGCGAGTCGAGCCGCAGCGAGCCGTCGCGCGTGAGCGCGAGCGAGCCGTCGGGGCGCTTGACCTGGAAGAAGCCCGGACCCTGGATCGCCACGTCGAGCGGCTGGTCGGTCGTCTGCAGCGCGCCCTGCTCCTGCGAGCGACCGATGAAGCCCGCGGCTGCGCCGGCGCCAGCCAGCACGGTCGGGCCGGCCGAGCCGCCCTGCGCGTTGTAGAGCAGGTCGCGGAAGCCGACGCGCACGTGCTTGTAGCCGGTCGTCGAGGCGTTCGCGAGGTCGTTCGAGACGCCGTCGATGCGCTGCTGCTGGGCGGCCATGCCGGCCGCGGCGGAGTAGAGCCCGCTGAGCATCACGCGCCTCCGTTGGGTGAGGCGACCTGGGTCGCGGTCTTGTGGAGCGACTCGTCGATCGTCTGGATGACTCTCTGGCCGGCCTCGAAGGCGCGGAAGGAGGCGATCATGTCGACCATCGTGCGGGCCGGGTCGACGCCCGAGCCCTCGAGCGCGCCGGTACGGACGGCGCCGCCGGCGCTCCCGCCGGCGCTCCCGCTGTAGAGGTTGTCGCCCTGCTTGGCGGGGTCGTTCAGCGCGAAGACGCCGATCGCGGAGGCGTTCACGTGACCGCTTCCGTCGACCTTCACGGGCTGACCATTGCGGCCGAGCACGGCGTTGCCGAGCTGGTCGGTGAGCGTGCCGTCGCCCGCGGCGGTGAACTGGCCATTGCGCGTGTAGCGGGTGCCCTGCGGGGTCTGCACGCCGAACCAGCCGTCGCCGACGATCGCGAGGTCGAGCGGCTCGCCGGTGTCGCGCACCGGCTGCGGGGAGACGTCGGTGACCATCCGATCGGCGGCGACGCCGGTCGTGAGCCCGCCGACCGCTTGGCCGGTGGCCGTGTTGCTCAGCAGCAGATCCGCGAACGCTCTCTGCGTGACGCGATCGGCCTTGTAGCCGGGCGTCGACGCGTTCGCGAGATCGTTCGCGATCTGGTCCTGCCGCATCTGCTCGGCAACCATCCCCGACGCTGCGATGTAGAGACCGCGCTCCATGCACCCCCGGTGGTCGGCCAGGGTGGGAGGATCTTGAGCGGGGGAGCCTTAGCTTGCGCGGCGGCGAGAGGCGGCGGGCTCTTGGAGGCGCCCAGCCGTGTACGCGTCGACCGCATCTCTCGCGGCCTCGAAGATCGTCTTGCCATCGAGATCGGCGATGGTGTCGAGGGCATTGGCCTGATCGTGCGTGAGCGGGACTGACAGGACCGTCGTCACCTGGTCGCCTCTCACGGGGCGGGCGTCGTGGTACTCCGCCTCGTCCGGATCGAAGTCGTCGAAGTCCTCCGGTCGCAGATCCTCCATACGCATGACCGCATGATCCCTCATCAGGCGCCGAGCTCGTCGCGCAGCGCCGAGAGCTCCGCCCGCAGCTCGGCGACCTCGCGTTCGAGCTGGGCGATGCGGGCCTCGGCGGCTGGAGGGAGCGTGGCGGGTGGCGCGACGGCGGCTGGACCCGGCGGCGTGGGAGTGGGCGGCGCCGGAGTCGAAAAGGTGGGGGCGGGCGCGGATACGCTGGCCGGTGCGGTGGCGGCGCTCTCGCCCGCGGCATCGTCGCCCCCAAGCAGCTGCACGTAGCGCTCCTCCTTCTGCCCCGGCTGCCGCTGCAGCTGCGCGACGTGGCCTCTTCCGATCAGCCGCTCCAGCGTCGTCTGCACCGCATCGAGGCCCTCGAAGCGATGCAGACGCTCGGTTCGCTGCTTCAGCTCGCCGGGCGTCTGGGCGCCGCGCAGCATCAGCACGGCCAGCACCGCGAGCTCGTCTGGCGCGAGGCCGAGCGCCTCGTCGAGCAGGTGGCGGTACTTCGCCGCGCGCGAGCCGTGTCCGCTCGTGAGGCGTGTCCAGCCGCGGCGGTAGCTGTGCTGGAGCGCGTCGCGGATGACCGTCTCGTCGTAGTCGACGACCGGGTTGCGATTCGTCGACTGATTGCACGCGAGCCGCAGCGCGTTGAGCGACAGCGGGTAGGCGTCCGGCGTGGTCCGCTGCTTCTCGATCAGGCAGCCGAGCACGCGGATCTCGACGGCGTCCGGTTCCACGGCAGGCAGCCTACCGTCGCACCACCCGCCCGGCGCGGTAGCGTTTCGAGCCCGATGGCCCGCCGATTCGCCCCCCTCGTCGCTCTCGCCGCCGCGCTCGTCGTCGGCGGCTGCGCCTACGGCACCGAGGCGAGACTCACGCCGGCGCAGGAGAGCGCACGCGTCGCGTTCATCGAGGACCACGGCGACTACAGCGACCGCGACCTCGCGCGCCTGTGCCCCGGCCTCTACCCGAGAGACTTCCTCACGAACGAGGATGACTGGCCGGCCGGTAAGGCGAGATCGGACGACCTCTCGACCAGAGCGATCGACGCGGCGCGCACGAGAGAGTCCGCAGCGGTGAGAGCTGCCGGCTGCGACGTCTACCCGCAGTGACGACGGGCGACAAGACCTCGGTGGGGGTGGACCCCGCCATGCTGGACCGCTTCGCCGAGCTGCTCGTCGGCTTCGCGGCGAACGTGCAGCCGGGCCAGATCGTCGCCGTCTCCTCCGAGATCGGCAAGGAGCCGCTGACGCGTGCGATCGCGGCGGCTGCATACGCGCACGGCGCGACCTACGTCGACGTCGCCTACGCCGACCCGTGGGTCCGCCGAGCGCGCATCGAGCACGGCAATGACGCGGCGCTGGAGACCGTCCCGTCCTGGATCGGCGAGCGGCTCCTCGCGCTCGGCGACCAGCGCTGCGCGCGCATCGCGCTCACCGGACCGACCGCTCCCAGGCTCCTGGAGGACCTCGACCCCGCCCGCGTCGGCGCCGACAGAGCGCAGACGCTGCGCGAGGCCGGCAAGGTCCTCAACGACCAGACGACCAACTGGACGATCGGGCCCTGCCCGACGCCGGGCTGGGCAGCCCAGGTGCACCCAGACCTCTCGCCGGACGAGGCGCTCGCCAAGCTGTGGGAGCAGATCGTCCACGTCTGCCGCCTTGACGAGAACGATCCGGTCGCCGCCTGGCGCGAGCGGATGGCGACGCTCAGAGGCGTCACCGAACGGCTCACCGCCGCGCACTTCGACGCGCTCCACTTCGAGGGGCCGGGGACGGACCTGACCGTCGGCCTGCTGCCCAGCTCCAGATGGCTGAGCGCGAGCTTCGCCACGAGAGATGGGATCCCGCACGTCCCCAACCTCCCGTCCGAGGAGGTCTTCACGACGCCTGATCCCACCCGCGTCGACGGCGTCGTGCGCGCGACCAAGCCGCTGCAGCTCGCGGGCGCGACGATCGAGGGACTGACCGTCCGCTTCGAGGGCGGCCATGCGGTCGACATCCAGGCGGAGCGAGGGGCCGACGTGCTGCGCGCAATGACCACACACGACTCAGGCGGGTCGCGTTTGGGTGAGGTCGCGCTCGTTGACGGCAGCGGGCGCATCGGCCCGCTCGACACCGTCTTCTACGACACGCTGCTCGACGAGAACGCCGCCAGCCACGTCGCGCTCGGCCAGGCGTTCGCGTTCGCGGTCGGCGACGAGGACGTCGACCGCATCAACACGAGCATGGTCCACATCGACTTCATGATCGGTGGGGACGATGTGGACGTGACCGGGCTCGCCGCTGACGGGTCGCGCACGCCGGTGCTGCGCGGCGGCGTCTGGCAGCTCTGAGAGCCTTCCGCCGATGCGACCGCTCGCGGTCGATCTCGTGCTTCTGCGCTCCACGGCGCCCGACCTGCCGCTCGTCGTCGGGCGCGTGCTGGCTGCCCGCGTCCTCGAGCGTCACGGCCAGCACGGGGTCATCAACCTGGCCGGCGCCTTCCTGACGGCCGAGCTGCCCGACGAGGTGCAGCCCGGCGACAGACTGCGACTGGTCGTGCAGGAGATGCGCGGCGATCGAGCCGTGCTGGCGCTCGCGCAGGAGCCGCCGTCGGGGCCGCAGGTGCCGCCCGCGCTTGCGGAGCCGCCGGCTGGGGACCGGGTCGTCGTGCTCGCAAGCGACGGTGAGGGAGGCGCGGACGGGGAGCGCGCCCAGGTCGTGACGGTGCGCTTCGAGGGGAAGACGATCGGCACCGTGGAGCTGCGTGTGGCGCTGGACGACTCGCTGGTGCACGCGCTGGCGGCGTTCTCAGACGGGGCGCCGTTGGAGCTGGCCCGCGGGCGTGCCGGCACGCTGCGGGATGCGCTCGCGGCTGCCGCCTCGCGGCCGGCGGAGGTCGAGGTCGTCGCCCGTCCCAATCCGCTGGACGTGTATGTCTGACGCGGGCGCCCTTCAACCTGCCCTGCCGGCGGACGTACCGCCGGCGCTGCGCGCCGCCGTCTCAGCGGCGCTCGACTGGCTGCGCGACCTCGATCAGGAGGCCGACGCGGCGGGCGAGGCGTCGGACCTCAGGCGACCTCGCTGAACAGCAGCGCGTCGGCGTCGAGCTCGGTGCGCAGCATTCTCTTCAGCTGCCCGTGGATCTGGCAGACGCGGCTCTCGGAGACGCCGAGGATGTCACCGATCTCGCGCAGCGTGAGGTTCTTGACGTAGAGCAGCACGGCGACCTGGCGCTCGCGCTGCGGCAGGCGCTCGAACGCGGCGCGGAAGCGCAGCTTCGCCTGGTCGCGGGCGGTGTGATGCTCGGGGTCCGCGAAGCGGTCGTCGCTGACAAGCGTGTCGATCCGCTCGATCGCGGTCTCGTCATCGCTGAGCACGAGCGTGTTGAGCGAGGTGACGTCAGAGGAGAGGATCTCGTCCTCGCGCTTGCGCAGCTCCCCGACGGTGCAGTTGAGCGCATGCGCGAGCTCCGGGCGCGTCGGCTTGCGGCCGTGGACGCCGATGAAGTGCTCGCGCGCCTGGTTGATGTCGCGCTCCCAGCGACGCAGCGAGCGCGGCGCCCAGTCCTGACGGCGCAGCTCGTCGAGCACGGCGCCGTGGATGCGCGTCCAAGAGAACTGCTCGAGCGTGGCGCCCTTGGCCGGGTCGTAGCGCTCGATCGAGTTGATCAGCGCCTCGAGCCCGCAGGAGATGAAGTCCTCGACCTCGCAGCGCGCCGGGATCTCGCGGACCTTCTTGTAGACGATGTACTTGACCATCGGGGCGAACGTGAGCACGAGCCGGTCACGGACGCGGCGATCGCCCGTGTCGCGGTACTCCTGCCAGAGTGCGAGCGCCTCGTCGGCCGAGATCCGGCCCCCCGTGCGCTTCGTATCGAGATGCATCTCTCTGCTTCCCTCCGTTCGAACTGGTCCCCAGGATTGGCCCAGGTATCGGAGGGCTGCGGAGGCGCCTAGATCGCCGCTATGGGGTAACACACCCAGAACAAACGTCCAGATTTCTGGCGTTGTTCCCATAACCTCACTCCCTAGGAGTTTGGTCTGGAGCCATCTGGGTACCAGGTGCGGCTTCGCTCGATTTCAGGGGTGAGCAGGGAGAAAACCCCAGGGTCCGACCCCCCGAATGGGCCCCCAGAGCCGCTGTCATGCGTTCTCGCTCAGGACTCGCGGAGCTCGGCCGACTACCCCGGTTGTCCGCTCCCCCGCTGGAGGTCCCACTCGCATGGCGCTCCGCCTCACCGGCTCACCCACGAACGCTTCGCCCGCGACGCCGCCCGATCCGTCGGCCGCTGCCGCCGCGTGCCTCGACCGCCACGACCTTGACGGCTACGCCGCGCTGTTCGCCGAGGCGGCCTCGATCGTGGACGTGCACGCCCGCTACGCGGCACGCACGAAGCTCGTGGAGGCGGCCCTGCGCGCCGGCCAGGCCGCCGATCGCGCCCGTGTCCCGGCGATCTACCTCGCCGCCGCGCGCGCCACCGTCGCACTGCTGGAGGACGAGCCACGCGAGCCGGTGCTGCTCAACTACGCCGGCGTCCTGCTGTACGAGCTGTGGTCGCTGGACGCCGCGGCCGCCCTGTTTGCCGCCGCGCGCCGGCTCGATCCAGACCTCGCGAACGTCCAGCGCAACCTGGACGAGATCGCCCGCCGTCGCAAGGGCGGCGTCTCCCCGGCCTTCCCGCGCGCGATCGCGGTCGCTTTGACGGAGGTCGCCAGACGCGCGCGCCGCGTCGCCGACCGTGCCCGCCCCGCCGAGGGCATGCGCCTCAGCCTCTGCATGATCGTCAAGGACGAGGAGGAGATGCTGCCGCGCTGCCTCGCGGCCGCCGCCCGGGCCGTCGACGAGATCGTGATCGTCGACACCGGCTCGACTGACCGCACGATCGAGATCGCGCGCGAGTTCGGCGCGACCGTGATCGAGCGCGAGTGGACCGGCTCCTTCGCCGACGCCCGCAACGTCTCCTTCGACGCCGCCACCGGCGACTGGCTGATGTTCCTCGACGCCGACGAGGTGCTCGTGGAGGAGGACGTCGAGCGCCTGCGCGCGCTGCGTGGCAAGAGCTGGCGCGAGTGCTTCTACCTGACCGAGATCTCCTACACGGGCGAGCTGGGCGATGGCACGGCCGCGACGCACACCGCGCTGCGCGTCTTCCGCGCACGGCCCGAGTACCGCTTCAGCGGCTCGCTGCACGAGCAGATCGCCGAGACGCTGCCGCTGCACCTGCCGGAGCGAATCGAGGCGACCGACATCCGCATCGAGCACTTCGGCTACCTCGGCGCGGTGCGCGACGCGAAGGAGAAGTCGCGCCGCAACGTCGAGCTGCTGCTCAAGCAGCGCGACGCCGGCGTCTCCGACCCCTTCCTGCACTTCAACCTCGGCTCCGAGTACGGCGCCGTCGGCGACGCGCAGGCTGCGTTGGCCGAGTTCGAGCGCGCCTGGGAGCTGATCGTCAACGACCCGGCCGGACGCACATGGGGCTTCATGCCGGCGCTCGTCTCGCGGCTCGTGCGCGCGCTGCGCATCTGCGGCCGCCACGAGGACTGCATCGCGCGTGGTGCCGAGGGCCTCTCGCGCTACCCGGGCTTCACCGACATCGTCTTCGAGCAGGCCGCGGCGACGTTGGCGCTCGGCGACACCGATAGCGCGGTGCGTCTCTATCGCGAATGCATCGCGATGGGCGACGCGCCGTCGAAGTACACGGCGACCGTCGGGATGGGCACGTTCCTGCCGACGATCGCGATCGCCGAGATCCAACACGCGCGCGGGGAGACCGGCGAGGCGGTTGCGCTGCTCGACGAGTGCCTTGGCGAGTTCCCAGGCTTCTTCGGGCTTGTGCTGCCGTTCGCGGCGGCGCTGCTGGCCGATGGCGTCGCGCCGGAGGACGTCGTGGCTCGGGTCGAGTCGCGCGTGGAGGCGCTGACGCCGACCGTCCGCTTCATGCTCGGCACCGCTTTGTACGAGGCCGGCCGCACCGAGGCCGCCGAGGCGCAGTACCGCGTGCTGCTGGAGGTGCAGCCGGGCAGCGGTTACGCGCGCGTCGCTCTGGCCGAGGCGCTGCTGTCGCAGAAGCGCTGGGAGGAGGCGGCCGCTGAGGCCGCCGTGCTCGGCGACGACGATCCGCATGCTGTGGCTGCGCGCCGTAGCGAGCTGTTTGCGCTGCTGGTGGACGGTGAGCTGGAGACCGCTCGCGCGGTGCTCGCGCGCGCTGCCGCCGGCGGCATGCCGACCGGTGAGCTGGCGCTGTTTGCGGCGTGGGTCGATGTGACGTCGCCCGCAGGCGACCGCGCGCGGTCGCCGGAGGACGAAACCGATCTTGCCGCCGAGGCGTCCTGCCCTGAGCTCGTGACGGGAGCCCAATCCAGGACGGCGCTGCCGCTGGACGCCGTTCCGGTCCTCGTCACGACACTCGAGGCGCTCCTGCGCGTGCAGGAGGTCGACGCCTTCGGCGCGCTCGTCGGCCTGCTCGACGGCACGCCGCTGCCGCCGCGCGAGCGGCGCGAGCTGCTGGCTGGGATGTACCTGCGGCGCGGTTTCCTCGCCTCCGCCGCGGAGGAGTGGCTCGACGTCTGCCAGGCCGACCCGCGCGACGTGCGCGGGCTCATCGGGCTGGCGCAGGTCGCGGCCGCGCAGGGAATGACCGACGATGCGATCGAGCTCGCGCGAGAGGCTCGCGCGCTGGACGCGGGGGACCGACGTGCGACGCGACTGCTCGCGCGGCTCGAGCCGCTGGCGGCGTAGGCCCGCTCGGTGGGCGCTGCGCCCACCGCTCAAGTTCCATCGTGACCGGCCGATAGAGCCGGGAGAAGTCATCGATCCCGGTGGGCAGAAGGACACTGCCGATCGACGTCACGAGGAGCTCGGCATGGGCCTCGACGCTGCACGAATCGAATCGACCAACTTCAGCACGGCGCCCGAGCGCGCGCCGCGCGTATCCCGCGCGGCCGATGCCCAAGGCACCGAGGACACGTTCACGGTCTCGTCGGGCGATGTCCCCGCGAGCCCGCCGCCCGAGGTGCTGGAGGCGATGGACGCCGCCGGCCGCGTGGCGCGCGAGCTGCATGCGACCGGACGCGAGCTGCGCTTCGTCCCGCCGCAGGAGGGCGCGGGCGGGCGCGTGCGCGTGGAGGTCCGCGACCTCGACGGCAACGTGCTGCGCGAGATCCCCCCGAGCGACCTGCTCGACGTCGCCACCGGCTCCCCCCTGGACTAGTGATGGTCGATCCACGATGAGCACGCCGCTGCTCAACATCGGTGGGCTCGCGTCCGGCTTGGACACGAACGCGATCGTCGATCAGCTGATGCAGATCGAGCGGCTGCCGCGCACGAGACTCGACCAGAAGGCGTCGCTGATCACCGCGCGGCAGTCGGTGCTCGCGGACTTCCAGTCGCGACTGCGCTCCGTCGAGTCGGCCGCGCAGGGGTTGCGCTCGATCGGCCTCTGGTCGCAGGCGCAGAGCGCCTCCTCGTCTGATGCGACCCGCCTGTCGGCGACGATCGTGGCCGGCTCGGGCGCAGGCGTCGGCGGCTATCAGGTCGAGGTCTCGCAGCTCGCCAAAGCCGCGCAGCGCACCTACTCCTTCGTCTCGCCTGCAAGCGCGGGGACGATCACGATCGACGGGCACGACACGGCCGTCGCCGCCGGTGCTTCGCTGAGAGACGTCGTCAGCGCGATCAACTCCGATGCGAGAGCGACGGTCTACGCAGCCGCGACCGACAGCGGCACGCTCGTGCTGTCCGCACGCGCGACCGGCGACACCGGTACGGGCTTCATCGCGTTGACCGACGGAACTGGCTCTTTGACTGAGCAGACCGGCAAGGCGAAGCAGGGTCGCGACGCGCAGTTCACCGTCGACGGCGTCGCCGGCACCTCGACTTCGAACGAGGTCACGAGCGCGATCGCCGGCGTGAGACTCTCGCTCAGAGGCGTCACGACCGTCAGCGGACCGATCACGGTCAGCGTCGGCGCTCCGACCGTCGACACCGCTGCGGTCAAGGACAAGCTGAGAGCGTTCATCGAGGTCTACAACTCGACCGTCGAGGCGATCCGCGCGAAGCTCGACGAGAGAAGCGTCAAGGATCCGACGACGACCGAGCAGCGGCAGGCCGGAATGCTCAACGGCGACACGACGCTGACGGCGATCCTCAGCCAGATGCGCCAGTCGATCTACACGTCCGTCAGAGGACTGCCGGACGGCATGAGCAGCCTCGCCGACCTCGGCGTCTCGACCGGCTCCGCCTCGTCCACGATCTCCAGAGACGCGCTCGCGGGCAAGCTGGAGCTCGACGACGCAAAGCTCGACGCCGCGCTCGCGGGCAACGCCTCCGGCGTCCGTGACCTGCTTGCCGGGCCAGCCAACGCCGGCGGCTGGGCGCGCGCGTTCGAGAGAATCGTCCACGACGCCGACACCACCGGCGGCACGATCGACGTCCGCATCACCGGCGCCGACTCCGAGCTCAAGCGCCTGCAGAAGAACATGGCGGACATGGACTCGCGGCTCGCGCTCAAGGAGCAGACGCTGCGCGCCCAGTTCGCCGCGATGGAGTCCGCGCTGGCGCAGAGCCAGGCGCAGGGCAGCTGGCTGTCGGGTCAGCTGGCGTCGTTGAACAGCAACTGAGCGCGCGCTCAGCGCAGCTGCCGAACCGCCTCGCGCGCCCGGCGGCATCGTTCGGCGTGATCGCGCTTGGGGGCGACCATCGCCTTCGACACATAAGCCCTCGTGTGACCGATACGGCGGATTCAACCTTCCGCCCTCCGGACCGATGACCTGGGTAGCGTCGCCCGCAGATCCGCCGCTCGCGGTGGTCGGAGGGCGAAATCCCACACCCCCGATCCGGGAAGGGCCATGAGCAGCATGAACTTCGCGGCCTCGCCGCAGGCGTATCGAGAGAGTGCGGTGCTGACCGCTCCGCCGGAGCGGCTCGTCGTGATGTTGTACGACGGCGCGCGGCGCTTCCTCTTCCAGGCCGCGACCGCGATGCGCGACGGCGACGTGCCGACCTCGCATGAGCGGCTGCGCCGGGCGGAGCAGATCGTCGAGCACCTGCTTGCGACGCTCGACATGAGCCAGGGCGAGGTCGCCGAGAAGCTCGAGGCGATCTACGTCTTCTGCCTGCAGCTGCTGGCGGAGGGCCGCATGAGACAGGAACCGGCGTCGCTCGACAAGGTCGCCGAGCTGCTCGGCGAGCTGCGCGAGGCGTGGGCCGAGCTGGCTGCCGGCGGAGGCGGGGCCCCCGTGGTCTCGCAGGGCGTCGCGGCCGCGACCGCCTGAACCGCCGGCGACGCGACGCGAGCCCGGACGACGTGACCGACACGGCCCCGTACGAGCGGCTCGCAGAGCTGGCCGAGCGCGAGCTCGCGCTCGTGACTGCATGGGAGCCGTCACGCATCGGCGAGCTCGTCGCGTTGCAGCAGACGCGTACGACGCTGATCGCCTCGCTGCCGGCGTCGCCGCCCGAGGGCGCGCGGCCTGCGCTGCTGCGTGCGCACGAGTGTCAGCAGCGCACCAGTGCCGCTTTGACCGTCCTGTGCGATCAGCTCGGCCGCGATCTCAGCGGGGTGGATCGCGGTCGCCAGGCCGCGCGTGGGTATGGGACGGGCGCGGCGCCCTCGCGGCCGGTGTTGGACGCGACTGGTTGAGTCTGGGGCGCGGCTGGCGCGGGGCTGGCGTGCTTGGCGTTCCGTTCGGGGCGTTCCCGGCGCGGCTCCGCGTGGGCTGTTCGGCTGGGGAGGGGGGCGGTTGCGGGGGAGCTGTCAGCGCGGCCGGCTGGCTTGGCCGCGGTGGTGCCCGGCTTTGCGTCATCGCTGCGTCAGAGCTGCGCAAGCTGACCCTCGTTCCCGGCCCATGCTCCGACCACTGTCCTTCTGTACATCTCCTGGATGTACAGAAGGACAGTGATCGCCGAGGCGGTCGAGAACCGCGGCGACACGCCCGTGCACTGCGCACGAACCACGCAAGACCACACACGCCAGGCCCGCGACCCCTGCTCGCCCCCCTCCCCAGCCGAACAGCCCGCGCGGAGCAGCGCCGGCAACGCGCGAACGGAACGCCACCGCCCGCGGCCGCGGAAGCACGACCGAGCCGGGCCGCGGCGCACCACCCGCTCAAGAACCCAACGCCCCGGCCGATCCACCTGCGTGTTCCCCAAGGAGGGGATCGCCGGATCAGTTCGCCAAGGAGGCCGCGCAGGAACTACCCCTTCTTCTGCATGAGCCTGTTCGACACCACCCAGCTCTCGCTCGAGGCCGCGATGCGCGGCTCCTCGCTGCGTCAGACGCTCCTCACCGACAACCTCGCGAACGTCAACACGCCCGGCTACCAGCGCAAGGACGTCGACTTCCACGCGGAGCTCGCGAGTGCGATGGAGACGGGCGACACCCCGGAAGCCGTCGCCTTCAGCCCGAGCACCGACGCCGCGCGCACGGTCCGCGCCGACGGCAGTGGGATCGACCCCGACCAGGAGTCGGCCGAGCTCGCCAAGAATGCGCTCGAGTACCAGGCGCTCGTGTCCGTCGCCGGCTCTCGCACCACAATCATCCAGACCGCGATGGGCGTCCGCTGATGGGCCTGTTCGACGCGATCGACGTCGCCGGCAGCGGCCTCGCGGCTGAGCGCCTGCGGATGGACGTCACCGCCGGCAACCTCGCCAACGCGCAGACGACTCAGGGCGCGAACGGCCAGCCGTACCGCCGCCGCGAAGTCGTCCTGCAGGAGGCGCAGGCCGGCGGCCAGAGCTTCGGTTCGATGCTGACTTCCGCCGTCGCGGGATCCGCTTCGGCCTCGCCGGTGAACGGCGTGCAGGTCGCCGGCGTCGTCGAGGACCCGGCCGCGCCGCGCCGCGTATACGACCCGGGCCATCCGGACGCCGACGCGCAGGGCTACGTCTCGCTGCCGAACGTCAACCCGGTCACCGAGATGGTCGACCTGATCGGCGCCTCGCGCAGCTACGAGGCGAACGTCACCGCGATGCAGGCGGCCAAGCAGATCTTCTCGAAGACGCTGGAGCTGCTCAGATGACGATCCCACCCGTCGCGGCGCTCGGCGCCGAGTGGCAGATCCCGGGGATCGGGGCGCCCGGCGCTCCAAGCGCTCCGGGCGCGACCGACGCGGTCGGCACCGGCGGTGCCGACGGGGTCGCACCAGCCGGTGGCGCCGGCTTCGGCGACATGCTCGCCAAGCAGGTCGGCTCCCTCGCCGACCTGCAGGAGTCCGCCGCGACCGCTTCCCAGTCGCTGGCGAACGGCACCGCCACCGACGTGTCGTCCGTCGTGACCGCCGTCGAGAAGGCCCAGCTTGCGATGCAGCTCGCCAGCCAGATCCGCACCAAGGGATCCGAGGCGATCAACGACATCTTCCACACGCAGATCTAAGCCACGCCTGCCAATCAGGAGCACTCCCTCATGCCCCTTCGCGCCCTCATCGCCAACATCACACCGCGCGGCCGCATCGTCCTCGGCGCCGTCGCGCTCGGCACGATCGTCGTGTTGATTCTGCTGATGAGAATGGCGTCCGCGCCCAGCTACTCGACGTTGATGACGGGCCTCGATCCGGCGCAGACCGGCAAGGTCACCGCCGCACTCGACGCGAAGGGCATCGGCTATGAGCTGCAGAACAACGGCACCGCGCTCGCGGTCGAGAAGGGCAGAACGGCCGAGGCGCGGATC